>Ga0265780_10002911_pt1 | contig 22881 bp, 2 predicted proteins | sample P1T30metagenome_FD_192432 | JGI IMG/M metagenome (GOLD analysis project Ga0265780, IMG submission 192432) | Plant litter microbial communities from East Loma Ridge, Irvine, California - P1 T30 | ecosystem: Environmental > Terrestrial > Plant litter > Unclassified | place: USA: California...
TATAAAATAATTCTATTAGTAAAATCTAGGCTTTTAATCTCTTTTAGGTAAGGTTTATAGCGTTATTAAAAGCTTAATAAGCTATACTAGCTACTTATATAAGTGCGCGTTTAGGCTAAAATTAGAAACTTTATTAATAATAAGAAGTTCTCTAATTCTTCTCTTTTCTACTATAATTATTCTCTTTTTATATTATTAAGACTCTTTAGTCTTTAAGCTAAAAGGTTATTTATTTAACTCTTTTTCTACTAAAGATTTACTAGTTTTATAATTTTATACTTTTAAGCTCTATACCTAAGTTTAAACTTTACTAAAGACTTTACTTTACTTACTTTCTTATTTCTCTTATTACTATAGTAAGTTTTTACTTTTATACTTTAATTAAGAGTAAACTATTATAATCTAGTTAAATAATCTAACTTCTAACTCTAATAATAACTATATACATTAGTAATCTAGCTTTTACTACAATAGCGCCTTAAGTATAAGTAATAATTTTAGTAGTAGTAATTATAATACGCGCGCTAGTACTAAGCGTAATAGCGCTTAGTGCGCTCGCGCTTAGCTTTTACTATATAAGTAGCTTTAGTTAGTAGCTAATCTATGTTAGTAACTTCTAGCTATTACTCTTTTAATAGAAATTTTAGATAATAATCTATTTAGTATAATCTCTAGTACTTTGTTTTTAAACGCGCTAGCAACTTAAAACTTTACAAAAAATAATAGTAATCTATATTAAAGTTATAAGCCTATAGAATTAGAGTATTAAGCTTTTTGTTTAAATTATAAGCGCGCTTAGTAATTTAGTAAGTCTCTTAATAAGAGCGTCTATAAGTTAAATATAAAGAATTCTAGTATTATCCTTGTAAGTAATAATACTCTTTAGTATACGAATTTAAGTCTTTACTTATATACGTAAGCTTAGAAGTAAAGTAGTTAAGATTAATAAGAGTTTAAGTTTCTAAGCCTAAGTTATAGTTACTTACTTAAGAAATCTAGGTCTAAGAAGTCTAAGACTTTATAGCCTATAAGTTATTAGTGTAAGTAGATTAGAGTAGTATCTAATTTTAATTACCTACGCTATCTAATTTCTAACTAGTAAATCTATTATTAACTAGTATATCTATTATAAACTTAAAGATAAAATTCTAAGTATAACTACTTTAAGTAAGTTTATAAAGTTTAGTACTACTTATATTATAATTCTTATAAGTATAGTATACTTAATAGAGATCTATACTAGCGCTTTATTAATTTAGTAGCGTATTTTTATACTAAAGTAAGTTTTATAATCTTTTTATTTTTTCTTTTAATTCTTTACTAACTTAATAATAGAGCTAGGGTTTTAAGAAGTACTATTTTTATTAATACAAGCTCTATTAAAATACTATAAGTATAAGAAGTAGAACTTATCTAGAAGTCTCTCTAAGACTTTAAATAAGTTATTAACTAGAAGTTTATAATTCTTAGATAAAAAGAGATTAAAGCCTTCTTTACTTATAACTCTAACTAACTTTAATAAATATAGTAGTTACGCTAAGTCTATAATACTAAGTACAAGTATAAAAAAGTTTAATATAAAGAATTATAAGTTAATACTACTACTTAGATTTTCTACTTAAGGTTGCCTACTTATAAACTCTAATTTATAATAGTATTATTTACAATATTATTAGTAGAGTTAGTCTTAGTAGTAGATACTACTTTAATTCTAGTAGTATTCTTTATAGTTCTAGAATTAGCTATTATAGAATTAGTAGCGTAATTAGTTTAACTAGTATTAGTTATAGTAGTTTAATTTGTAGTCTTAGTAGTATAACTATTAGTCTTAGTAGCGTAATTAGTAGTTTTAGTATTAGAATTCTTAGCTTTATAACTACTAATTTAATAGCTTAATATCTAGTATTATAAGTAGTAAGTTCTACTACTATATATAGCGTTAACTTACAGAGTCTAAGCTTAAGTATATAAGAATATATACTAAGTATAAGTATCTACTACTTAAAACTTATATATAGGCTTATACTACTAAGAAGACTTATATATAAGCTTAGCTTTAGAATTTTAATAGTAAATAGATTAAGAAAGAAAAATCTATTATAGTAGTAGTTAGTAAGTTAGTAGCTATAAAGATTTAATCTAGTAAATAGTTTTATAATCTATCTACTTTTACTTACATTAATTTTAAAATCGCTTTCTTTTAACTAGGCGCTATTTAGGATAATTAAAATCTCGCTTAAAAATAATTAACTTTTATATAAGCAGTCTAAATTAAGTTCTTTTTTCTCTATTTACTTCTTAAGAATTAAATTTTAAAAAATGTATAAGTTGTATAGCTATTAAAACTTCTTAAACTATTACAAAATATATAATTTAGTTAATCTATTTATAAGTATAATTATAAATTCTAAATACTTAACCTTAAATGATCTTTTAGTATATTTTTACTGTAGCTATACATTCTAGATACTAATACACGTAAGGTAGAGATTAATCTACTTATTTTTTCTAATAACTAGTTTAAGAGTCTACTAATTATTATACTAGACTATTTAGGAATGTCTAAGATTAAGCGCTAGCTTTTTAAAAAAGCACCTAAGCGCTATAGCCTTTCTAGTAGTATACTTAAAAGTAAGTAGCTTTACTTTTATAGTAGATATAGTAACTATACTTTACTTTATAGCTTTCTAAAAGATTACGCCTTTATATAGTATAGTAATATAACTATAAAATAAGTAGTAAGTTTCTAAATTATTAGCAAGGAATACGTCTTAAGTAATTATTAAATTAAACTTATTATAGTTATTACACTAAGTTATATTATAGTAGATATAACAAAGATATATAATTACCTACTTTATAGTTTTCTAGTACTAATTACTTAAATTAATAAAAAGATATAAGAGCTTTAAAGTAGTATATACTATATTTAGGTAAAGTAGAAATACTACATAGAGTATAGAGCTAACGATTTTTAGTATCTTTTAATTTTAGACTTAGATACTCTCTGTAAAGGTTGTTCTAAGATAACCTAAGAGTTAGTTCTTAGAGAGTAAGTAAGTAAGGTAGAACTAGTTCGTGTACTAGTATATTTAGTAGAACAATGTAATAGTATAAAAGTGTAATAGCACGTTTAGTAAAATAATATAATATTATAAGAAGTTAAAAAAGAAGTATAATTTTTAGATTAAATACTAGAGTCTTATATAAAGTTAAATACACTAAGCTATAAGAGTTTAGTGCCTAAGCTATATACTTAATAAGTGTTGCGCTTATAGACAAGCGTGTAAGTAATTATAGATAAGTAGTAATATATCTTACTAGTTATTAGTCTAACTACTTATACTTATAGATAAGCGCTTATATAGAACTAGCGCTATCTTACTTATAAATAAGTAGTTATATAACTGTAGCGTAGTTTTTTTACTATACTCTTATAACTATGCTACATAATTCTTTAAAGTAATTACGTTAACCTCTAGAGTGCCTCTTTAGTTAGATTGTAACACTCTTCTAGTATTATGAATTAGCTCTTTTAATAGTAAAGATATAAAAAAATAGAATCTATCTCTAAGCTTAAACTTCTTAAGTATTTTATCTATATATGTATTATAGAAAAGTTTAATTATCTTTAGATATTAGTCTTTAGTAATATAAATACTAAGAAACCACTCTATATTATTTTAATTTTAGATCTTATACTTACTAGAGATCTTAGCTTATATAGCTATTACTTAGTTATTTATATTTTTAAAGTAAAGTAATAGAATATTATTAATATAAAAGAGAATAAGAATCTTATATTTTCAATTTAAGAGAAAACGTAGCTCTTCTTAAGAATCTATTATACTAATACCTCTTAGCGTCTTTAAGAACTTCTTATACTATAATAGTAGTAAGTCTTTTAATTTATAAAGCGTATAGCTTAGTTATATATATAATTATAGCTTTCTAAAGCTATATAGTATCTTATAAATTACTAAGTTCTTTACTATAATCTTTATATTAAGAGATACTTCTATAATATTAAACTATTTAACCTCTAGATTACTTTAAGTAGTAATTACTATAATTATAAAATAGAACTTATAGTAAGTATTACTATAAAAGCAGAGTTAATTAAATTCTTTTTCTGAAACTTACTAGAAACTAATATTTAAGCTCTTTATTTAAGAAGATAGCTATTCTAATTATACTTATAAGTCTATACTTATTTTAACAGAAGTAGCTAATCTTAAACTTATAACTTGTAGGTCTTTAATTAAGTTCTTTTTTTACTTTACTAATTAATTTTCTTCTAAGAGGTATTTTTAAAGAGCGTACCTATTAGATACTAGCGTAGTTACTTTTATAATTTAGGTAGGTCGCTAAAATTATTCTAGTATTAGTAAATAGCTTTTAGCTTATACTTACTAAGTATAGTAGCTATAATAATAAAGTTTATAGTTTTAAAGCTAGCTTAATTATTCTAGTTTCTTTAAAGTCTAAAGAAGTAGATCTTACAATAATTAATCTAGGCTTACTTATTACTTCAACCTAGAATTACTAGATTTACGCTACCTACGCTATTACTCTTTAGTTAATTACTAAGCTAAGAAGACTATTTACTTTTACCTTTTATATAATTTAATAGTTAATAAATGTTTATAAAAAGAGCGCGTTTAGACTCTTTACTTATAACTCTCCTGCTATAGCGCGTTTTAGAGAACTTAGCTATTAGCTAATTTTATAGCTATATTAATTATTAAGAAAAAGCTACTATTTAGATAGTTTATCTTTTTTTTCTTTATTACTTACTCTAGCTAAGTAGATTCTTTATCTATTTTTATAGAACTAAAGTATATTATAGTAAGCTTAATAAATAGAGTTAGATTATTTACTTTATATATAGAAGGTTCTCTACGTCTAGACTCTTATAAACTAGCTCTCTTAAGTATTTACATTACTCTTTAACTAATAAATACTTTATAATTACTTTAATTACCTATATCTAAGCATTCTAGCTTTAGCGTAGGTTCTAGAGCAGTAGGCTTAGCAGAAAGTAGCTAATTATTAGAAATTTCTAATAAAATACTTAGTCTCTACTTTATCTCTATTAAATTAGTAAAGCCTTAATTATAATTAATAGATAAGCTAACTTTATTACTTTAATTATAGCCTATATTACTTCTAAGATTCTACTTAGTAGCTAATAGCTCTATAATACTTACTATTTAATTAATAGATAAGATATTTAACTTCTTTATAGAATTAATAATCTTACTATTATTAAGTATTCAAATCTACTTAATAACTAAATCTCTAGTTAGCTTCTCTTTATAGTTTCTGTAATAGAACTTTTTCTTAAAATAGATTATATTATAAGTTATAATTACTTAATTTATTACTATTATCTATAACTAATATATAATAGAAGCTTAATAGCTAATAAAATATCGAATATAGCTATAAAGCTTTACTTAACAGTTTTAATAGTACTTTCTAGCTATATAACTATTATTCAGTAGATATATACAGTAGCTACAAGTATAAATTCTACTTTAATCTAGGTAAAGATTAGTAGCGTAGTACCTAGTCTTAGGTAGTTGAAAATATTAGAAGTACTTTCTAAACTATTTATCTAATTTTTAATTAGAGGATTAGTAGCTATAAAGCTATAATAATCTAATTTTATAAAGTTAAGCTACTATTTTAATAATTACTAGCTAAAGCTAAGATAAAAGATTAGTACTTACAAATATTTGTATTTACTTAGTAATAAGCTCTTAGGTAGCTCTTTTTACTAAGCTATTAAGCTTATAGATGTATAGTAGAAGCATTATAATTATAACTTTTTTTTTTAGCTTATTTCTTATACCTAAAGTACTCTCTCTAAGATAGTATTATAGTATTATTATTCTAGTAGATTTCTATAATTTTCTACTAATAGTAACACTCTACTATACCTATAAAGATTATAATAACTTCTATTAAAATGTTTAGTAGCTTGTTCTTTAGATTATACTTATATAGCTTTCTTAAATAATCTTTTAAAAATATAAAAGCCTACTTATTAAGTATATAGCTTGTAGAGAAGTTAAATAGATTCTATATTTTTTGTAAAGACAAGCTACAGTAATAGCTTATAAAGCTAATAAAAATTTACTTAATATATATAGATAGTAGCGTAACTATTATACTTACTATATTATATACTAGTAATCTTTATATTCTAGATTGCTTTAATATAGATTATTAGAAGTTACTTACTTAGATAGTCTAATTAATAATACTAGAAGTTAGTATTACTAGTATATAATAATAGAACTTTTAAGTAAGTAATAGTATATTTAATAATAGAACTAGAAAGATAGATAGAAGTATTGTATTTAATAAATAAGAAGTTAGATCTATACTTAAGAGTACTAAAAATAATCGACGCTATTAGCGTATCTATCTTAAATTGTATAATTATAGTCTATATACTATATACTACTATTTCTAAGAAGCTATTCTATAATAATGTTTATATAGAAACTAGAAATAATTTTAATACTAGTAAGTATAAGATTAGCTTTTCTAGGTTTCTTAGAAGTACTAAGAATAAGACAAAGTATATAATTACTAGTACTAGTAACTAGAAGAATATAGCTACTAGCTTCTATTATTTTACTATTAGTCTTAATAAAGAAATTAGACTAATTTTAAACTTTATTATTAACTAAGTAAATAATAGCTCTACTATTAAGAATTATACTAGCTAAGAGCGCGTAAAGCTTAAAGCTTATAGTAGAAATTAAAAGTCTAAACTTAGTAATTAGCTTCTTAGAGTAAATATTTATAATAACTATATTACTTAAGTACTTAGTAGCTAGTACGCTGATATTTTAGTATAATTACTTAACTTTCTTATATAAACTACTCTACTTCTCTTTATAATAGTATTTTTTAAATCTTCTACTTATATTAAGCAAAAACTTTTATAAGTATAATACTTAGTAGCTTAGATCTAGTAATTATAGTCTATAGTTAAAAGTATATAATTAGCTTTTACTTTTACTTTATAGTAGACTTATAATAGTAGAATTTAAGTAGTAAGCTTACTTACTTTTTATCTAACTTAGTAGAAGTAAAAATTACCTTATACTAGTAATAAAAATTATATTTACTTTTCTTTTGTTAAAAGTAATTAATATCTATTAGAAAATAATACTATATATTTTACTAAGAACACTAAGGCTTACTATATTCTTTCTTAGAGCTATAGTAAATAACTAATTAGATTATTATTTTTAAGTCTATCTAGAATTAAACTATCTAATTACTATAAGAGAATATCTAAGTAGCTTCTTAAGTTCTAAGAGCTTAAAGACTTTTACTTTATAGTAGATTATTAACTAGTTAGTAAACTACTTCTTACTAGATTCTTTCTTAACTTCTTTTAAAATAAGTACAATATTTTATATAAAGTATATATATATACTATATAGTCTAATTAGTAAGTATAAGTACTACTCTAAGAGTCTTAATAAGAGACTACAGTATTTAATCTTACTTACTTCTTATACTTAGTAATAAATACTTAGACGTAATAGTATATATAATCTAAGTTTTAACATTATTAAGCTTCTTACGTTTTCTAAGCTATAACTTAGTTTTATAGTTCTAGTAAGCTATTAAAGTAATACTATCTATAGTTTTATAGTTATAATTTTATAAAAAAGGCTTATACTTATAAAAAGCTTTAGTATAATTAATTTTTTACTTCTTAGTTAAGTTTATAAAAAGATTAGCTAGCTTTCTAGACTCTAATCTAAGAGTATTAAAAGACTTAAACTTTTAAGATTCTGTACATATAATACCTCGAAGATAACTATTTATCTCTCTCTAGATACTTTTTATATTCTAGTACTAGTTATAAAGCGTAAAATAAATATACTAATTTGTTTACTTCTTAAGAACTATGTTTATAGTTATAATAGTAGCGTTATAATTACTTGTATTATAAAGTTTAGTATTATAATTACTATTGTTTAGAAGTTTAGTATTATAATTATAGTAATTAAAACGTAGAATGAATAAAACGATAAAAAAGTAATAAAAAGGTAGATAGTAAGTTTATTATTACGCAGAAGTTCTAATTATAGAGTATTAGAGAAAGTGAAGTAGAAAGAGATTAATTAATCTATCTTCTAGTACGCCTTAATATAAAGTAAGAATTAGTTTTATAATTAAGCTACTAAGCTTATAACTACTAAAGCTATAGAGCTAATTAATAATTAGAGATAAATAAGTATATTATAATTAATTACTCACTAAGAAACTTAAAATAACATCTCTAGCTAAATACCTAAGAGCTAAGTAATTATGTATCTATTATTCGAGAGTTATAGCTCTTCTTTAACTTTAATACCTCTTAAATACAAACTTTTTCTAAATAGAAACTTTACGAGTTCTTATATATTACTAGTAAAAAGGTTTTTCTGTACCTTTTTTTATCTTAGAAAAAAACTCTAATATTTTTAAATAGTATTCTACTCAGAACTATAGCTTAAAGCTAAGTACATTATAGCTTATTATATTATATACTTCTCTTTAAAGAATACTAAGATAATAAAACAAAGAAAGTATTTTATTATCTAATTATAATTATAATTAAAAATAAAGTATTAGCACTAATTAAGAGTTCTACTTAGTTTTGTTAACTTTAAAAGAAAGCGAGTAGGTTAAAGTTTATTAGCTACTTAGTGATCTTTAGTTATAAGTTAGAGTTTTTTTCTACTTTAATTACTTTACAAAGTATAATAACTAAAGAGAAAAGGTTCTTATAAAACAGGATAAAATAGTTTACCTAGTTTTAGTTACTATTTCTACTTTTAAATTAGCTTTTATTCTTCTTTGTTTGTATATATTAAGGTTTTATATATTAATACTAGATATCGTAAATATTTTCTTTTCTAGATAGTAGTATAATTAGAAAAGAAAGATATATAAACAACTTTAAATTAAAACGCTATATAGCTAAATAATTAGATATTTAAGAGTAATATTATAAAATTGTTAAAAGAGGTAGGAGAATTTCTTTTTACTAGACTTACTAGGCAATATACTAAGTATGTATTTTAAGACGTAAGATAATAAAAATAACTTAGAGATAACAAAGTCTTAATTTTGTCTAGCTATAATTAGAGTATAATATTTATTTAAAGTAATCTTATAAATAGTTATAAACTAACGTTTAGAGTAATCTTTATATATATAGTTTTTTCAAATTGTTTTATATTTTCTATTATATATTACTTTGAATAAGAATTACTCTTTAAGAGATCTTTACTATAATTCTAGTAGTAAGTAGAATACTTACAAGAGCGATAGTAATAGAAACTATCTAGTATACTTTAAAGTAAGCTTAGAAGTACTAAAGAGAAGCTGAATAGCTAGAAAACTACAAAAATAAAAAATAAAACTATAGTAATTAGATTTGAAAATTAAGAAAATACTAATTCTAATAATAGATAGCTATAAATTAAAGATATAAAAACTTAAAAGATAGTTTAATATTCACTAAAAGCTACTCGAATAGTAATAGAGCTAGACAGATTATAATTATTCTAGGCCTTCTTTAGATAATAATTCTATAAATTAGAGAATAGCTATCTTAAACAGCCTTTTCTGTATAAAATTTTTTTAAAATAATTCTTACCTAATTATTAGTCTTCTATTTATGTTTAATTTTGTTTTTTATTTTAGTTCTTTAAACTACTAGTAATTATTAAATTTACTCTTCTCGATAAACCTTAATAGAACGTAATGTTTCTTTTATATTTTTATTTTATTAGTAAAACTACTCGTACTACTATAGTAAATCTTGTTACCTATAGAAGAGACCTCTTTATCTTTAATATTAAAGTAAAACAATTTAAAATCGCTAGCCTATAAATTAAAATCAGATTTTTTAACTGTAGTAGAGATTAAGACAAATTAATAATTACTTAAGAAACTAGACAAGCTTATAAAATTAATATTTCAAATAGTCTATTATATATAATACAATTTACTTATTCTAAATTAATAATGCTAAAGATATTGTTTTTATTGCTAAGACAAAGTTTAATATATTAAAACGTGTTTAAACTTAACTTATAGTACGTAAGATAGCTAGCTTTATTACTAGCAAACCTACACTTCTATCTTTTATTTAAGTTAATTAATTACTCTAAGTATATTTCTTATATAGATCAAACTCTAGAAACAAGGTATTTATAACTTTGTCTTTCTTTTTACTACTACGCGTAGAAGTACTATTTTAGTAAGAATTAAATTTTTATTTACTCGTCTTTAAGGCTTAGAAGTCTTTATACTAGAGACGTTTCTTGTTTATAATATTAACTAATTATAGCTTATTTTTATAAAATGTCTTTAAATAATAAAAACGATTTTTTCTAAGATATTTACACAGTATGTAATTTCTCTTATTTACCTTATCTCAAATCTTAATCTAAATAAAGGTAAGAACTATACTTCTTATTTAAGTTACTACTATAAATCTAACATCTAAAGTAAAAATTATCTTTAACTATATTAGTAGTAGTAACACTAATATCTAATAAGACTAAGCTTATTAGTACTTTAAAGCAGAAATTATTTAAGCTTAGTTTTTGAAAGGTAGAAGTAAGTATTTATATAGTATATGTTGTAAAGAGTAAAGCTTAATATTTCTTAAGTAACATTAGTATTATTATTAGATTAGATAGTTATATCTAACTTTCTACTTAGGTTTAAAGATTTTTTTAAAGTTAAGAACATATTCTTAAATAAGTAAGTAGTTTATAAATTAATAAAGAACTATTTTTTATATATAAGATTTACAACGACTTTCTCTAGACTTCTACTTCTAATATTATAACTTACCTTAATAAGTAAGTTAAAGCTTTCTAGTATTGTAATAAGATAATTAAAAAATAAATAGAACAAACCTTAAACAACACAAATCTTGTTTTATATAAGAAGAGTTATATAGTTCTGTTTTAGTTCTTTTTTTATAATCAACTTCCGTAATTAGCTTTTTATTATATAGTACTATAATTACGCGCTATTATTTACTCTACTTATCTCTATCTCTAACTATAGTTTGCTTATCTTTTACTATAATATAGATAAGCCTTAAAGTCTATTTAATATTAATAGTAGAAGTAAAGTTTTATATTACTTTTACTATAGTTCTTAACCTTCTTATCTACTTTTGTAAGGCTAAGATAATAGCTTTAGTTTAATATTATATAACACTTTGCTCTATCTAATAAAACCTTTTCTAAGAGTGTTTTATAATCACGATTATTATATATTAATAAATCTTTGTTTTATTTTGTATTTAAAATGAATTTTCTTATAGTATGTTAATAGCCTTGTTACTTTTTAACCTTATAGTATACCTAGAACTATCTTTAAGTAATACTCTAAAGCTTACTATAGATACTTCTATAGTAATTCCTGTCTACAAGTGTATTATTAACCTTATTTATCTTATTATTTATATCTTACTCTTATTCTTATTCTTATACTTTTTCTTATTCTTATTCTATTTTAATATTTAGCTATCTACTACTTTTAGTAGTAAGGATAACAAGATGTTTGATTAGGCTATAATACAATACTTTAACTTCGATAATTAGATCTAGACTATATTAAAGTAAACTAATTATAATAAATTTTAAAAGTTATTTGAAAAGAAAAAGACTATTACTATTGCTACTACATAAAGTATTGAAAAGATATAAACTAGTTATAATTAGCTACTTAAAAGTAAATGTATGCTAAGCGCTTTAGTAAATAGAGGTAAATGTTCTTCTTAATCTTCTATACTTTAATAATTAATAAACATACTTAGATACCTTTTATCTTATATTATCTTTCTAGCTCTAATAGTAACTTCTATTAAGTTTATTAAAGTTTAAGATACTTAAAATATCTCTAATAACTTCTATATATTATAGTAGAGTAGATTACGTTTATTACGTGTTATATAGAGCTAGCGCTTAATAGCTTATTAAGACTGTATAGCGTATAAAGAATAAGACTACTTAATCTAACTATAATACACTAAGTATAACGTTTTTTAATAAATAGTAAGTATAGTAAAAATTAAATGTCTATAAGTCTATACCTTAGAAAAGTTAAAAGAGATAGTAGTACTACGTTTACGTAGTCTAATAGTCTATTAGAACTATAAAGTAATATATAATTACGCTTTAGTAGCTAAAACTCTAGAATAGTTAAGAATATATTATTATACTGTATGTAAGCTCTAAAAGCTTATTAAAACTATAGTATAAAGATAAGAATAGTACTCTAGAAGTCTAATAAGTAGAACTATAATGTTTAAAATATTACTATAAAGAAGTAGATTTTGAAAAAATATAGTTATAAAAATTATTATAGAAAAGTAGTAAATATAAAAACTCTTGTAGAGAAGTAGTAAAGATAGAATAGTATAAGACGTAGTAACTTATAAGTTTTAGATAACTTTAATAAAGTAAAAGATTTTACAGAAAGCTATATATAAAATGTATTATAACTATAGCTTTAAGAAAGATACTATAGTAGAATATTAACCAAACAAAATACTAATATAAGATAGAACGTAAAATTTAGATACTAGTAAAACTATATTTAGAAACGCTAAACGTAGAGATAGTCTTAATAAAGTATTAAAGTATAGTCTAGCTTTATTAAAGTCTTAGCTAGAAAGATACTATAAAAAGAAAAGCTAATATATACTATAGAATACTCTTAGAAGTAACTAATAACTAATATACTATTTAGTTTTACTTTGTCTACAATAGTAGCTATTATTTTCTAATTTTTTATTTACTAAGTCTACTTCTATAGTTACGTAATAGCTTCTTACTAGAATACTAAAACTTCTAAGTCTTTTCATACTTTATAAGCTATAATTATAAGTTACATTATAGATACTAATAGGTTTATTAACTATACTAGAACTTTTAGTATAGAAACTAGCTCTAACATATAAGTAAAACATAAGAAAAAAACTTTCTATAACACTAATATATAGAAGATAATATAGACTATTACTAAAAATATTAATACTATATCTAAGAGCTATATCTATATTAAGAAATTATAGCTTCTTAATTAATATATTACTTATCTTAAATAGTAAAAACCTAACGTAATTTCTAAATAAAATTAGTAATTAGGCCTTCTTCTACTAATAAACTATTAAGAAGAGATTTTTATACCTTCTTAACTATTATAACTAAGTTAGACGTAATATTATTAAATCTTGTATACTAGAGTTTAATAAGACTAAGAAGAACAACAACTAAGCTTTAGTCTAGAACTTTTTTAGAAAGTATTTTAAAGCCTTAAATAAAGTTTAGTAAAAGAAGATAGAGAAGTTATTTAGAGTTAAATACTAAGTTTATTTTCTAACACTAAACCTCTCTTTATAAAGCTACTTAAGTAACTTTAAGTCTTACTTTTCTTATTACTTAGAGATAGATATAGTAACTAGTAATTAAAAGAGCTTCTACTTAGTAAAGAGCTTAAATAAGACTTATTAAAATTAGATAGTAAGTAAGCTTAGAATCTTTATTTATAGCTTTCTTAACTTTAAGTATAATAAAATAAAATAGTTTCTTAGTAAGATATTCTTTTACAAAGCTAAAATTAAGAACTTTAATCTTTCTTCTACTAAAAAATCTTATATAATTAAACTGCTATAAAAAAGGTTTAGAGCTTTATTTAGCTTAGTATAGCTATTTACCTTTTTTTATCTTTATACAACTAAATAATTTTTTTAATCTTCTATAACTATAAGTACTTATTTTAAAAGTAAATAGAAAGTCTAGATACTATTTAGGTATATAGCTACTTAAGGTATAGTAGAAAACTTTATAAAGAAGTTCTTAAAGATTAAGCTTTAAGAAATAAACTTTATAACTTTTTCTTAACAACTAAGAGAATCTAAACTTTTCTTAAACTCTAATATTTTTAAGAAAGCATAATCTACGCTAGTAATACTTATATTAGAATTAGGCTATATTTTTTAATTACTTTCTTAAACTAGTATAGTGTCTTAGAAAACTTTCTAGGCTTTTATAACTAGTTAGAACGCCTTTTTATAAGCGAACTAAGTATATAATAACTAAGTATATACGAATAAGCTTTAAAAACTTATAATTTACTCTACTTATAGTAAAAAGAAATATCTAGCTACTATATATTTAGATAAGAAAGCGCTAGTAACGTAAAGCACTACTAGGCTAGCTACACTACTAAGCTAGCTACCTTTTCTTAGTATTAAGAACACTACGTATAAATAGTAATATAAATATAACGTATAATAGATTTTAATTAGTAAGAAGATAGAATTAAACTTACTCTTATAGTCTATACCTTAAGTTAATTTTAGACTTTATAACACGCTACTACTACTTTTAGTATAGAATATTAGTAGCTTTCTAATTAGCTTAATAGAATAAAGTATTTAGCTTAAATAATACTAAACTAATAGAAACTCTCTTCTATAGAAGAGTAGACTATTTATTATAATCTAACTAAAAAAGTACTTTAGAGGTTAGCGTAATTACTTTAAAAGATTGTATAGTATAGTTATAGAACTATAGTATAAAAACTGCGCTATAGTTATATAACTACTTATCTATAAGTAGAATAGCGCTAGTTCTATATAAGCGCTTATTTATAAGTATAAGTAGTTAGACTAATAACTAGTAAGATATATTACTACTTATTTATAATTACTTACACGCTTATCTATAAGCGTAATACTTATTAAGTATATAGCTTAGGTACTAAACTCTTATAGCTTAGTGTGTTTAACTTTATATAAGACTCTAGTATTTAATTTAAGAATTATACTTCTTTCTTAATCTTCTATAATATTATATTATTCTACTAAATATACTATTATACTCTTATACTATTATATTATTCTACTAAACGTGCTAGTACACTAACTAGTTCTACTTTACTTACTTACTCTCTAAGAACTAACTCTTAGATTATCTTAAAATAATCTTTACACTTTAAATACTCTTAAGAAAAGTAATACTAAGATAGATACCTTTACTTTCTACGCTATAAAAGTTACTAGTAAAAGTAATAAGTCTAATATCTATAATAGAGAACGCTATAAGCTTACAGACTAGCTACTCTAAGTAGACACTTACTTCTACTTTAAAGGTAATAAAGTTAAAAATAATAATATAGTTATCTAGGCTACTACGTTTCTATAAAGCAACGCTAGAGAATAGACTAGGCTAATTATCTATTAATATATAGACAACGCTATTAAGAATAATAATAATAAGCACCTAGTTAAAGACTAGAACGCTTTTAAGATTAGAATACGCGAAGTCTTCTTACTCTACTAGAAAAAGGTTATTACTAAGCAAAAGATTTAATAGCTGCGCTAGACGTAATCTACTACTAATTATACTACCTAATTCTACTAGTACTAGATAGTTATTAACTAGAATAATAACGCTTTAATATAGATATATAAGTAAGGTCTTAAGCTCTAGATACGCACAGAACTTATAAGAAGTAGAACTAGTATTAATATACTTTAAGAACTTAAGAATAAAGCTATCTATATTAATAATAAACTTTATAGCCTAAAGCTAGAAGAATAACTATTTACGTAGAAAATGTAAGCACTAGAGAATATAAATAGAAATATCTAGGTTTACTAAAAATCTTACTATTTATACTCTAACTAAGAACGTCTATAAAACTATAGATCTAGAATTCTAGAGTTATACGCTACTAATAGCTATAAGTCTATGCACCTTAATAATTGTAATAAGAAATCTAGACAGCCTAAGTTTTATAACAAGATGTAGAAGAAGAAGAACTTTAACTACTACGTTTATAGTAAACTAGGTTATATAGCACAGAACTATAAGAGCTAAGGTAAGATAGTATAATAGCTAAATATTTTACAATTTATAGACCTATACTAAAATAAGAAATAGAATATTATTACTAGACTTATTTATAATATTAATAGTTTTATAGATAGTTTAATTAATAGACTAGAGAATTTAACTTTTATTACACTAGAAGACGCTACCTTAGACAAAGTAAGCGTTTCTAAAAATAAGTTCTTTAAGAATCTTAAGATAACTAAGATTAACTAGACTAAGTTTAGTAAAATAGAACTATTTTAATAAAATAATAGGCTAGTAATACTATTTATACTAAGTAATAAGATGCTACAGCTCTTACTATAGAACAACTAACTATAGTAGTACTTTAATAAACCTAATATTAATTATATATATAAAACACCTAATATTTTAGCTATAATAAGATAAGACTTCTATAAACTATTCTAGAAAGTAAATTACTTTAAGAGTAACGTCTCTAAGAATATACACTAGTTTCTACTAATATCTAAAAAACTAGACTAGGTTAATAGAGTAGTTAAGTTATAGAAAGATAATAACTATTACTACTTAGATAGAGAATAAGCTTAGAAACTAAACTAGCTTAAAGAGAAATAACTAACGTAGTTAGCACTATAACTATAGAAGTAATAACGTAAGCACTAATCTAAGTAAGAATCTATTAGAGAATAACACTAGATAGATTACTATAATTTATAGTACGTTAAACTAACATAGATTATATACTTGTATAGCTATTATACTATTTACTATTCTAGTAAGGTTAACACTAACTACTTCTTTAAAACGTACTATAAGGTAGTCTATTACTAGAAGTAATAGTATAACTACCTAAAAGATAAGTACTTAGTATACTTATAGAATAAGAAGAAGAAGCTATACTTCTATAGTTATAAGAATCTATAAGAAATACTATAGATATATATAATAGTATAGATAAAATATAAGAATAGAAGTATATAGAAGTATAATTAACTCTTATAGTATACGTGCCTTAATATTAAATATAACGCTTATATACTTGCAAAGAAACTCTATAGTTATAACTAGTAGTCTTTTTTAGATAGAAGACTAGTACACCTAGAGCTAGTAAGAAGATTAACTTATTAGACTTCTTTAGACTTATTAAGCTTTTAGTATAGCTTAATAGAGTATAGATATAGGTATTAGTAAATTTAGAATTTAGTATAAGCTATATTTTAAGCGCTGTAGTAGAACTAGCTAGACTAGTTCTAACTTAAAAGAAAGAAAGCTACCTATTATACGTTACTAGTAGATAGCTAATGCTAGGTAAACTTACTATTACTTATAAGGTTACATAAGTAACGCTTTATATCTAAGAATATTAAGAAAAATAATAGACCTAGACGTCTTAGAAGTAGCTATCTATAATATTATATTAGAACTTTTCTAGTTATAAAAGTATAATCTATAAATTAACTAGAAGTTAAGACAGCTCTTATTTAAATACTATAGACTAGACGTACTTATAAGTAACTCTATGTATTATATAAAGTAGATAGTAGATAAAAAAGAGATTAACTTAATTATATAGACGTAATAAGCCTTAACTAAGAATAACTTTAAAAAATAAAAGTTTAACTTAATAGATATAAGAAAGAATAGCTCTAGTTATAAAGTTAGAGTTCTAAAGAAACGCGTAACTTTAAGTATTCTAAAAGAGTATAAAGAATTTAAATATCTCTTTATAGAAGTAGTAGATAGCAATACCTTACTAAAGTACTAAGATTAGAACTATAAGATTATCTTAGAAAAAGAAAAGAAACTACTTTTTAGACTAATCTATTCTTTATTAGAAATAGAACTTAATATTCTAAAGAAGAAACTAGTAGCTAACTTAAAGAAGAGCTATATTAAACTCTCTACTTTACTAGTAGAATTTCTAATACTCTTTATTTCAAAGAAGAAAAGAGACTTACTAAAGGTATACATTAACTACTAAAAGCTTAATAATATTGTAGTTAAGAATTAATACTCTTTACTAAATATTATAAAACTAAGAGATTAACTATTAAAAGCTAAGATCTTTATAGTAATAGATCTTAGAGATAGCTACTACCTTATTAGAATAAAGAAAGGTAAGAAATAGAAGATAGCATTCTATATATAATATAGACACTATAAATATACTCTTATACTAGTTAGGCTTATAAACGCTCTAGTAATATTTTAGATACTTATTAATAATGTATTAAGAATATACCTAAATATCTTTATTATTATATACTTAGATAATATTCTTATCTACTCTAAGAATAAAGAAAACTATATTAAATATATCTATATAGTACTAAGGTGCCTAGACTAGTATAACTTATAAGTTAAGCTAAAGAAGTGTATATTTTATATAATAGAAGTACTCTTCTTAGGCTATATTATAAGTATTAAGAAAGTAAAGATAAGTAAAGAAAAGATTAAGCTTATTAAGAAATAGCCTTAACTAACTATAGTTAAAAAGATATAGTTCTTTTTAGAATTTCTAAACTTTAACTAATAGTTTATTAAGAACTACTTTAAAAATACTATTTCTCTAACTAAGCTAATATAAAAGAATACACCTTTTATATAGAGTAAAAAAGTAGAAAACACGTTCTAGACGCTTAAGAATATAAGTATTATACTACTATACTTCTATATATTCTAATTAGAATAACTACTATATTTTAAAACTAACGTATTAGACCTTATACTTAGAGACTGCGCTAGCTAGCTACATAAAGGTAAATAATATTCTATTACCTACTACTTATATAAGTTCTTAGAGCCTAAAGAATAATACAACGTTTATAATAAGAAGCTTCTAGCTATTATTACTTACTTAGAATACTAGAGAGTATACGCTAAAAGCTACTTAGAACTTATAATATTTAAAAATTATAAGAACTTAGTTAACTTTATAACTACTAAGAAGCTTAACTACTAATAAGTTTAATAGTTAGAGAAATTAGGCTAGTATAAGTTTAAGATTATATATACGTTTAGAAAAGATAATAGTAGAGTAGAAGCTCTTAGCTATAAATATAATATTACTAGAACTAAATCTATTATAAATACCGCAATACTTAAGGTTAATAATAATAGATTATTAGAACTAGCTAAGATACTAAACTTAATACTGTAAGTTACTAGTAAGGTACTAGAAGAATTGCAAGAAGTAATTATTAAGTAATACTATAATAACTTAGTATATAGTTACTCTAGTATTACTAGAACTATAGAACTTATTTAATATAACTATAAGTTTCTAAATATAAAAAATAAGATTATAGCCTTTATTACTAAGTGCGTAGACTATTAGAAGAATAAGTATAGTACCTATACACTCTACAGAGAAATATAAGCAATAGAGCTACCTAACTAGCTTTAGTTAAATATCTCTTTAGACTTTATTATAGGCCTACTAGTCTTAAGAGACTTTATAATATAAGTATTCTATAATACTATTCTTATAGTAGTAGATTATTTTATAAAGTAAGCTAAGTATATTACCTTTTATAAAAACTTTATAGTAGTATAACTTATACATACTATTAATAATTAAGTTATCTAATACTATAGTATTCTAAAGTTAATTATTAGTAATAGAGATAAGCTCTTTACCTTAAACTTCTAGACTACCTTATTAGCTACTATTAAGACTAAAAGAAAGCTATTAATAGCTTACTATCTATAGACAGATAGACAAACTAAGTAAATAAATTACATAATAAAAGTATATCTACGTATCTATATTAGTAAATAATAGAATAACTAAGTATTATTACTACTTATAGTATAGATAGCGTATAATAACAAGCTTTCTAAGTCTACTAAATAGACTCTATTTTACGCGAACTATAAAAGACACCTAAATCTCTTTATACGTACTTTTTCTAGTTAGAAGACAAAAGTAGCTATTACTACTACTAATAAGCTAAAGATAGTATATAAGTTACCTAAAGTAATACTTAAAAAGGTATAACGCTAGAGTATCTTATATATTAATAAGAAATAAATAATAGCACCTTAGCTAAAAAAAAGAGATAAAGTTTATTTACTTATAAAAATTCTCTACACTAAGCAACCTAATAAGAGGCTTAACAATATTAAGGTTAGACTATTTTTAATTCTTAACTAAAAGAGACTAGTTACGTTTATACTTAATTTTCTACCTAATATAAAAATCTACCTATAATTTTATATTAATATACTAGAACTAGCAGACTCTAAAACGCTACTTTAGGAAACCTTGTATTTTAAAATAGAAGAAGATAATATCTTTAAGGTTAAACAAATTCTTAAATATTAATAACGTAATAATAGAATAGAGTACCTAGTAAAATAGTTAGAATATAATAATAGTAATAATATATAGAAACTAGATACAAACTTTATAAACTGCTAATAGCACCTTTAGAAGTTCTAAGCTTAGCAATAGAAGTATTAAGTATACTTATAGTAGCCTACATAGTTAGTAAGAACACAACACTTATTAATATAGTAAGATAATTAATATTCTACGCTATCTCTATCTTACTAGCTACTTCTATATCTAAAGCTAAATAAAGCGCTTTTCTACGCGCCTGTTCCTCTACCTATATTAGAATTTTTTTATTCTATAGTAACTACAAAATTACTACTACTAATAACTTTTTATTATTATTAACTTTCTCTTAGTACTTCTTCTAAGTATAGTCTAAGAACTTCTAGAACATCTTTACACATACCTAACCTAACTAAGTATACTTAGTACACTTTAGACAAGAATCTAGTATAATAAGATAAATAACTTTTTTAAGAAAATAATAGTTATAAGAAGCTTTAGTTAGATAATTAGCTTAAGCGATTTTAGAGCTAAGGCGTAAGCAACGTTAGTAAAAAGAGAATATAATAACTACCTTACTTATAACGTTAAGTAAGCCTTAGTTATTAATAGAAATAACAAATTAGTTACGTAATTTAAGAATAAATCTATAAAGAAGAAGAATAGTGTTATAATCTAACTAAAGAGACACTCTAGAGGTTAGCGTAATTACTTTAAAAGATTATATAGTATAGTTATAAAAGTATAGTATAAGAACTATAATATAGTTATATAACTACTTATTTATAAGTAGAATAGCGCTAGTTTTATATAAGCGCTTATCTATAAGTATAAGTAGTTTAACTAATAACTAGTAAGATATATTACTACTTATCTATAATTACTTATACGCTTATCTATAAGCGTAATACTTGTTAAGTATATAGCTTAGGTACTAAACTTTTATAGCTTAGTATATCTAACTTTATTTAAGACTTTAGTATTTAATCTAAGAATTATACTTCTTTCTTAACCTCTTATAATATTATATTATTTTACTAAATATACTATTACACTTTTATACTATTATATTATTCTACTAAACGTGCTAGTATACTAACTAGTTCTACCTTACTTACTTACTTCTTAAGAACTAACTCTTAGGTTATCTTAGAATAACCTTTACAATAATACTTTAAAAGCTTTTTATTCCTTTATATATTATAATAAAATTCTCTACTTTAAACTAAAATGCGAGCTTAGGTCTTATAGATAACGCTAGCTTACTAGTATAAACTCTAACTAGCTATACACTTTACTTTACTTAGTTATAGAGTAAGTTAAGATAATATATTATCTTAGCTTACTACTATAGTATATATAATTTTTTAAAATAGTATATTATTTACTATAGCTTAGACGTACTATAGTAGTGTTAAAGTTAGATAGTAGTTATAATAATCTAATTATAGATACGTAATTGCTTAGCTCTTAGGTATATAGCTAGAGATTTTATTCTTATTTTCTTAGGTAGCACTTAATTATAATTTACTTAATTATCTCTAATTGCTAATAATCTCTCTCGCTCTAGTAGTTCTAAGCTTAGTAGCTTAAACATAGAACTAATTTCTACTACGTATTAAAGCTTACTAGAAGATAGGTTAGTAAATTTTATTCTACTTTACTCTTTCAATATTCTGTAATTAGAACTTCTACGTAATTATAAACTTACTACCTATTTCTTTATTATTCTTTATATTCTAAATTTAATCTTTTACTCTAATACTAACTTTATAAATATAGATAATTATAATATAGCTATTATAGCTAAAAATATATTATTTAAAAAATAATTAGATTAGTACACTTATTTTATACTTCTTAAGTAGTACTACAATAGAAAAAGTATTTAAGAAGAGATTAATCCTAATTTCTTTTATATAATATATATAGACTTTTATAAGTTTACGTTTTTAATACTTATAGTTTAAAACCTACAAAGCTAGTAGCTCTTTCTAAAGACTTAACAAAGAAGTAATAAAATAATTATAATAAAGCTATTTATAAGTGTACAGCTATTTTATAAAATTTTAAAAATAGAATTATAAATAGTACTACTTAAATAGTTTACTAAAACTACAAAGCTAAGTAGTAGCTCAAAAAGAGTAAGAAGATTAATAATATTAAGAACTACACTATATATACTACAACACCTAAGTATATATTTCTTATAAGAATAGATAGCTAGATATAAATAGTCTAGTCTCTTATTAAGACTTTTAAGATAATACTTATATCTACTAATTAAACTATATAGTATATAGTCTATATAGACTACTATACTTTCTTTTAAAAAATCAAAAGAAAATTTACTAAAAAGTAGTTTGCTAACTAGTTAATAATCTACTTAAAAGTAAACGTCTCTAAGCTCTTAAAAGTTAAAGTGTTACTTATAATTACTAATTTTTTTAAAGTAATTAAGGAGTTTAATTCTAAGTAGGCCTACTAGTAGTAATATAATTAGTTATTTACTATAGCTCTTAGAAAGAATATAGTAAGCCTTAGTGTTCTTAGTAAAATATATAGTATTATTTTCTAATAGATATTAATTACTTTTAACAAAAGAAAAGTAAATATAATTTA
>Ga0265780_10002912_pt1 | contig 22878 bp, 22 predicted proteins | sample P1T30metagenome_FD_192432 | JGI IMG/M metagenome (GOLD analysis project Ga0265780, IMG submission 192432) | Plant litter microbial communities from East Loma Ridge, Irvine, California - P1 T30 | ecosystem: Environmental > Terrestrial > Plant litter > Unclassified | place: USA: California...
CTGAGCTAACGACCCGAAGAAGCAAGATTATAGGGCGCGACCCGCATGCTGTCAATCACCTGGCCAGCGCGAACCGGATCGCGCTCGACCGGTAGAACCTTACTTCAGCGACGCCAGGCGGTCGCGCGCGGTCTGCGCCGCGCTCGAGTCCGGATACTTGGACACCAGCTGCTGCAGCGATTTCTTCGCGTTCTTGTTGTCCTTCAGCAGGGCGTAGCTGCTGGCGATGTTCAGCATGGCGTCCGGCACCTTGGCGCTGTCGGCATAGGTCGTGGCCACGACCTGCTGGGCCGCGATGGCCTTCTTGTAGTCGCCCAGCGCGTAATAGGTATTGCCCAGCCAGTACTGCGCGTTCGAGGCGTAGGCCGATTGCGGATATTGCCTGACGAATTCCTGCAGCGCCGTCGAGGCGCCCTTGTAGTCGCCCGACTGGAACAGGGCGGTGGCGCTTTCATACGCGGTCTTTTCGGTCGGCAGCACCTCGGCGGCCTGGCCGTCGATCATTTCCTGGCGCGGCTCGACCCGCTTCAGGCGTGCGTCGAGGTCGGCGTACAGCTGCTTCTGGCTGTTCTGCGCTTTCGCCACTTCGTTGGCCAGCACTTCGATCTGGCCGCGCAGGCGCGCGATTTCCTGCATGGTCTGCTCATGCTGGTTGAGCGCTTCGATCTGCGCCGTCTTGTCCGACTTGCTGTCGATACGCTTGTTGAGCTCGATCGTGATGTTGTCGACCTTGGTGCGCAGGTCCAGGATGGCCTTGCGCGCAACGTCGTCGTCGAACGGGCCGGCGACCGCGTGCAGCGGCATCCACAGGGCCAGCGCCAGGCCGGCGAGGCGGGACGGGGACAGTTTGATCATAAGCGTTGCTCTTTCTACTAAACCGGTTGCTGAGATAAAAGGGGCGGGTAGCAGTCTGCACTGCGTCCCGCCCCCTGTCAATCTACGTCATCGGCTGGTTCAGCCGATGCGATTATTGGTAAACGATGTCTGCGCGGCGGTTTTCAGCCCACGCTGCTTCGTTGCTGCCGGTGGCTTTTGGCTTCTCTTCGCCCAGCGACACGGCTTCAATCTGGCCTTCCGACACGCCTTGCGACGCCAGCGAGCGACGGACGGCTTCGGCACGCTTCTGGCCCAGGGCCAGGTTGTACTCGGTGCCGCCGCGTTCGTCGGTGTTGCCCTGGACCAGGACTTTACGCGAGGTGTTCTTGGTCAGGTAGCCGGCGTGGTTGGTCACCACTGGCTGGCCATCGGCGCGCACGACGAAGCTGTCGTAGTCGAAATAGATGCTGCGGTTTGCCAGCACGCCTTTCGGGTCGTTCAGTGGATCGACGGTGCCGGTTTCCACTGGACGGATGTCACGGGTGTCGGCGACTGGCGCCGCTGCTGGCGATTTCTCGACGACCGGGGTTTCTTCAACCTTGGTTGGCGACGAGCAAGCGGCCAGCAGGGTAGCTGCGGAAGCGATGAAAGCGAGACTCTTGAAGTTGCGCATGGATTTTCTCCTGTTCTGGTTAAGGTTTTACTTCGTTACTTCATGAAAGGACCCCAGCTGGGCTCCCGAATGTTTCCCGCTTTGGTCGTCAAGCGTTGCTTGACCCGTCCATCCACTGACACCACTGCAAGCGAGACGCGCCCGCCGCCCTTGGTTGCATACATGATGTACTTGCCGTTAGGCGAAAAACTCGGTTCGGTGGCCCCATCGGCCAGGCGAAGTTCCTGGCCGCTCGCCAGGTCCATCGCATATAAGGAGAAAGCGCCGCCGCGCTGTGAAATCCAGGCCAGCGTCTTGCCGTCGGACGAGACGCGCGGGCTGATGTTGTAGTTGCCGTTGAACGTCACGCGGGTGGCATTGCCGCCCGAGGCGCTCATCTTGTAGATCTGAGGACCGCCGCTGCGGTCGCTCGTGAAATAAATGGTCTGGCCGTCGGCCGAGAACTGTGGCTCGGTGTCGATCGCGGCGTTATTGGTCAGGCGCTTGTGGCCGCTGCCGCTCGCATTGACGGAATAAATCTCGGTATTGCCGTCCTGCGACAGCGCCACCGCCAGCGTGCGGCCGTCAGGCGCCCAGGCCGGCGCCGAGTTATTGCCCTTCTGGTTCGAGATCACGTTGCGGCGGCCGGTCATCAGGTCTTGCAGATAGACTACCGGCTTGCGGTTTTCCATCGAGACATAGGCGACTTTCGAGCCATCCGGCGACCAGGCCGGCGAGATGATCGGCTCCTTGCCCTGGGTGGCGACGACTTCGTTCTCGCCATCGGCGTCGGCCACGGCCAGCGTGTAGCGGCTGGCGGCGCGGTCTTCCTTCACGTAGGCGATGCGGGTCGAGAAGATGCCGCGGATGCCGGTCAGCTTTTCGTAGACGTCGTCGGCGATGCGGTGCGCCTGCAGGCGCGTGTAGCGCGGCTGCACTTCGCCGCCCAGTTGCGAGATTTCGCCGCCCTTGATGGTGTCGAGCAGCTTGTAGCGGATCGCGAAGCGGCCGTCCGGCTGGCGCGCGACGCTGCCGACCACCAGCGCATTGGCGCCGCTGGCCTTGAATGCGTTCAGGTTGACCTGGCCGGCGTCGGCGTCGCTGATGACCTGGCCGGCGTCGATGACCTTGAACACGCCACTGCGCTCGAGGTCCGCGCGGATGACGGCCGAGACCTTGTCGGGCGCGACGGATTCGTCAGCGAAGGCGGCGATGGCGACCGGGATCTGGTTGCTGCCGACGCCGGCGATTTCGATCTGGAGCTGGGCATTGGCTGCCGTTCCCATCGCAAGGGAGACGCTAAACAGCAGGAAATGAAGTTTTTTCATATTTTGTCTCTAAAACTGTGTAGAACCGAATCAATCGTAGTCTTTCATCGAGAAATTCACGTCAAGCGTACGCTCCACGGTCCCGTCCTTCTTCTTGGGCAGCGGAGATGCTTTCTTGATACCATTTTCCACTGCTCTGTCAAATTCTGGCACACCGCTGCTTTTTACCAGGCGCACCGACATGATTTCGCCGGTCGGCAACTGGTCGACCCGGAACGTGGCGCGGGGATTGCCCGACACGTCGGTGTTGCCCGGATAAGCGGTATTGCTCTTGATCGCGGCCGTGATCGCGGCGATGTAGCCGCCGTCGGACTTCGGACCCGTCGATTTCGCCGCGCTACCGCTGCTGCCCATCGCGCCGGCCATGCGCTTGAGTTCATCCTGGCGGAATTTCTCGAGCTTGGCGGCTTCGGCCTTGGCGGCTGCGGCGTCTTTTTTCTTCTTGTCGGCGGCGAGCTTGTCGGCTTCTTTTTTCTTCTCGGCGGCCAGCTTGTCGGCCTCTTTCTTCTTCGCAGCCTCTTCTTCCTTCTTGGCGGCAAGTTCCTTCTGCTTGCGCTCGGCCTCGTCCTTTTTCTTCTGCTCGGCGAGTTCCTGCTTGCGTTCTTCTTCGCGCTCGCGTTTCTTCTCGGCCTCGCGCTTCTCGGCGGCGAGTTTTTTCTTTTCTTCTTCCTTGCGCTCGCGTTCCTTGCGCAGGGCGATCTCCGGATCGGGCGTCGGCGCAGGACGTTCCACTACCGGCTCGGGCGGCGGCGGTGGGGGAGGCGGCGTCGGCGCCGGTTCGGGCTCCGGCGTCGGCTCGGGTTCCGGCGCCGGCTCGGGCGGCAACTCGGGCGCCGCGGCGCTCTGCACCGCCATGTCCCACACCTCGGCCTCGACCGTGACCGGATTGACCTTCTGCCAGCTCACACCGATCGCCAGGAAGGCCAGCAGCGCGGCGTGCACCGCCACCGCCAGCAGGAAGGCCGGCAGGCGTTTCGGTTCTGGCGGCACGTAATAAGGCGAGCCGGTGTTGGCGGACTTCGGTTCGGTCATATCGTCGGCGTCACTGGGTGGCCAGGCCGACCCGGTTGATGCCCATCTTCTTGGCTTCCGAAATCAGCTGGATCACGTCGTCGTACTTGCTCTCGCGGTCGCCGGCGATCAGCACCGGGAAATCCGGGTTCTCGTCGTGCAGGGCCTGCAGGCGCTGCAGCAGGGCCGAGCGGTCGGCAACCTCGTCCTGCGCCACCTTGACCTTGCCGTGCACGCCGATCGACAGGCGATTGCCCGGCTCGATCGAAATCTGGATGTAGGTATCCGGCGGCAGCGCGGATTTCTCGGCGCGCGGCAGGTTGACCACGCTCGGCGCCTCGTTGGCCGGCACCGCCATGAAGATAATGAGCAGCACCAGCATCACGTCGATATACGGCACGACGTTGATCTCGGACTTGAACTTGCGGCGACGACCGCCGCGCATGCTGCTGGAAAATGCCATCCTGGTTCTCCGGATTGGTCAGCGGATCAGCGCGACTGGCGCTGGAGGATGTTCGAGAATTCCTCGACGAAGCTCTCGAAGCGGTTCGCCAGGCGGTCGATGTCGTGGGTGAAGCGGTTGTACGCGACCACGGCAGGGATGGCGGCGAACAGGCCGATCGCGGTGGCGATCAGCGCTTCGGCAATGCCGGGCGCGACCACCGCCAGCGTGGCTTGCTCGACGCTGGCCAGGCCACGGAACGAGTTCATGATGCCCCACACGGTGCCCAGCAGGCCGATGTAGGGCGAGACGGAACCGACCGAGGCCAGAAAGTTCAGGTGCGAATCGAGCGTGTCGAGCTCGCGCTGGAAGGCGGCGCGCATGGCGCGGCGGGCGCCGTCGAGCACCGAGTTCATGTCGAGCGCTTCGCGCGAAGCCTGCTTGCCCTTGATGAATTCACCCATGCCGGCTTCGAAGATGCGGGCCAGGGCGCCGCTCTGGTCGCGCTGGCTGCTGGCGCTCTGGTGCAGCGTGTGCAGGTTGCCGCCGGCCCAGAAGCTGCGCTCGAACTGCTCGGTCTGGGCGCGGGCGGCGCGGATCGCGAACACCTTGCGGAAGATATACGTCCAGCTCACGATCGACAAAATCAGCAGCAACGCCATGATCAACTGCACCAGGATGTGGGCGTTGGCGATCAGGGCGATAAACGAAAGGTCGTGGGTTGCGGTCATCGTAGGCTTTTGTTATGGAATTGTTCAGGCGGCACGCATTTTAGCAGCCACATGATCGGGCAGGGGGCGGGGACGCATGGTGGCGGTGTCGACACAGCCGACTTTCACGCTCGCGGTGTTCAGCAGCAGGTCGCCGCGCCACGCTTGCTGGGTAAACTGGACCGAGGCGCGGCCCAGCTTTTCCACGCTGGTGCGGATGGTCAATTCATCGTCGAGGCGCGCCGCCGCATGGTAATCGAGGGTCACGTTCTTGACGACAAAGGCGGTATGGTCGGCGTCGAGCAGCGCCTGCTGCTGCACGCCAAGGGCGCGCAGCCACTCGGTGCGGGCCCGCTCGAAGAACTTCAGGTAGTTCGCATAGAAGACAATGCCGCCGGCGTCGGTATCCTCGTAATAAACCCTGACTGGCCAGTTGAACACTGAAGGCATCTATGCTGCCGCTAACTCTAATGAAAACGGGAAATATTCTACGCGACTTTCATCTTCCATATGTACGCTGGCGTACGTTGGAAGCGGAAAATATTTGCATGCTTGCAGCACCTGATCGTGCTTTTGAGCAGTAGTAGACGTGAAATGTAGCCAAAAGGCCAACCACTGTAACATTTTCTCACAAATGCGCGGCAGGTAATTGGTCGTGGCGGCCGGATGCCGCCAGTGTGCCGTTAATGTACTGCGGTCAGGACTGCGTTCACGACGCGCGCTTGATCGTGAATGGCGAGAAGCCCTGGCAGGTCGGCATCAGCTCGATGCTGTTGACATTGACGTGCGGCGGCATGGTCGCGATCCAGTAGGCGGTGTCGGCAATGTCCTTGGCGGTCAGCGGCTGGGTGCCTTCGTAGACCCTGGCGGCGGCCGCGTCGTCGCCCTTCAGGCGCACGTTCGAGAATTCGGTGCCACCCGCCAGGCCCGGCGCCAGGTTGGTCGCGCGCACGCCGGTCCCGACCAGGTCGGCGCGCAGATTGAGCGTGAACTGTTCGACGAAGGCCTTGGTCGCACCATAGACATTGCCGCCCGGGTAAGGGTAGTGGCCGGCGGTCGAGCCGATATTGATCACCAGGCCGCTGCCGCGCGCCACCATCTCGGGCAGTACCGCGTGGGTCATCGTGACCAGGCCCTTGCAGTTGGTGGCGATCATGGTGTCCCAGTCGTCCAGCGGCACTTCGTGCGCCGGCGCGGTGTTCAGGGCCAGGCCGGCATTATTGATCAGCACATCGATCGGGCGCCATTGCGGTGGCAAAGCGGCCAGCGCGTCCGCGATCGACGTGCGGCTGGTCACGTCGAGGGTGACGGCGAGGGCGTTCTCGCCCAGTTCGCGCGCCAGCCCCGCGATGCGGTCGGTGCGCCGCGCGGCCAGGATGACGCGGTGGCCGTGGGAAACAAACGTGCGCGCCATTTCGGCGCCGAAGCCGGCCGATGCGCCGGTGATGAAGACGATCATGATGGATCCTTGGATAAACGAGACACGGGCGCGCCGGGAAAAGCCGCCTTGCCGAACCATAAAATTGTAGCCGAAAGCATCATCGCCTCGCTGGCGCTCCCGCATTCGGGGCCGGCTTGCCGCGCGCACAGCGGTTTCCTTGCCCTTCAATGGGGAGTTCAGTACAATTTGGGTCCTTACGTCTCACGTAACTGGCGAAACACCGCGTGCCCGCGTCCACCGATGCGCCGCGGCTAAGGTGGGTACCCACCGGGGAACGTGAGACGCCATTTCGCCGTTCGCCTGGGCAGCCATCAACCGGTACGCGTTCGATCGCGGCTGCCCGCGCCATTCCCGGCTCCCGCACCCGCTTGTCGCTCTCGGCCCCGTTGCCTGGAATACTATCGATTGGAGTTTTACATGTTTGCCAAAGACCATACGCTCGCCAACGTCGACCCGGAACTGTGGGATGCCATTCAGAAAGAAAATGTTCGCCAGCAAGACCACATCGAGCTGATCGCCTCCGAGAACTACACCTCGCCGGCCGTCATGGAAGCGCAAGGCTCGCAGCTGACCAACAAGTATGCCGAAGGCTATCCAGGCAAGCGCTACTACGGTGGCTGCGAATACGTCGACGTCGCCGAGCAACTGGCGATCGACCGCCTGAAGCAACTGTTCGGCGCCGAGGCGGCCAACGTCCAGCCGAACTCGGGTTCGCAGGCGAACCAGGGCGTGTTCTTCGCCATGCTCAAGCCGGGCGACACCATCATGGGCATGTCGCTGGCCGAAGGCGGCCACCTGACCCATGGCATGGCGCTGAACATGTCGGGTAAATGGTTCAACGTCGTCTCGTACGGCCTGACCGCCGAAGAAGACATCGACTACGAAGCGCTCGAGAAACAGGCGCACGAACACAAGCCGAAGATGATCATCGCCGGCGCATCGGCGTTCGCCCTGCGCATCGACTTCGAGCGCATCGCCAGGGTCGCCAAGGATGTCGGCGCCTACTTCATGGTCGACATGGCCCACTACGCCGGCCTGATCGCGGCCGGTGAATACCCGAACCCGGTGCCGCACGCCGACTTCGTCACCTCGACCACGCACAAGTCGCTGCGCGGCCCGCGCGGCGGCATCATCCTGATGAAGGCCGAGCACGAGAAGGCCATCAATTCGGCGATCTTCCCGGGCATCCAGGGCGGTCCGCTGATGCACGTGATCGCAGGCAAAGCCGTCGCCTTCAAGGAAGCGCTGTCGCCCGAGTTCAAGGAGTACCAGAAGCAGGTCGTGAAAAATGCGAAGGCGCTGGCCGAGACCCTGATTGCACGCGGCTTGCGCATCGTCTCGGGCCGTACCGAATCGCACGTGATGCTGGTCGACCTGCGCGCCAAGGGCCTCACCGGCAAGGAAGCGGAAGCGATCCTCGGCCAGGCTCACATGACCTGCAACAAGAACGGCATCCCGAACGACCCGCAGAAGCCGTTCGTCACCTCGGGCATCCGCCTGGGCAGCCCGGCCTTCACCACCCGCGGCTTCAAGGAAGAAGACGCGGTCACCGTGGGCAATCTGATCGCCGACGTGCTGGACAACCCGCACGACGCCGCGACCATCGAGCGCGTGAAAGGCGAAGTCAAGAAGCTGACCGACAAGTACCCGGTCTACGCGCGTTGATTCGGCATCCCCGGGCCGGCCTGGCCCGATAACAGCATCAAGGCAGTACCTGCAGCCCCGGCGCCATGAAATGTCCCTTTTGCCAGCATGAAGAAACACAGGTCCTCGATACCCGCGTATCCGAGGAGGGGGACGCCATTCGGCGCCGGCGCCGCTGCGGCAAGTGCGACAAGCGCTTCACGACCTATGAGCGGATCGAATTGTCGATGCCGATCATCGTCAAGAAGAACGGCAGCCGCACCGAATTTGCTTCTTCCAAGCTGCGCGGCAGCCTGATGCTGGCCTTGCGCAAGCGCCCGGTCGCGGCCGAGGCCATCGACGGCGCGGTCGCCACGATCGAGGAAAAGCTGCTCACCAGCGGCCGGCGCGAGGTCGACAGCGTGTACGTGGGAGAACTGGTGATGGAAGAGCTCAAGCGCCTCGACAAGATCGCCTACATCCGCTTCGCGTCCGTGTACAAGAATTTCGAGGATCTGGATTCGTTCCAGGCGGCGCTGGCCGAAGTCGGTCACCAGCGCAAGCTCGACAATTAGCGCGGCAATTAACGCGGCAATCGGCGCGACAAGCAGCGCGGCAAACACGCTTGCCAGTCGGCGCGGCAAACACGCTCGCCAATGAGGTTCGCCAGCGACGTTCGACAATTAAGCTCGACAATCGGCAGCGTTTCCAGGTTCCCCTGGAGGCGCGGCGCACGCTTGCGCCGACGCAGGGGCGCGCTCGGTCCGCCTGATAACGTCATAGCTCGTGGTCGGGGCGCCGTCATTGGCGGTGCTCTCCGGCCGGCATCGTGATCGATCGGGAGGCGCGCGTGCAGATACATCCGCAAGGTGGGTTCACGTTCATCGAGGTCCTGGTGGCGCTGTTCGTGCTCGCCGTCGGCGTGGTGGGCGCGAGCGCCGCGCAACTGGCGGCCGGGCGTACGCGCCAGCATGCGGCGCTCGTCTCCGAGGCGGCGCTGCTGGCGGGGTCCTACGCCGCGCGCATGCAGGCCAACCCGCAGGTCGCGGGGCTGCCCGATGGCGCCAATCCCTACCCGGCGTTCGACTACGCCGCGTCCGCGCAGGTCCCGCCGGCGGCCGGTGCGCCGTGCTTCGGCGCGGGCGCCTGCGATCCGGCGGCGCTGGCGGCCTTCGACCTGCACGAGACACGACTCGCCATCGTCGACCGGTTTCCGGGCGGCCGGGTCAGGGTGTGCCGCGATACGGCGCCGTGGGACGCCGCGCTTCGGCGCTACCGCTGGGCGTGCAACGGCGGCGCCGGCGCGCCGCTGGCGATCAAGATCGGCTGGCACGGCGGTGGCGACGCACCCCACTACGTGTTGATGGTGGCGCGGTGAGCGCGCGCGCACGGTCTGCGTGCTGGCGCCAGGCCGGGATGACGATTGCCGAGCTGATGGTGGCGATGACGATCGGCCTGGCCGTGTTGCTGGCGTCCGGAACGCTGTTGATCGGCAGCACGCGCGCGCATGCATCGCTGCTCGAAGCAGCCGAGATGGACGACAGCGGCCGCTACGCGATGGACGCGCTGGCGCGGGCGGTGCGCCTGGCGGGGCATGTCGATTGGGCCGCGCATCCGGCGCCCGACCCGGCCGCGCCGGCCACCATCGGCGGGCTCGATGCGCATTCACTGCCGCGCACCAGCCCGGGGATCGAGCTTCCCCTGCCTGACGAGGCCAACGGCAGCGACGTGCTGGCGCTGCGCTTTCCCGGCAGCGGCGCGGCGCCGGGCGGCGATGGCGCGACGCTCGACTGCGCCGGCTTTCCCGTGCACCGCGACGAAGAAGGCTGGAGCATCTTCTATGTCGCGCGCAATCGCCAGGGCGATGCCGAACTGCGCTGCAAATACCGTGGCGCCAGCAACTGGTCGTCCGATGCGGTGGTGGGCGGTGTCGACAGCTTCCAGGTGCTGTACGGACTAGACGCCGATGGCGACGGCACGCCCGAGCGCTACGTCAACGCGAGCACGGTCGACGCCATGGACGCCGGCCTGATCCTGGCCGCGGCGACGCCTGCCGAACGCGCGGCCGAGCTGCGCCGGCGCACGCACTGGAAGCGCGTGGCGCTGGTGCGGGTCGCGCTGCTGCTGCATGGCCCGCATCTGGCGCCCGGCGCCCGCGCGCCGGCCTTGCATGACCTGCTCGGGCCGCAGTACGGCACCGCCTTCGCGGCGGGCGACCCCGGCGCCCGGCTCGAGAGCGCGGCGCTGGACGCGGGCGAGGCGGCGCGCATGCGCAAGGTGTACTCCGCCACCATCGCCTTGCCGGTGGCGCCGCCGGTCGCGCCACCGCTGGAATCGCCCTGAGGCTGCCATGCGCCAGCACCCACCACCTTCGCCCGGGCGGCGCGAACGCGGCGTCGCGCTGCTCACCGCGCTGGTGCTGATGTTCGCGGTGCTGATGACCGGCATCTCGGCGACGCGCGGCGCCTTGCAGGGCGCGCGCGCCGCCGCGCACGAACGCGACCGCGTGCTGGCGCTGCAGATGGCCGACGCCGCCCTGCTCGACGCCGAGCGCGATATCGAAGGCGGCGCCCAACCCGGCTCGGCGCGGGCCAACGCGATCGCGTCGGGCAGTCCGGACGCCTTCGTCGCCGGTTGCGGCGCCGGCCGGCCCTACGGCGGCCTGTGCGCGCCCGGCGCGGCCCCGCACGAAACCGCCGCGTTGCTGGCGGACGACGACGGCCCTGCGGTGCCGTTCGGCAGCCATACCGGGGCCAGCATGCCGGGCGGCGAGGGCGGCCTGCCAGCGCAAGCGCCGCGCTACCTGATCGAGCTGGTGCCGGCGCCACCTGCCGGGCCGGCGCCGCCGGGGCCGCCATTGCCTCCAGGCCAGCCGCCGGCGCCGGGCCAGCCGGGCGGCCCGGCCGCGCCGCCGGCGCCGGGCCAGCCTTCCACGCCGGGCCAGCCCACTGTGCCGGGCCAGCCCACGATACCGGACCAGCCACCGATACCGGGCGAGCCGCCGGCGCCGGGCCAGCCATTGACGCCGCCCGAGACGCCAACGCCGGGCCAGCCATCGAGGCCGGCGGAGCCGCCACCCGGGCCGCCGCCGCCCGGCTCGCCGACAATGCCAGGCCCGCCGACAATGTCCGGCCAGCTCTACCTCATTACGGCGCGCGGCGTCGGCAGCATGCCCGGCACCCAGGCAGCGCTGCAGGCGTACTACCGCAAGCCGGACGGCGCACCGGGCCGCCGCGTCGGCTGGCGCGAACTGGGCAACTGGAGCGCGTTGTATCCCGCTGCCAGCCCGGCCGTGGCCCCTCCCGGCAACTGACCCGAAAGGACCGACGATGACGCGCGACAGTCGAGGGTTCACCCTGATCGAACTGATGGCGGTGCTGGTGGTGATCGGCATCCTTGCCGCCATCGCCTATCCCGCCTACGCGCGCCAGGTCGTCAAGGCGCGCCGCGTCGAAGCCCAGCTGGCGCTGCTCGACGCGATGCAGCGCCAGGAACAGCACCGCGCCATGCACCACACTTATGTTGCCTTCTCGATCGATGCGGACGACCCCGACGACCCCGATGCCGGGCAGTTCAAGGGCTGGATCGGCGCCGACGCCGCCGCCAGTGCTTACGAGCTCGACGGCTACGCCTGTCCCGGCCAGGACATCGCCCACTGCATCGAACTGCGCGCCCGCCCGGGTACGGCCCATGTCGATACCGGCTTCGATGACCCGGACTGTGGCGCGCTCACGCTCGACAGTACCGGCCGCCAGGGCGCGAGCGGCCCGTCGCCCAGTTGCTGGCCATGAGGCGGCGCTGCGCCGGCCTGTCGCTGGCCGAGCTGGTGGTGGTGCTGGGCATGGTGGCGGTGATGGCGGCGATCGCCGCGCCCGACCTGCACGGCATGGTCCGGGGCCAGCAGCTGCGCACCGCCGCCAGCGACCTGCACAGCGCGATCCAGCTGACCCGTTCGCAAGCCATCGCGCGCAACCGGCAAGTCAAGCTCGCCCCCAACGATCCGGCGGGGCGTGACTGGTCGCAGGGCTGGACCGTCTTCGTCGACCACGACGACGACCGCCAGCCGGGGGAGGGCGACGAGGTGCTGGCCGTGCACCGTCCGCTGCCCTCGGGCATGCAAGTGAGCTATTCCTTCACCAGCCCTGCAGCGCCGCAATACATCGCCTACAATGGCGCGGGACGCAGTTGCAGCGACACCAACGGCGCTGGCGCGCGCCTCGGCACGCTGTCACTGCTGCACGGCGGCCAGGCGCGCCGTATTAAAATCAATATGCTCGGGCGTCCCCGCCTGTGCAATCCGGCCCGCGATGGCGGCTGCGACGGCGCTGCGGCGCCGCCCTGAAGGAAGCGATGTGACGACCAGCTACACCCAACTGATTCTCGACGATAGCCAGGGCATGGCGCTGGCCCTCGACTGGGCCGCGCGCGGCATGTACATCACCGCGCCGAACCCGCGCATCGGTTGCGTGATCGTCAAGGACGGGATCGTGATCGGCGCCGGCCACACCCAGCCCGCCGGCCAGGCCCATGCCGAGATCCAGGCGTTGCGCGACGCCGCCGCGCGCGGCAACGACGTGCGCGGCGCCACCGCCTACGTGACGCTCGAGCCCTGCAGCCACCACGGCCGCACCCCGCCATGCTCCGACGCGCTGGTCGCCGCCGGCCTGGGACGGGTGGTGGCGGCGATGGTCGATCCGAATCCGCTGGTGGCCGGCCGTGGCCTGGTCCAGCTCGAAGCAGCGGGGATCGAGGTCAAGGCGGGCGTGCTGGCTGACGCCGCGCAGGAACTCAATATCGGCTTCTTCTCGCGCATGGTGCGCGGCCTGCCGTGGGTGCGCCTGAAAGTCGCCGCCAGTCTGGACGGCGCGACCGCGCTCGCCGGCGGCGAAAGCCAGTGGATCACCGGCGAGCCGGCACGGGCCGATGGCCATGCCTGGCGCGCCCGCGCCAGCGCTATCGTGACCGGCATCGGTACCGTCAAGGCCGATGATCCCCAACTGACCGTGCGCGGCGTCGCTACGCCGCTGCAGCCGCGCCGTGTGATCGTCGACAGCCGCCTCGAGATCGACCTGGATGCGCGCATCTTGCAGGGCGAACCATGCTGGATCGTGGCTGCCGCCGAGCACCAGCAGAAAGCCGCAGCCCTCAGGGAGGCCGGCCACGAAGTCCTGGTGCTGCCCAACGCCCACGGCAAGGTCGACCTGCCCGAACTGATGCGCGTACTGGGCCGGCGCCAGGTCAACGAAGTGCACGTCGAAGCCGGCGCCAAACTGAACGCATCGATGGTGCGCGAAGGCTGCGTCGATGAGCTGCTGGTCTACCTGGCGCCAAGCCTGATCGGCCCGGGGCAGGGCATGTTCGACCTGCCCGCGCTGAGCCGCCTGGCCGAGCGCCGCGAGTTGCGCTTCCACGACGTCGCGCGCGTCGGCGCCGACCTGCGCATCCTGGCCAGGTTCGTCGACGCCACTACCTTATTCACAAGTCTTTAACACGAAGGAACAAGCCGTATGTTTACTGGAATCGTCGCCGCTGTCGGCAATATCACTTCCGTCGCCCCGCTGGCGGGCGGCCTCGACGCCGGCGTGCGCCTGGTCGTCGATGCCGGCCCGATGCCGCTGGCCGACGTCGCCCTGGGCGACTCGATCGCCATCAACGGCGCCTGCATGACCGTGGTCGAAAAGACCGGCCAGGCGTTTACCGTCGATGTCTCGCGCGAAAGCCTGAGCAAGACCGTCGGCCTCGAAGCCACGGGCGAAGTCAACCTCGAGAAAGCGCTGACCCTGGCCGAACGGCTGGGCGGCCACCTGGTGTCGGGCCACGTCGATGGCCTGGGCGTGGTGCACAGCTTCGCGCCGGTCGGCGAATCGTTCGAACTGATTATCGACGCGCCGCACGACCTGGCCAAGTTCCTGGCCTACAAGGGTTCGGTGGTCGTCAATGGCGTGTCGCTGACCGTCAACCGGGTCGAGGATATCGCCTCGAACGGCGAAAAAATCTGCCGCTTCTCGATCAACCTGATCCCGCACACGATCGAAGTCACCACGCTCAAGCACCTCGCGGCCGGCGCGCGCGTCAACCTCGAGATCGACCTGATCGCGCGCTACGTCGAGCGCATGCTGTCCGCCGCCGCGCGCACGGCGTGATGCGGCGCGTGGCCGGCGGCTTGCACTGCCGCCGGCCGCTGCCCGGCCCCGCGTGCGGGCCTGCGCCTCTTTTTCGGTGACGCGGGCCGGGGTCAGGGCCGAGGGCAGGGCCGGGGCCGGGTCCGGGGCCGACGGCCGCCATCGCGTTCGCCCTGGTTACTGCAGCAGCGCAGCCAGGCGAAGGCCTGGTCCGGCAAGCCCGGCTTGCCGCATACGACAATGGGCGGCAAGGCCGCCCATCGTTTTGCAGCTCAGCGCAGCCGGCAGCGCGATCAACTGCCCGGCGTCGCCGGCTTGCCGCTCGCAGCCTTCGCCACCTTGGCCGCGGTCTGCGTCTCGGGATTGAGCACCACCTGCACATAGTTCTTCGTATCGAAGTAGCGCCGCGCCGCTGCCTTCACGTCGTCGGCCGTCAGGGCCTGCACCTGGCGCTCGACGTCGAGGATGGATTTCGGATCGGTGCCCTCGGTCAGGCTCGACTGCAGGTTCGCGACCCAGTAGCCGTTCTCGCGCAGCGAGCGGCGGTGGTTCTGGATCCAGCCGCTCTTGACCTTCTCGAGTTCGTCCGCATCCGGCCCTTTTTCTTGCAGGCGCGCGATCTCGGCGAAGGTGGCCGCGATCACCTTGTCCACGTTTTCCGGTCCGGTCGGCAGGTTGATGCCGATCGCGTAGTTCCCGTACGGGATCTTGCTCAGCGTGCCGCTCGCGCCGCCGCCGTAGATCATCGCCATCTTCTCGCGCAGCACCTCGATGATGCGCAGATTGGTCACCTCGATCAGGGCCGACAGGCGCAGCTGCGCGGCGTCCGAGAACACGGCCGGGCCGGTGAAGTTGAGCGCGATCGTGCTCTTCGGCTCGGAACCGCTACGCACCTCGCGCTTGACGACGCCGGTCACCGGGCGCAGGCCCACGTCGCGGTAGGCGACCGGGATATCGGGCGTGGGCAGGGTGCCGAGATAGCTCGCCAGCAGGGGGCGGATGGCCTGCTCGTCGAAGCTGCCGACCAGGATGAAGGTCATGTCCTTGGCGCTCGAGAAGCGCTGGCGGAAAATGTCGATGCTGCGATCGAGGTCGATCTTGGCGTACTCGCCGGCGTCGAGCGTGCGCGGCGCGCGCGGATGGCCGTTGTACAGGGCCGAGAGCAGGGCGTCGTTGAAGTAGCGGCCCGGCAGGGCGGCTTGGTTGCGCGCGATCTCGGCCTGCTTGTCGATATACGCGTGGAACAGATCCTCGTCGCGCCGCACCTTGTCGAACTTGAGCCACAGCAGCTGCAACATGGTCTCGATGTCGGTGGCGCCCGAGGCGCCGGCGATCACGTCGGTATAGCTTCCCAGGCCCACGGTCACGCCGGCCGCCTTGCCGGCCAGGATCTTGCTCATCTCGAGGGGTGAGAAATCCTTGGTGCCCATGCTGGCCACGATGGCGTTCGAGAAGCGCGCGTTCAGGATGTCCTGGTCGGGGAACAGGCTCTGGCCGCCGGGGCGGGCCGCGCTCAGCATCACCTGGTCGTTGCGGAAATCGGTGGGCTTGAGGATCACCTTGACGCCGTTCGACAGCGTCAACCGCGTCAGGCCCAGCGCCTGGTCGTGTTCTTCCGCCGTGATCTTGCCCGGCTGGGACGGCCGCTCCATCAGGCGCGCCGCCACCAGCTTGTCGTCATGCGGCGCGACCGGCGTGCTCGCGGCCTGGGCCACCGCCGCCAGCAGCTGTTCGCCGGTCGGCGTGTCCTCTTTGTCGACGCCCGTGTACAGCACCAGCTTGCCCGAGTCGGCCGGGATGGTGCGGCGCGCGTAGGCGTTCATCTCGGCGAGCGAGATGCCTGGCACCAGTTCCTGCACATAGCGGTACTCGGTGTCGATGCCGGGAATCGCCTCGTCCTGCAGGAAGTTGCGGATGTATTCGGCGGCGTAGGTGGACGAGTCGCTCTTGGCGCGCTCGTTCCAGGCCTGCTCGTAGGTGCGCATCAGGTTTTTCTTGGCCCGTTCCAGCTCCTGCGCGCCGAAGCCGTGCTGGCGCGCGCGTTCGTTTTCCTGGACCAGCGCGGCGATCGCCGGCGCCGCGCCGCGCGGACCGAGTGCGGCCGAGGCGTTGTACGCATGGTAGCGCGGGGTCAGCTTGCCCAGCGAGCTGCTCGCGCCCAGGTAGGGCGCATCGGGCAGTTGCGACAGCTCGGCCAGGCGCTGGCTCAGCATGGCGCCGAACAGCGACTGCACCAGCTCGTCGCGGTAGGCGCCGATGGTGCCCAGTTCGCGCACCGGCTGTACCGGATAGCGGATCAGCACGCCATTGCCGTTGGCTTCCGGGTCGGTCACGACCAGCGCCTCGGTGGTGGTGCGCGCCGGGATCTCTGCATACTCGCGCGGGCGCGGATTGGCGGGGTTCTTCAGGCGCGCGAAGTGCTGCTTGACCAGCTTCTCGGCCTTGGCCGGATCGACGTCGCCGACCACCACCACCGCCATCAGGTCGGGACGGTACCAGTCGCGGTAGAAGCGGCGCAGCGTGTCGGGCTTGAAGTTGCGCAGCACTTCCTCGCGGCCGATCGGCAGGCGCTCGGCGTACTTCGAACCGTTGAACAGGCGCGGGTAGATCTGCTTGCCCATGCGGTCCGAGGCGCCCTTGCCCAGGCGCGCCTCTTCCAGGATGATGCCGCGTTCCTTGTCGATCGCGTCGGCGTCGAAGCGCACGCCATGGGCCCAGTCCTCGAGCACCTGGAAGGCCTTGGTGACGTTCTGCGGCTTGTCGGTCGGGATCGGCAGGATGTAGACGGTCTCGTCGAACGAGGTGTAGGCGTTCAGGTCGGCGCCGAAGCCGACGCCGATCGACTGCAGGTAGGACACCAGTTCGTGCTTGCGGAAGTTGGTGGTGCCATTGAAGGCCATGTGCTCCACGAAGTGGGCCAGGCCGCGCTGGTCTTCATCTTCCAGGATCGAGCCGGCTTTCACGACCAGGCGCAGCTCGAGCTTGCGCTCGGGACGCGCATTGCGCTGGATGTAGTAGGTCAGGCCGTTGTCGAGCTTGCCGACCTTGACCTGCGGGCCAACCGGAATCGGCGCATCCATCTGCAGCGCGGCATGCGCCAGCGACGATATGCACAGCACCGCGGCCAGGCACAGGCCGCGTACAAAATTGTTGCTCATTAATGATTCCCGTGTGACTTGTTCGTTGCATTCTACCGCGTGGAGGTACTCACACGGATGTGCTTAAGGATGGCCTAAAGATGGCGCTCCGCGCGCGCCCATTACAGGTTGACGCGGCCCTGCGCCAGCAGCTGCGCCATCTCGAAGGCCGGCACCGGCCGCCCGTACAGATAGCCCTGCAGCACGTCGCAGCCGAGGGTGCCGAGGAAGTCGCGCTGGCCGATCGTCTCGACGCCTTCGGCCACCACCGCCAGCGACAGGCCCTGGGCCAGCGCGATGGTGGCCTGGGCGATCGCGGCGCTGCGCTGCTCGGTGGCGATATTGCGCACGAACGCCTGGTCGATCTTGAGCTTGTCGAGCGGGAAGCGCGACAGGTAGCCGAGCGAGGAGTAGCCGGTGCCGAAGTCGTCCAGCGACAGCGACACGCCCAGCGCGCGCAGCTCGGCCATCTGGCCTTCGGCCGCGCTGCTGTCGCCCATCATCACGCTCTCGGTCAGTTCGATCTCGAGCCAGCACGGCGCCAGGCCGCTGTCGCTCAGCGCCGTGCGCACCACCTGGGCCACGGTGCCGGCCTTGAACTGGCTGGCCGAGACGTTGACCGCGACCCGCACCGGCGCCAGGCCGGCGTTTTGCCAGGCCTTGTTCTGGAAGCAGGCCTGGCGCACCACCCATTCGCCGATCGGGTGGATCAGGCCGGTGTCCTCGGCCAGCGGGATGAAGTCGGCCGGCGACACCGGACCGATTTCATCGCTGCGCCAGCGCAGCAGGGCTTCCATGCCCACCAGGCGGCCGTCGATGCGCGACACCTGCGGCTGGTAATGCAGCGCCAGCTCGTCGCGCTCGATCGCGCGCCGCAGCCGCGTCTCGAGCGCCAGCCAGCGCAGCGCCTCGGCGTTCATCTCGCCCTTGAAGAAGCGGAAGCCGTTGCGGCCCGAGTCTTTCACCAGCGTGAGGGCGGCGTCGGCGGCCTTGAGCAGGTCGCCCGGGGTGTCGCCGTCGCGCGGGTAGACGCTGATGCCGACGCTGCCGGTGACCACCACATCGTGCTCGTCCACCAGATGCGGCTGGGCGGCGGCGTCGATCAGGCGCTGGGCGCAGTAGATCACGTCGTCGGTGTCGTCGAAGCCGGTCAGCAGCAGCACGAACTCGTCGCCGGACAGGCGCGCCACGGTATTGGTCGTGCCGGCCACTTCGCCCGCGCGGCGCGCCACTTCGCGCAGCACGGCGTCGCCAGCGGCGTGGCCCAGGCTGTCGTTGATGCGTGTCAGGCGGTCGACGTTGAACAGCAATAGCGCGACCTGGCTGGCGTCCTGGCGCGCCGCGGCCAGCGCCTGCTGCAGGCGATCGGTGAACAGCGAGCGGTTCGGCAGCAGCGTCAGCGGATCATGGCTCGACAGGAAGTCGAGCTGGTGATGCGCCGCCTTCAATGCCGACAGGTCGGTCGATACCGATACGTAGGCGGTGCGCCGGCCGTGCTCGTCGTGGACCGCGCTGATGCTCATGCTCGCAGGGTAGATCTCGCCATTCTTGCGGCGGTTCCAGATCTCGCCGCGCCACTGGCCATCCTTCTCGAGGCAGTGCCACATGCCGGCGTAGAAGGCGTCGTCGTGGCGCCCGGATTTCATGGTGCGCGGGTTCTTGCCCATCACCTCGGCTTCCCGGTAGCCAGTAATTTCTTCGAAGGCCGGATTGGCGGCGACGATGTTGGCGTCGGCGTCCGTCATCAGGATCGCCTCTTGCGTGCTGTCGAACACCTGGCGCGCCAGTTCCAGCCGATGCTCGCTGTCGCGCAGCGCGGCATCGGTGTCGGCGCGCGCGATGGCTTCCAGCTGCAGTTGCGCCGCGTGGTGCTGCACGACTTCGTACAGGTTGAGGTTTTCGTAGGCGACCGCCAGCTGGGCTGCGAGGGCAGTGGCCCAGCGTTCTTCTTCGTCCGAGAACGGGGCGGCGCCGGGCCGCCGGGTGCAATACAGCCAGCCAAGCGGATGCTGCAGATCGTGCACCTGCAGCCCCAGCAACTGGCCGACGTCGGGATGCTGCTGGGGCAGGGTGGCCAGCAACAGGTCGCCGCCGTCCAGGCGCAGCGGCGCGCGCGCGCGCAGCAGCACGCCGGGGAGATCCTGGTCGGCCAGCGCATGTGGCGTGAGCAGGCCGCTGTCGATCCCGAAGGTGCTCAGGTGGCGCACCGCGCGTTCGGTGCTGGCCAGCAGGCACAGGGCGACGCAGTCGGCATTCAGGACGCGCCGGGCGGCGTCGACGAAGGCCGCCGCCAGCGCCTCGACGCGGCGCTCGCCCACCAGCATCATGCACATGCGCTCGAGTTCGGACAGGCGCGCGCACAGGTCGAAGGGCAGGTCGCGGTCATGTTCGCGCAGGGCCGGCAGGACCGGCGCGGCGCCCCCGCTGGCGACGCCCAGTTCGGCCGCGACCGCCGCCAGGATGCGCTGCGGCTCGGCGGGCTTGCTCAGCACGGTCGTCACGCCACAGCGCGCCGCCATGGCCAAGGTTTCGCGTTCCGAGTACACGCCCGAGAAAAAGATGACCCGGGTTGCGCGCAGCAATGGGTCGGCGCGCAACTGCTGGACGAATTCATAGCCGTCCATGGTCGGCATGAGGATGTCGGTGATGATCAGGTCGGGGCGTTCGGCGCGTGTGATGTCCAGCGCCCGGGCGCCGTCGGCCGCCGCCAGCACGCGGTGCTCGGTGTAGCTGAGCAGGGCGCCAAGATAGGTGCGGTTGCTCGGCCGGTCGTCGACGATCAGGATGGTGGCCATCAGCGCGAACCGTTCTGGCGGGCGCGGCCTGGATAATCGACGTGCATGACTACCGGCATGGCAACTCCGTAAAAATGTCTGCCGCACACGTCCGTGGGTGCGGTAACGATGTCATTATCATAATCGAGTCAAGTGCCGGTACGTTACGATGTTGCACGTGGAAGCGGCAAGCTTAACAATTTAATTCGGCAAAAACATCGTCTGTTGCTCATTGGTAACGGTGGTTGACGCGCGTGGCTGGTTGTGCTGCCGATTTGGGGTGAGAGGTCGCCGGGATTATGCTTGAACGTCTGCAAATCCTTTAAAATAGCGGATTACGCAAATCTCTCCCGTTTCAAGGAATCCCGTATGTCTATTTCCAGCACCGAGGACATCGTTGCCGAACTTCGCGCAGGCCGCATGGTCATCCTGGTCGACGAAGAAGATCGTGAAAACGAAGGCGACCTCGTGCTTGCAGCCGACTTCGTCACGCCCGAGGCGATCAATTTCATGATCCGCCACGCCCGTGGCCTGGTATGCCTGACCCTGTCCGAGGACATCTGCGACCGCCTGGCGCTGCCGATGATGACCTCGCGCAATGGCACCTCGTTCGGGACCAACTTCACGGTGTCGATCGAAGCAGCCGAGGGCGTGACCACCGGCATCTCGGCGGCCGACCGCGCGCGCACCATCCAGGTGGCCGTGAACAAGGGCACCACGCCGGACGACCTGGTCCAGCCGGGCCACATCTTCCCGCTGCGCGCCCAGAAGGGCGGCGTCCTGATGCGCGCCGGCCATACCGAAGCCGGCTGCGACCTGACGCAGATGGCGGGCCTGACCCCGGCCTCGGTGATCTGCGAGATCATCAAGGAAGACGGCACCATGGCGCGCCTGCCCGACCTGATCGAGTTCGCGCAGGAGCATCATCTCAAGATCGGCACCATTGCCGACCTGATCCATTACCGCAGCCAGAACGAGTGCCTGGTCGAGCGCGTGGCCGAACGCCCGCTGTCGACCGAGGCCGGCGAATTCCAGCTGGTCGCCTTCCGCGACGCCCCGAGCGGCGCGGCGCACCTGGCGCTGGTCCATGGTGAACTGTCGCCAGAGAAAGAGGCGCTGGTGCGCGTGCACCAGCCGGTGTCGATCCTCGACCTGCTCGAGAACAAGGCCACCACCCACTCGTGGGACATGGCCTCGGCAATGCGCACCATCAAGGCCAGCGAGGCCGGCGTGATCGTGCTGCTCAATTGCGGCGAAAGCGCCGAGCAGCTGTTCGCCCAGCTGGCGCCGCTGGACGCCAAGGGCCACCGCGCCGGCGCCCGCGCCGCCTCGATGGACTTGCGCACCTACGGCATCGGCGCCCAGATCCTGCGCGCCCTGGGCGTGGGCAAGATGCAGCTGCTGGCCAATCCGCGCAAGATGCCGTCGATGACCGGGTTCGACCTCGAAGTCACCGGCTACGTGCCGCGCCCGGACGCTTGACGCCCATTCGATTCGATTAACACCACAATATGAAGAGGTCAGCCATGACGGTAGGAACTTTTGAAAGCAATCTGCAGGGCGAAGACCTGCGCATCGGTATCGTGCAGGCCCGTTTCAACGCTGACGTGGGCCACGGCCTGCTGTCGTCCTGCCTGGCCGAACTCAAGCGCCTGGGCGTGGCTGACGAAGACATCCTGCACGTGACCGTGCCGGGTGCGCTCGAGGTGCCGCTGGCGCTGCAGCGCATGGCCGTGACCGAGCAGTTCGACGCGCTGATCGCGCTGGGCGCCGTGATCCGCGGCGAGACGTACCACTTCGAGCTGGTGTCGAACGAATCCGGCGCCGGCATCACCCGCATCGGCCTGGACTACGGCATTCCGATCGCCAACGCGATCCTGACCACCGAGACCGACGAGCAGGCCGAAGTGCGCATGGCCGAGAAGGGCGGCGACGCGGCGCGTGTCGCGGTCGAGATGGCCAACCTCCTGATGGCGCTGGACGAGCTGGTGCCAGAGGACGAATAACAGTAAAGGCAAGAACACAATGACTGACAAGAGCACGCACGCCAACCCGAGCAAGAACCGCACGCCGCGCCACCGCGCCCGCGAGTTCGCGCTCCAGGGTCTGTATCAATGGCTGCTGAACAATGAGCCGGCGCGCATCGTGGCGACCAATATTCGCAGCGCCCACGGTTTCGACAAGGCCGACAGCGACTTCTTCTCGGCGCTGCTCAATGGCGCGATCGGCACCTCGGTCGAACTGCGCGAGCAGATCGCTCCGCTGATCGATCGCGCGATCACCGAGCTGTCGCCGATCGAGCACGCGGTGCTGCTGCTGGGCGCCTACGAGCTGAAGAATCACCCCGAGATTCCGTACCGCGTCGTGATCAACGAGGCGGTCGAACTGACCAAGTCGTTCGGCGGTATCGACGGCCACAAGTACGTCAATGGCGTGCTGGACAAGCTGGCGTCGACACTGCGCGCCGATGAAGTGGCGGCCAACGAGCGTCGCTGACCCGGGTTCCTGGTTCCATGAAAAAGCCACCGTGCGCGAGCCGGTGGCTTTTTTTGTTGGCGCTGTCATCGTTATCTGTAGATGAGGAATGAACTGCCGAGCTGGTTCGAGGTCCAACCCCTGTCATCCTTCACAGGGACCGATCATGAAGGCGCCCAGGTTTTCCAGGCTGTTCGGCCAACTCGTGCTGTTGAACCACCATCAGCGGCAAGCGGTGCTCGCCGCCCTGCATCCTGCAGCCGGGCTCGACCGCATAGTCTCCCTCATCGATGAAATACGTTCGCGCACGCGCCGCTGCCCCAGGTGCGCCTGCGAACAATGCTACC
>Ga0265780_10002914_pt1 | contig 22874 bp, 18 predicted proteins | sample P1T30metagenome_FD_192432 | JGI IMG/M metagenome (GOLD analysis project Ga0265780, IMG submission 192432) | Plant litter microbial communities from East Loma Ridge, Irvine, California - P1 T30 | ecosystem: Environmental > Terrestrial > Plant litter > Unclassified | place: USA: California...
AATCTCCGCACCGTTGATGTACACGATGATGGTTCCTGGAGGAATACCAAGCTGTCCGAAGACCCCATCCCGGCTAACCTCGGTCACAACCACCCCAGCATTTAACTGCAACCGTTGTTTCAGCGCGGGCGACAATGGCGTAAATCGTGCACCCAACTTTTCGTACATCTCGTTCAAACTTTGGCTGGCGGCCATATCTTGCGACCTGTCTTCTGCTTTTAATTTGGCCGTTGTGTTTTGTTCTTTACCATTCCTTAAGTACGTTAATTTCACTTGATCACCAGGACGACGCCTTGCAATGCGTTCGGAGAACTCCGAAGATGAATAAATTTGTTGACCATCTATTTTCTGAATAATATCACCGGCTTTTAATCCTGCTGCCGCAGCTGCACTGCCACCTTGAATGTCTGTGATAAAAACACCATTGATTGAGCCTGGTTTAATGCCCTGCTCCTTCAAAAATTGATCTTCTATAGAGGGGGATGGAAAATTGACACCGAGAATACCACGTCTAACTTCTCCAAATTCCTTGAAGTCGTCCAGGATCTTTTTAGCCAAATTTACCGGAATGGCAAATGCATAGCCTGCGTAGCTTCCGGTCATGGATGCAATTGCTGCATTGATCCCAACTAATTCCCCACTTGTGTTGACCAATGCACCACCACTATTTCCCGGATTGATGGCCGCATCCGTTTGGATGAAAGATTCAATAGCTCCGCTTGCCTGTTCCGCATCCTCTTGTTGACTGGCTTCAATAATACCGATGTTACGCCCTTTGGCGCTCACGATGCCCGCTGTAGCGGTTGTACTTAAGGAAAATGGATAACCTACTGCCAGCACCCACTCACCTACCAATACCTCGTCGGAGTTACCCAACTTTACTGTCGGCAACTTGCTCGCACTAATCTTCAGTAGCGCTAGATCAGTATTTGGATCCCGGCCAACAAGCTTGGCCTGAAACTCACGCCTGTCGGGAAGGATTACGGTAATGACTTCTGCATTTTCAATTACATGGTTGTTTGTAGCGATATAACCATCGGCCGCAATGATCACGCCCGAGCCTAAACCCGACTCCGTTCTGATGTGCACCACAGCTGGGGTTACAAGCTGGGCGGCATTTACGAAATCCGCCCGGTTGCTCATGTCGCCATCTTTGCTTGCTATACGAGGTTTCGGCGATGTATCTTCAGCAGCATTCCTCTTTAGAAAATAAAAACCAATACCTATGATAATCCAAGTCAGGACAAACAAGAATAAAATTGCTGATTTCTTCATTTGGCTAGTGTATTTTTTAGTTGTGCGTGATTCATTGCCTGATTTAGGTAACAGTTGAGCAGCTAAACAGTTTCTAATTACATCAGCATGGCGTAAAATCCACGGTGACACCAGAACATCTGCGTATTAATGCTGTTATAGTAATGACAACAGAGAACAAAACATGTAATCATATGAAAAACATTCTTAAAACAATCGCCCTTGCTGTAGCTGTAACCTGCAGTACAGCAGCATTTGCACAGGAGAAGAAAGATACCTTGAAAATTGATCCAGATAAGAAGATCAAGAAAACCGCTAAAAGTGTCGGAAACAAAACTGCAGAAGTCGCGGTAAAGGGCGCTTCCACAATTGTAGATAAAACCTACAAAGACATGGTTGGACCTGGTGGACAGAAGATTTATATTGATAACAAATCTAGGTACTACTATGTGGATGAGCGTGGTGCAAAGATATATGTATCTAAGTCACAGCTAAAGGCAAAACCGGTTGAGTAAAATTTTCAGTAATAATTTAAGCTGTTGGACAAATCGTCCGACGGCTTATTTATATACCTTAAAGTTTCCTGTGGCCATAACAGATCCGTTGACGATCATCTCCAGCATATGGCCCCCTTCATAGAATCTTCGTGTGGTGATCAGTTTAAAAGATTGATTTCGGGTAATTGTTTCCACTTGCCCGGCTTGATATATCCTTTCGCTTATCTTAAAAACCTTCTTGGTTAACTGCCCATTCGCTTTCATGTAGTAAATGGCATATTCCAGTCGAACAGTTTTGGCCTTTTCTTCATTATTACAAAGCCGGAAAGTAAAGCTTAATGCATCTCCTATTCTAACTTCAGGGCTTAAGATCTTAAAGTCATTTAAGGAAATACCCTTACTATTCAGGCCATAGTGATCAAGGACCGATTCAAGTCCACGTTTAAGCAGCGATCTGCAACCATGTTTGATGATCGCATCGGTTTCCTTGCTGTGACCTTTCCAAGCCTCAGCGATTTTGACTACACGCTCCGGATGTTCTTTAGATATGTCATTTAGGTTGTTTGCCACACTGCGTCTTACGGCTTCATCCAGATCATTTTTCAAGGCCTCTAATATTGGAAGCACAGGATCAGGATCTTTCTTCAGCCTGGGTACAGATAGGCCCCAGGGCAGCCGCGGTCGACAGCCTTCAGATGCTAAACGGCGTACTCGGGCATGTGGATGTTGTGTCCAGGTCAACATCCGATTGATGGTTTGATCGAAATACTTGTTCAGAAAAGGACGGATCGCAAATTCACAGCTGACGTATTGTGTTACGAACTCCATTCCAGCAAGCGATGTTTCCAGGTGCTCTAACCCGTAAACCTCAATATAATTGGGAAGGAACATCATTTCAAGGCGCTCTTGCCAGAACCCATGGGCGCGCAAACTGTCAACCAGTCGCTGCAGCAATAATACCGCCTCCTCGTAAGAATCGGGCATAAAGTGATGCAAACATACTGCTGTGTGCCTCATCCTATCTTTAAGCTCCATAGAATCGAAAGCCGGAGAGAAAATGAGCCTCATAAAAGCAGCTTCATTAAAACCTGGAATGCTTTCAGTCATACATTGGGCAATGCCACTGTAAAATGCTGGGGTATATAGATCTTTTAATGCCGCCATCCTCTTCTTTTAATTGTTACACCAAAACTAAAATATTTATTTTACAAATTTAACATTCTTGCTTGTAACCATTGGGTATTCATCATCGTCTTATAGCCAAAGATTACATCATGAGAACGATACTTACAACAGCCCTTTTATGTCTATTTTACCTGCTCCCACTTTCATCTTTTTCGCAAGATTTGATCAGTGTAGAAGGACTTGTTAAAGACGAAAAACAGCACATCCCTGCGGCTACCGTATTACTCTATTCAAGCCTTGATTCTGCCTTGGTAAGCACAGCTATGACTAACGAAAATGGACAATATAACTTTAAAACAAAGTCAGGTTCATATTACATTGTAGCAACCTCAATTGGATACAATAAAGTAAATTCAAAACCGATTAAGTTGAACGGAGAAAAGAGTTTTGCTGTACCGATTATTCAGCTAAAGGAAACTGCAAACAATTTGAATGAGGTTGTTGTAACTGCAGCTAGACCGGTACTGGAACGCAAAGCAGACAAATTGATTTTCAACCTGGACGCCACACCTTCTGCCGCCGGATTAAATGCACTTGAGGCCTTGAAGAAAGCGCCAGGTGTTGTAGTAGATCACAATGAAAATATCTCTTTATCCGGAAAGAGTAATGTATTGGTAACTATAGATGGAAAACAGACCTACTTAAGTCAGGAAGAAGTTGTTAACTTGCTTAAATCTATGCAAAGTAGTGAGATCGAAAGCATAGAGATCATGAACAATCCTGGAGCTCGTTATGAAGCAAACAGTACGGGTGGCGTGATTAACATCAAGACGAAAAAAAGTAAAGCGGACGGATTCAATGGGAATGTTGCTATCGGAGCTGGCTATAACAAACGTGCTTCGAGTAATAACAACATCAACCTAAACTACCGAAAAAACTTCTTTAACACTTTTGGATCTTACAGTTACAACACCAACAAATGGGAACAAAATCTAACAATCGACCGCGTAACCCCAAATGAATCTAATAAGTTGTACTTTAGTCAAATAAATACTGATACTTCGACCAATAAGTCACACAATTTCAAAGTAGGAACAGATTTCTTTCTATCAGAGCAGCATACCATAGGTTTCCTCGTTAAAGGGAACGTTTATGACAGAGTCGAAAATAGCTTCAGCAGGACCAACATTGGTGGTAGCTTTGGCCAAACAGACTCAATCTTAAGAACACCCGCAAACAATGAAAGTGCACGTAAAAACTTTTCCTACAATCTGAACTATAAAGGCGTTTTAGACACCGCCGGCCAGGAGCTGACCATAGATGCAGATTATAGTACTTTCGACGGTGATAATGATGCTTTCTATCAAAATCGTTTCTTCCGTCCGGATGGCACCTTTTTCAAAAATGGGCAGATCTACAGAAGTTTTGCACCTTCAGAAATCAACATTAAAGCCTTAAAGGCTGATTATGTGCTACCAATTAACAAGAAGCTAAAAGTTGAAGCCGGTTTGAAGTATGCAGACGTAGAAAGCGATAATAATTTCATTTTTGAGAATCAGGTTGCAAACGGATGGCTTGGTGATCCAAACCGTAGTAACCGATTTAAGTACAGTGAGGAAGTAAGTGCTGCCTACACGACATTCAGTGCGGCGCTTGGAAAGCTATCCCTGCAGGCAGGACTACGTGCAGAAAGAACCCATTCGATTGGCACATCCGTTACCATGAACGAGGAGATTGACCGAAAGTACACCAACCTATTTCCATCGGTATTTGTAAGTCAGAACTTCAGCGAAAATAGTGTACTTAATTTCTCCTATTCAAGAAAGATTAATCGCCCAAACTACCAGAATTTAAATCCATTCATGTACTACCTGGATCAATACACCTATAATCAAGGAAACCCAAACTTAAAACCTGAATTTGCCACCAATTTTGAAGCGACATATTTATTCAAACAGAAATATAGCGTTGCGCTTGCATATACACACATCTCAGATGTAATTACCCAAATTTTATTGCAAAATGCAGCACTAAATTCCATGTACCAAACCAATTTAAATCTAGCGTCAGATGATGTGATTTCTTTAACCTTAAACTTCCCGGTAACAGTTACGAAATGGTGGAATTTCAACAATAACATTCTCGCTTATCACAAGCAATTAAAGAGTCCAAACCTGAATGGTTTTGAATTAAACTCTAAGCAGTTTACAGGTAGTATCTACATGCAGCATAACCTTACATTTTCGAGTTTATGGAGTGCGGATGCAAGCTTTTTTTACAGCACCCCACAAATTGATAATGCTTTAAATTTAAAAACATTTTTCACCTCGGATGCAGGACTTCGTTACAACTTCCCTAACAAGAATGGTAACATCAAGCTGGGTGTAAGTGATGTGTTTCATACCCAGAAACCAAGGATCTCCAGCAACCTCGAAGGTAATGAATACACGTTGAAACAATGGGGTACCTCAACAAGCGTTAGAGTTACACTAACCTATCGCTTTGGTAAATCTTCCGTAAAATCAGCAAGGGACCGTCAAACTGCACTTGACGCAGAGCAAAAACGCTTGGGCCAATAGTTCCCGAAAAGTGACCAGCATCATTTTTTCAAAAAAGGCCGGTCATTTTGTAGCATGTCATGATATGTCATCTTTGGACATATTCAAAATTCATGTTACAAATCAAAGAATTACAACTCGACACCGTTTGTTTTCACTGCGGGGAAGCACTGCCAGCTTTCCCGCTCCTGAGAGATAATAGAAAGTTTTGCTGTGTTGGCTGTGTTGGCGTTTATAGCATTTTACACGAGCACAACCTTAGCGACTATTACGTCTATAATGATGTTCCCGGCCAGACCCAAAAATCCAAGGGCTTAAATTTCGATTACCTGAACGAACCGGAGATTGCTGCTGGCCTGGTAGACTACCAGGACGATCAGATCACCATCATCACCCTCTACATCCCGGCCATTCATTGCAGCTCCTGCATTTGGCTATTGGAGACCCTACATAAGATCAATCCAGCAATTACCCAATCGCGGGTAGATTTTTTGAAAAAGCAGGTTTATCTAACATTCAAAAATCAAGAACTAAGTCTCAAAGTCCTGGCAGAGACACTGGTTAACATTGGCTACGAGCCTTTGATCAGCTTGCAAGATGTAGTAAAGGAGCAGCAAAAACACAGCACCGACCGCAGCCTGATCACAAAGATTGCAGTTGCAGGATTTTGTTTCGGGAATACAATGTTGTTGTACTTCCCCGAGTATTTTGGCCTTTCCAGCTTCGAGCAGGATTTTAAAACCTTCTTTGGCTGGTTAAATCTGGCTTTCGCCTTTCCTGTTGTATTCTACAGCGGACGCGAATATTTTAGCAGCGCCTGGGTAAACTTGAAGAATGGTGTGCTAAACCTGGACTTCCCCTTAGCACTGGGGATTGCGGTGATGTTTATCCGTTCTATTGTAGAAATCGTCAGCAATTCTGGCCCCGGCTGGGTAGACACCTTGTGTGGATTGATCTTCTTTCTGCTGGTGGGCAAATGGATGCAACAGCGAACTTATCATCATCTTTCCTTTGAACGTGACTACCGCTCCTACTTTCCTGTTGCTGTGACCATACTTGAGGATGGAGCCGAGCGCCCAATCCCATTGGACCAGTTAAAAAAGGGTCAGCGAATGCTCATCCGCAGTAACGAGATTGTACCTGCAGACGCCATACTGCTGAAGGGTAATGCAAAGGTAGACTTCAGCTTCGTTACCGGAGAGTCTAAGCCAGTACAGAAAGTACTTGGAGAGATTGTCTATGCTGGCGGCAGACAACTGGACGGCGCGATTGAATTAGAAGTTATTAAAGCAGTTTCCCAAAGCCATCTGACGAAGCTCTGGAACAATGAAACCTTCAGTATTGAAAAGAATACCATAATGACTTTCAGTGCGACAGCGAGTAGATATTTTAGTATTATGCTCTTAGCCGTAGCGCTTGGAAGCGGTTTGTTCTGGATGTTCCATGCTGAGCCCACAAGAGCACTTGCTTCTTTTTCTGCCGTGCTGATCATTGCCTGTCCATGCGCACTGGCACTAGCTTCTCCTTTTACGCTTGCAGCAGTACTTAGCGTTTTTGATAAGAATAAATTCTATCTCAAAAATACGGCTGTTATTGAGCAATTGGCCCGTATAGACACCTTTGTTTTTGATAAAACAGGTACCATCAGCAATCCTGAAGGAAGTGGATTCAGCTTTCAGGGAGACATCAGCCAGGAACAACTCCAATGGATCAGTGACCTTTCCAGAAACTCTGGTCATCCATTAAGTCGTGAGCTGGTGAAGTGGTTGAAACTTTCCGAGCGATATCCTGTAAACAACTACCGGGAAATGGTTGGCCGCGGTTTAAGTGGCCTCGTACAAAATCACGATATTAGGATTGGCAATGCGGCTTTTACCGGCATAAACCCAGGCAAGCAGATTGCAGGAAGTACAGTACATGTCGTTATTGATGAGCAATACCTGGGCTACTTTCTTTTTAAACAACAATGGCGTGAGGGTTTAAAAGGCTTAACCCTGAGCTTGCGCAAAGGATCAAACCTGCATCTGCTTTCCGGCGATCAGGATCATGATCGAATGGAGTTACTGACGATCTTTCCCGAGGGCAACCAGATGCACTTCAAACAAAGTCCGCAACAAAAGCTGGATTACATCAAGTCTTTACAGGAAAAAGGACAGCAGGTTTTAATGTTTGGCGATGGGCTGAACGATGCTGGTGCACTGAAGCAAAGTGATCTTGGCGTTGCCGTAACAGATAACATCAACAACTTCACGCCGGGCTGTGAAGCTATTCTCGACGGCGCAAGTTTCAACAAGGTTCCAGCTTTTATCCAGCAGGCCAAGGATGGTGTCAAAGTCATTCATATGAGTTTCGCCATTTCCCTGATCTATAACATCGTCGGATTATCCTTTGCCGTGCAGGGACTACTGTCACCGCTGATCGCGGCAATCCTAATGCCGGCGAGTACAGCAACCATTATCCTTTTCACCAGTATCACCACAAGGTTATACGCTCGTAAAAACAATCTGCTATGAACATGATCTATATGCTTATTGGTATCAGCATCCTGCTGGCACTAATATTTTTAGCCGCTTTCTTCTGGGCGAGCAAATCCGGGCAACATGATGACACGTATACGCCCGGGCTCCGGATCCTGTTTGATGATGAGGTTAAACCCAGTAACAAAAAAAGTGACGAGGATCATACTTAGCCGGAATTAGCATCATTACCAGCTTCAGCGCGCCACCCTACTTTTACACCATCACACATTCAAACATCAAATCGTTATGACTGAGAAATTCTACTATGACAATAAGATTGTGCGGGACTTTGCCATTGCCACCATCGTATGGGGTATCATTGGCATGACCGTCGGCCTGCTTGTTGCCATGCAGCTGTTTACCCCGGAATTGAATATGGGTAGCCAGTACACCACCTTCGGCCGCATCAGGCCATTGCACACCAACGCGGTGATCTTTGCCTTTGTTGGCAATGCTATCTTTATGGGCGTTTATTATTCCCTTCAGCGTTTATTAAAGGCACGAATGTTTAGCAACGTGCTTAGTAAGATTCACTTCTGGGGCTGGCAGCTAATTATTGTAGCTGCAGTGATCACCCTCCCATTAGGCTTATCTTCATCGCATGAGTATGCTGAGCTGGAATGGCCGATTGATGTTGCCATTACGCTGGTATGGGTGGTGTTCGGTATCAATATGTTTGGAACGATCATTAAACGCCGCGAGAAGCATATGTATGTAGCCATCTGGTTCTACATCGCCACTTTCGTGACCGTAGCGGTATTACACATTGTAAATTCCTTTCAATTACCGATTTCTGCCTTCAAAAGCTACTACGTATTTGCAGGTGTGCAAGACGCCTTGGTACAATGGTGGTACGGCCACAATGCGGTGGCATTCTTTTTAACAACACCATACCTAGGAATGATGTACTACTTCCTTCCGAAGATGGCTAACCGTCCGATCTATTCTTATAAACTTAGTATCCTACACTTCTGGTCATTGATCTTCATCTACATCTGGGCCGGTCCACACCACCTGCTGTATACATCATTGCCAGGATGGGCACAGTCTTTAGGTGTAGCCTTCTCGGTCATGCTGATTGCACCAAGTTGGGGCGGTATGATCAATGGTTTGCTAACCTTGCGCGGTGCATGGGATAAGGTACGTGAAGATCCAATTCTGAAGTTTATGGTTGTGGGACTTACCGCTTATGGTATGGCGACTTTCGAAGGTCCAATGTTAGCCTTTAAACAGATCAATGCAATCGCGCACTACACCGACTGGATCGTAGCACACGTTCACGTGGGTGCATTAGGCTGGAACGGTTTCTTAACCTTCGCAATCCTGTACTGGTTGATTCCAAGAATCTACAAAACTGAATTATACTCTAAGAAACTCGCTTCATTTCACTTCTGGATTGGTACACTAGGTATCATATTCTATGCGGTACCATTATACTTTGCTGGCTTTACCCAAGGTTTGATGTGGAAGGAATTTACCCCAGAAGGTGTACTGAAATATCCAAACTTCCTGGAGACCGTTTTCCAGATCATCCCGATGTACATGCTTAGAGCCTTGGGTGGATTATTCTACCTGGTGGGGGTAATCGTGATGACCTATAACATCATCAAAACTGCGAAAGCTGGTAAACTCGTCGCTGATGAGGCTGCCGAAGCCCAACCACTTCCGAAGGAATTCATTGCTCAGGGTACAGACAGAAAATGGCACAGGGTGCTGGAGCGTAAACCAATGGTGTTTATGGTACTGTCGCTGATTGTGATTCTAATTGGTGGTATGATCGAAATGATGCCAACATTCAGCATCAAATCCAATATTCCAACAATTGCAAGTGTTAAGCCCTACAGCGCGCTGGAACTTCAGGGACGTGACCTGTACATCAAAGAAGGTTGCGTAAACTGCCACTCTCAGATGATCCGCCCATTTCGTTCGGAAACCGAACGTTACGGCGAATACAGCAAAGCCGGTGAGTTTGTTTACGACCACCCATTTTTATGGGGCTCAAAACGTACCGGGCCGGATCTGGCACGTGAGGGTGGAAAATATTCAAACGCATGGCACTTTAACCACCTGGTAGATCCACAAACCATGTCACCAGGTAGTATCATGCCACCGTATGAGTGGTTAAGTACTCAAGCACTGGATACCACCAGCATGGTAGCAAAGATCAACGCCATGAGAACCTTAGGTGTACCATATGCAGAAGGGTATGAATACCAAGCGAATGAGGATCTTGATGCACAGGCAAAAGAAATCGCAACTGATCTGCGAAAAAACAACATCAAGGTAAAAAGTGATGCAGAGATCGTGGCCTTAATTGCCTATCTGCAACGCCTTGGAACAGATATTAAAGCCCAATAATTTATAGTGATATGTTTAAGCAATTTCAAACCCTGGTAAACGGTAGTGAAGTTTACCTGATCAGCTCACTCAGCATCTTCGTACTATTTTTCCTCTTGGTGGGCGTGGTATTACTGATGATGAAAAAGGACGAAGTAAAATACATGAGTGAACTACCCTTGAACGATAAAGAATTTCAATCATGAGCTACCAAGACTTAATGGTGATCGTACTCTGCATCACCGCAATGATAATCCTATTCGTAGCAATGCTTATGCTTAAGGTGATAAAGCTTTTTGCGAATGAGGCGCTTAATCCAACACCTTTTGCAACTGTAGAAGAACGTGAACAACGCAAGCTGGCCGAACAAAGGACTGCCGCGTTGTTACCCCCAAAGCCATCGATCTGGACCAAACTTATGGGCCTGAAACCCCTATCTGAAGAGAAAGACCTGGTAATGGAACATACTTTCGATGGTATTGCGGAACTTGATAACCCGACACCACGCTGGTTTATGGTGCTGTTTTACGGAACATTGATATTCTCTGCAGCTTACCTATTCCACTATGAAGTATTTGGCACCGGAATGGACCAAGATCAGGAATATCTAGCTGAGATTGAGCAAGCAGCACGCGACAAGGAAGCCTTTCTTTCCGATCCGAAGAACGCCAAAAGTGCCGTAAATGAAAATAACGTTGAGCAATCTAATGATGCTGTAATCATTAAATCTGGGGCGGCCCTATTTGCAAACCGTTGTACACCATGCCATGGAGCAAATGGTGAGGGAATCGTTGGGCCGAATTTAACTGACGAATACTGGCTGCACGGGGGAACGGTTAAAGACGTATTTAAGGTTATTAAGTACGGGGTTCCGGAAAAAGGTATGGTGGCTTGGGAGAAATCTCTTAGCGCCCAGCAGGTTGCTGACCTCACCAATTATGTGCTTTCCCTGAGAGGAAGCAAACCTGCGAATGCTAAAGCTCCGCAGGGTGAAAAACAACCTTAGCCATGGCTATACATCCCAAAATCATAAAAGGTAAACTTTACCAGTATCGCAGCCTTTTAAGTTACTTTTTTCTGGGGCTGCTTTTTGCCGCCCCATTCCTAAAGTTCAATGGAGAACAGCTGGTGCTCCTCAATATCCTGGAACGCAAGTTCGTGTTCTTCGGCATAATTTTTTGGCCGCAGGATTTCTACCTTTTCGTTCTGGCGCTACTCAGCTTCGTCGTGTTCATCGTCCTCTTTACTGTAGTATTCGGACGGGTTTTCTGTGGCTGGGCTTGTCCACAGACGATCTTTCTGGAAATGGTATTCCGAAAAATAGAATATTGGATTGAAGGTGAGCCACCTAAACAGAGAAAGCTAAATGAAAGACCGATGGACCTGGACAAGGTCATGAGAAAAGCGGCTAAACACAGCATCTTTTTCATAATCTCCTTTTTTATCGCAAACATCTTCCTTGCCTATGTGATTGGATCAGATACCCTACTGTCCATCATCACCGAGCCAGTCTCTACCCACCTATCTGGATTTATCTCCATCCTGATCTTTACAATTATCTTCTACCTGGTATTCTCGAGGGTCCAATCGATCGTATGTACCGTAATTTGTCCTTACGGACGATTACAGGGGGTACTGCTCGATGATCAAAGCATGATTGTTGCCTATGACTACAATCGCGGTGAGCCTAGGGCTAAAGTACAGAAGGGTATGGAAAACCTCAAAGGCGACTGCATCGATTGCAAGTTGTGTGTTCAGGTATGCCCTACCGGCATCGATATCCGTAATGGGACCCAGATGGAATGCATCAACTGTACCGCATGTATTGACGCCTGCGATATGGTGATGCAGAAAATTGAAAGACCTTTGCGCCTGATCGGCTTCAAGTCTGAAGACGAGATCAAGTCCAACAAACCTTTCCGGGTAAGCCGCAAAATCTACGGCTATTCAGCAGTGTTGGTCGTATTGTTATCGGCCTTGACATTCCTGATGCTGAGTCGATCGGATGTAAAAACCACGATGCTTCGCGCCAGCGGCACACTCTACCAAATGCGGGATGACAAATTGGTTAGCAACTTGTATAACGCCGAGTTGGTGAATAAAACAAGCAAGCCACTCCATTTCGAGATCGTACCGGAAGATACCTCGGCAAAGATCCAGTACATTCAAAAAGAAGACGAGCTCGAATATGGCGGCACTGTTAAACTCACCTTCTTTGTATTGCTACCGCAGGATGCCGTGAAGCAATTTAAAACGGAAATGAAGTTTAAACTGCTTTCGGACGGTAAAGTTATCGACAGATTCAAAACAACATTTATTGCACCACCTAACAATTAAGATATGAACTGGGGAACAAAATTGATGATCGGCATGGCCTGCTTTATGACCATGATCATCGTTTATGCCGTACTGATGATGCGCAGCGACAGCGATGCGCTAGTCGATACCGATTATTACGAAAAGGGGATCAACTACAACCTGGAATACCGTAAGAAGTCACACGTGAACATGGATCGTGCAGAACCGACCATAGTGCTACGCAACGACAGCTTAGTTGTGACTTTCAAACGGGAAGCCAAGGGGCTGATGAAGATGATCCGCACAGCGGACAAAAAGTTGGATCAACAGTTTGACATTAACACGGACCAGACAAACACTTTTAAAATACCGATAGGCAATCAGAAGACAGGCCTTTGGAAAGTGCAGCTAGACTGGAACAGTATGGGAAGACCCTATTTATATGAAAAAGAGGTGATGTTACCATGAGCGAAACCTATTTAGCTTTCATGATCGGCCTGCTGGGTAGTGTGCATTGCATTGGCATGTGCGGCCCGCTTGCGTTTGCCGTTCCTTCCCTAAAGAAAGGCGCGGGCTGGCTATTGCTTGACAAAAGCATGTACCAGGCAGGCCGTATCATCTCTTATTCTATGCTGGGATTGATTATAGGCCTAATTGGCAATCAGCTATGGATGGCCGGCATGCAGCAAGGTTTGAGCATCTTTAGTGGATTCCTAATCCTTCTTGCCGCTCTTTCCAGGATCTTTAAGGTAGCCGTAAGCGCTGGTTCAAAGTACAATATACCGCTCAAACCATTTCATCAGCTTCTTGGCTACGCTTTAAAGCACAAGGCTAATCATCTGATCATCGGAATGATCAATGGTCTACTGCCTTGCGGTTTTGTTTATCTGGCACTTGCCGGTGCGGTAAATCAGCCTTTTGTTCATGAATCGATCACGTATATGTTTTGCTTTGGGCTAGGTACTGCTCCACTGATGCTTATCGCAGCAGTGGCAACGGGAATGACCGGAGCCGTTGTGCGCAGGCGCATCAATCGTGTTATTCCATATATGATGTTATGCTTAGGAATTTGGTTTATACTGAGAGGGCTGGACCTAAATATACCTTATTTAAGTCCAGCCCTTCATTCTGGTACTGCAGCTTGTAAGTAGTCGCTTAACCCGCCATACTGAATAGTTGTGTCTTTGGCTGATTTTCCCAAAGCCTTGCATCTAATGTCATGCAGACATTACGCAAGTAACGTTTACCAGTTTCTGTAACTTGAAGACTGGTTTCGCCAATCGCTACTAATCCATCAGCTTCAAGCCCTTCCATCCTTTTCAAGCCTTCGAAAAATGCCCTGCAGCATTCATCCGATTGGTCCCAAGTCGTAAAACCTTTACACATGATGTTTAAAATATGCTGTCTTAAGATGAGATCTTCAGCATTGGAAAGATGACCTTTAAATACTGGCAGCTGTCCTTGATTGATTAACTCCAGGTAAGTTTCCACTTTCTTCTCGTTCTGTGCAAAGCCTGCCCAGGAATCGGATATCGAAGAAACACCAAGGCCAATCATTAAGCTACTATACTGATCGGTGTAACCCATGAAATTACGGTGCAGTTTACCCTCTTGCGCAGCAAGGTAAAGGCTGTCACTTTTTAGCGTGAAATGGTCCATGCCGATTTCTTCGTAACCAGCAGCTTTTAACATCTGGCGACCGGTTTCATACAGCCTTTGCTTAAGCGCTGCATCCGGCAAATCTTTTTCGGTATAACGACGCTGACCAGGTTTAACCCATGGCACATGAGCATAACTATAAAAAGCAATGCGGTCTGGATTAAGACGGATTACCTCTGCTACTGTTTCCTGTAAACCTTCAAGTGTTTGAAGTGGAAGTCCATAGATCAGGTCATAGTTGATTGAATGATAACCCGTTTGTCTAGCTATGGTGGTTGTATGCTCCACCTCTTCTACCGTTTGGATTCGATTAATGATCAGCTGCACACGAGGATCAAAGTCCTGGATACCAAGAGAAAGGCGCTTGAAGCCAAGTTGATAGAGCATTTCCAGATGGGCTTGAGTTGTGTTACCTGGATGACCTTCAAAGCTGAAAGCGGCATCGCGGTGTGTGACTGCATGGTTCAGGATGCCCTGAATTAGCAGCTGCAAATTGGCTGCACTGAAGAATGTTGGTGTACCGCCACCAAGGTGCAGTTCCCTGATCACTGGCGCTTCGCCAATGATGTCCAGGTACATTTGCCACTCCTGAAGAACCGCTTTGATGTATGGTTCTTCTACTTTGTGGTTTTTTGTGATTCTGGTATTGCAGCCACAATAAGTACATAAACTTTCGCAAAACGGCAAATGGATGTAAAGACTGATGCCTTCGCCCCCTTTGCTATCCTTGATCGCATTGATGACCGTTTTGCTCCATGCATTGGGTGTAAAGCAGGTAGGATCCCAGTAAGGAACCGTTGGATAACTCGTGTACCTGGGAGCAGGTACATTATATTTGTTTGATAAACTAGTGTTCATGTTTGGCGATTGCTGGGTTGAGGAAATCTACAGGGCCGCGGTCGCATGATCTGGAGCAAACGCAGGCCTTGCCTAAACAGGACTTTCCCTGCCATGCATCAAGGTTTATTATGGTTTGCTCAGCAAGCGTTGCTGAAATCTCATCCATTGTTTTGGTTTTGAGTAAATCAGCAGGTACTGCGGCAATCTTGATCTTCATTTCCGCAGCAGTATCGATGTCGATGTGATCCGTTGACACTGAACGTGTAGCGATGTACTTTATGCCCAGTTCAGCGAGTTTCCGGATAACCTGATCAGACAGGTCATCTTCTTTCGTTACCACGACAGCTACCTTTCCAGCAGCGAATAAGGCTGTGTCAACGTTTAGGGGATTTGAAATTAATGTGATTTCATGTTTCTTTCGGTTAGCCACTGCCAGCGGCTCTTTTTCAAAAGATTTGATATTGTAAGCGACTACTCTCATAATGAATATTTACCATCAAAAGTAGTCGCTCGCCTTCGATGGCGGAATGAGGTTAATCAGCAGTAAAAATGATCTTCGTCAGTTTTTCATTTCCTGCAACATCTGCAGATTCAGGATCTGAATGAGGCTCCCTTTGCGCTCAATAATGTTTTCCGACTTGAAGTCACTTAGGATACGGCTGACAGTTTCTGTAGCCATCCCAGCCAGTGCAGCAAGGTTATCCCTGGAAACTTTGATGTTCAGCGGATCGCTTGATTGTTCCTGTTTGTACAGGCGGATCAGCACTTCCGCAAGGCGCTTACGTACGGAGAAATAAGCAAGTTGCAGTAATTGCTGTTCCCGGTCAAGTAGGTTATTCGACAGAATTTTAATAAACTGCCGGCCAATGTCTGGGTACTTATTTAAGAGTTCTTCCATCAGCTCTTTCGGGAGCATACAAATGGTGCTGTCTTCCATGGCTTCTGCAGTCTCTGCATGTGGTTCATTCAGCAGCAATGATGGGATACCAAAATATTGATCCTCGGTATATATGCCGACCATAAGTTCCCGGCCATCGGGTGTTAATTTAAAGGTCTTTACTTTTCCACGCAGCACCAGATAAATGCCGGCTATAGCATCCCCTTCATAATAGATCACCTGCTTTTTCTTAATGCTGCGCATCTTGCGCTGAGCAATGGCTTTGCTAAGCTCCTGCATACCCGAAGCATTGCCGATCAGCCCATTGATATTCTCCAATGATTTGCTGTAGAAAGCCTCTTGTTTAATCCTCTTGTTAATGCGGCTCTCCACCGCATTCAGGAGTTCCATGTCGTCGAAGGGCTTGGTCAAATAATCATCAGCCCCCATCTCCATGCCTTTACGCATGTCTATCCGCTCTGCTTTTGCGGTAAGGAAGATGAATGGTATGGACGCCGTTTGTGGGTTCTTACCAAGCAGATACAAGACCCCGTAACCATCGAGTTCCGGCATCATGATATCACAGAGGATTAAATCCGGCAGATGCTGACTGGCTAGCTCGATACCCGTCCTGCCATTGTCGGCAGCAATAACATCGTAGTTCGCAAGCTCAAGTATCTCAATGATGCTCTCGCGGATATCATCATTGTCTTCAATTATTTGTATTCTCGCTTTATCCATGATTTTCAAACGACAGTATAAAAGTAGTCTCCTGGTTGATTATGCTTTTAAATTGCAATGTACCCTTCATCAGGCTTGCATAGCGGCGAACAATGTTTAGGCCCAGACCGGTTCCAGGGATGTTACCCGTGTTATGAGCCCGAAAGAAGGGTTCAAATAGATACACCTGATCTGCTTCTGGGATACCGATACCATTATCTTTGACGATCACTTTGGCGCCTTCCTCATTGACTTCGGTATTAAATTCTATAAAGGTATTTTCTCCTGAATATTTGATTGCATTGCTGATCAGATTGATCATACAGTTTTTCAGCAGGTTCTGATCGAGATGCACCAGACTTTTTGCTCCGGTGTGCTGGTAAATGATATGTTGGTTTTGCTTGGCGATCATCTGCATTTCTTCGGTAACCTCTTCGGAGAGCTTAACCAGATCAAAGGTGCATGGGTTTACTTCCACCCGCCCTGCTTCGAGCTTCTCCAGAGAAAGGAAATCATTCAGTATTGTGGTAAGGTTACCTACAGCATTCTTGACCTTATTTACATGCTTTTGAATGGGCTTACTGTCAAAAGGCTCAGCATATTTCTGAATCAAAGAGGCAGATAATTGAATTGAGCTGAGCGGCGTACGGAATTCGTGCGAAGCCATAGATACAAAGCGGCTTTTCATCTGTCCAAGCTCTTTTTCTTTCTCCAGCGACATGCTTACTTCCTCTTTGGCATCCCGCAATGCTTCAACAATCTCTTTTAGCGAATTTGTACGCTCATCAACGAGCTCCTCAAGTTTGGCCGCATATTGACGCAGCTGTTCCTCCGCTTCTTTCTCTTTCGAAAGATCATGTACAAACCCGGTGTAGATCTTACGGTCTTCATACTGTACTTCACTTACGGCCAGGCGAAATGGAAAAGTAGTACCATCTTTACGCAAGCCGCGCACTTCACGCCCTTTACCAATGATTCGTTTCTCTCCGGTGTGATCATAGCGGACCAGATAGCCATCATGAGCCGATCGATCAGGTTCCGGCATTAATACACTGATGTTTTTGCCGACTACTTCAGCTTCATCGTAGCCGAACAACTTCAAAGCTGCCGGATTCAGGCTTTCGACCAAACCACGATTATCAATGGTGATGATACCATCTATTGCAGATTCAATAATGGCTTTTAGTAATGTTGCTTTTTCCATCCGTGTTTACAAATATATAATTTTTGTATTGCCATGAAACTTGATCACGATCATGCCATAAACGTGATTTGGATCATCTTTTTTAATTCAAAATGTCCGCTTCTTTGCCACAATCTATTAATTCATTCATGAGTCACACATTTCATATACCCGTTCTAGGTCTGGGGTATTCCATCGATACCCCGCTGAAAGTTGCCCGTTATGGTATTTCTTCTGTTGTTTCAATTGTTGATGATGAACTCGTTGAACGCATGCGAAAACATCATTGCACAATCAACGGAATAACATATGGGCCAATTGGATTAAAGGATGCAGATAGCCGGGCAAAGAGGATAACAGCCTATTTAAACCTACTGAACTTCTTGGTAACCAAGCAGACTGAAGCCATGAAATCCGAAGGCTTTACGCCAGGAGGTGATTTGTGTAAGTACTTTGAGATCTTACCCTCCGATTCCAACCTTAGGTGCAAATACGAAGAATTTATTGCGCTACCAGCTGGTGAAATTAAGTCCGTCATTGGAGAGGTACTAAAAAATGAAGTAAAAGCCGGAAGCATTGACGTGAACATCATGTCGAAGGTCGACAAGGCAAACTATACTGCTGATGACGAATATGCGGGTGATGACTTCACAGATGCATTGGCTGCAATGCGAGGCTTTGAGGAAAGTAAACTCAACTCTTCCGTCATCATCTCTGCAGGTTTAAATCCGAGGTTATATGCTTACATGGAAAAATGTCAGAGTTTCTATCCCATTGATGGTACACCTTCAAAAAAAATTATTCTTAAGGTCAGTGATTATCGCTCTGCCATAATCCAGGCGAAAATGCTGGCGAAAAAAGGCCTTTGGGTAAGTGAGTTCCGTGTAGAATCGGGTTTGAACTGTGGGGGCCATGCCTTTGCTACAGATGGTCTACTGATGGGACCAATTCTGGAAGAGTTTAAGGAAAATCGATCGACACTGTATGACGATATTCTGAAGATCTACCTCGCCGCAGTAGCTGGAAAAGGCTTGGCGGCTCAGGAAAAGCCTAAACAGACAGTTACCTACCAGGGGGGCATTGGCACAGCTGAGGAACACCGTTTTTTAATTGAGCATTATGAACTTGATGCTGCTGGTTGGGGAAGTCCATTTCTACTGGTTCCAGAAGCGACAAACGTGGACAGCAAAACTTTAGATGCCTTGATTAGTGCGGAAGAGAAAGACTTTTACATCAGTAATGCTTCCCCTTTGGGTGTGTTGTTTAACAATTTTCGACACAGTACTGCGGAGCAACTCAGACTCGAACGCATTGATAAAGGACGCCCTGGAAGTCCCTGCAAAAAGAAATACTTATGTACGAATACGGAGTTCACTGAAAAGCCAATCTGTACGGCATCAAGGGAGTATCAGAACCTGAAAATTGAACAAATAAAAGGCATGGGCCTCTCCGAGACAGCCTACCAGGCGCAATTTACTGCCATAACAGAAAAGGTATGTCTATGTGAAGGGCTTTGCGCTTCCGCGTATTTAAAAAATGAACTTTTACGCCCTAAGGAAAGTGATGCGGTTAGTATCTGTCCAGGTCCAAACCTCGTCTATTTTTCCGGTAGATACAGCTTGATAGAAATGATCGATCATATTTATGGCAGAATTGACCTGCTTAAGCAAGTCAACCGGCCAAATCTATTTGTTAATGAACTGCGCTTGTACCTGGGCTACCTGAGGAAGGACATGGAAACCCAACTCGAAGTCGTCAACGATAAAAAAATAAAGTACTGGAAGAAGTTTTCTGAGCAGATGCAACAAGGCATTTACTATTATAGAAACTTACTTCCAAAGCTGAAGTCAGGTAAGGAAGAACTCAGAGGCAATATGGATCAGCAGATTGCAGAAGCAGAACAGCTGTTAATGTACCTCTCCCAACGTGCCGGCATAGCATAAATTGCAGTTTACTTCAAAGCATTATGTATCACGGATGTGTACATATTCAACACCAGCAGTCCTAATATTGTGCGTCTTGTTTTACACGATAAGCTGCAGCTGTTTACGGTTATTTTAAGCATTCAGCAGGTGCGAACACAGATTTCAACGGATTGGTATTGGGAAAACATCCGGAGAAATCTGTGTTTTTGTTTTCATAAAATAGTCTCTTCCGCTCAAACATTTTTCTACTGCAGGATCAATTCCCATAATTCAGCAGCTTTTCAGAATAAAGTGGCTTTAAATGAGCCTCAAAGCATATCTTGAAAAACATTTTTCCAAAAATATTCGTTTGTATTAAGAAGTTTATTTATACTTCACCCTATATGAAGAAAAAAGGCCTGCTCGGAATATTCGAACGTTTAAGTTCCGGCCAGTTTCCACAGTTTAAGTCTTTATGGACGGAAGATCAGGAAACATCACTTGAGCCTGGTTTGCAAACCACCTCTGCGGCTGCAGCACGAACAACGGTACCGGTTATTTTAAAAGATAATCCTGACGGCATAGCTGTAGGTCTAGACGTGGGTTCAAGTAAGATTGTTGCTGTGATCGGGCGACTGGATTCTGATCGTCAAATAGAGGTGCTTGGGATTGGTGAAGCTGTGTCTGAAGGCCTAACTAGAGGCTCAATTTCAAACCTTACCAAGACAACCACTGCAATCAAAGAAGCGCTGCAAGCGGCAAGTAGTACAACAAATCTAAAAATCAATCAGGTCATTGCCAACTACTCCGGTATGTGCAATAATCTTGATCAACGTGGTGTAATCATCCGAGAAGACATGATTAGGGATATCCGTTCGGAAGATATCATCCGCCTTAAAAACGAGATGGATGGAAACCCCTATCCTGCTGGCGAACAAATCGTCTATCTGGAACCACAACATTTTATCATAGATGACGAACCAGATATTCGTGATCCGATTGGGATGTCAGGACAGCGATTTGAGTCTGATTTCCATGTAATAACTGGGGAGGTTAACGGCCTGAACAACTTACATAAGTGTGTGAGTCAGGCTGGTACCGGCATTAAAGCCATCTATCCTACAGCGATTGCATCTGCCGAAGCGGTAGTCTGCGAGGATGAAAAAGAAGAAGGCATCGCAGTGATTGATATCGGTGCAGCCGTGACAAGTATTGTGGTGTATAAAAATGGCATTATGCGATATGCGGACACCATCCTGCTTGGTGGTAATTCTATAAATGCAGATATCAAACAGTTTACTGGCCTGAGCAATAAACAAGCGGAATTGCTGAAGAAAACCTATGGTTCCGTATTACCGGCGGACACTGATCCCAACGAAATTATTCAATATAAGATCTTAAATGGCACCAAGGATCGCTTTATCTCTAAGGTAGATCTTGCAATGATTATTCAATCCAGAATGGAGGAACTTATTGGGCTCGCATATGATAAGATAGAAGAAGCGTTGAAAGGCCGTTGTCTGACTTGTGGTATTGTCTTTACCGGCGGAGACTCCCGCCTGCAAAACATCAGAAAGCTAGGTGAGCAGATTACAGGACTTAAATGTCATGCAGGAACACCTACACTACATCTTAAAACAAATGCCCCCCAGCAGGAACTTGCTAAGAAACTTAATGATCCTATTTATGCCACGAGCATTGGATTGCTTAAGATGGGTTTAACGAAGTTGGTATAAGTCAAGCGGGCTGTTTTAATTTGTATTTATTGCAATGGAAGCTGATATTTTCTTTCCAGTCTACTTCAGTAAACCCGGCAGCTGACTTACCATAGCCATTCCGTTCAAGCGCTTCTATATTGTACTCCTGTTCAAAGTGACTCGCCAGACAAAGCATAAACACCCGGCTTAAAATGCCAGTATATATGGTTCCATTCCCGCCATGACAGATCATCAGGCTTGATTTTTCGAGTACCTGATTCAAATTGATAAAATCACGTTTGATGATGTGATCTGCTGAAAGTACACGCATTTTGTCCCCCGCAGCAACAATGGTGTACCTGCCATAATAGGGATCGTTTAAAAAGCGGAGTTGTTCCCAATCTCCCGTGCTTCCCATACAGACGCAAATTACTGGCTTATCCGAAATTACCTGATTTTGCCATTCTCCCTGATCTTCAGGATAATGATAAACCAGCGGTCCAATAAAGCGGTAAGCTGGCGGAAGGAACTTCTGTGGGAAGAGCTCTGGCATATCACAAATTAGATTTTCGTTACCTTCAAGTTCTTGCAAGTAGTCTTTCACAGCTGGAAGATTGTACTTCTTTCTAAGACTATTAAATGGCGCCTGAATTTTCCTAAAAGCAAGCCGCTCCCCAACCGTCGTCAGCATTTCTGCAAAACGCGTTGGTAGTTGTTGCATCAGCTCATAAGCTTTGTGTTTCTTGGGAATTTTTCGTGTGGAGGCATAATACCGAGTCATGTAACCATTTACCAGGTTGATATGCCTTACTCCTGAAAGTTCTGCAGCCATCCTCAGCGTAGGTGCAACATCACCGATAACAATATCCGCCATCAGCGCATTAATGCATTTCACCTGACCGATCAACACACGTTCCAGATCCTTTTCATTCAGCCATTCAAAACTGAAATCCGTTGTGCACTTCATGACGAAATCAGCATCAAAAGTTGCACATGAAAATACCTCATATCCCTGCGCCTCAACAAAGCCATTATATTTATCTGAGCTCAGAAAACGAATCTCGTACTTTGCCTTATCGTAGGAATCTGCCAGTACCAGGCACCTCAGGTAATGTGAAAGCAGATTAAAAGGGAAGAATAGTATACGTTGTTTTTTGCTTGCCATAACATAAGCTGAAATCTATTGCTGAACAGCTTTGGAACACGATTGTTTCCAAATAAATGTAACTTAGAAAAAAAGACCTCTGTACTGCGTTTTACCTTCGGAAAGCTATGCAAAAACTAAAAACATCAATCATGAAGAGACTAGAAGGAAAAGTTATTGTAATTACAGGCGCTGCACTGGGTTTGGGATTAGCCAAGTCATAACCATTACTGCAGATGTTTCAGTTTAAAATGCGGTGAAG
>Ga0265780_10002915_pt1 | contig 22873 bp, 29 predicted proteins | sample P1T30metagenome_FD_192432 | JGI IMG/M metagenome (GOLD analysis project Ga0265780, IMG submission 192432) | Plant litter microbial communities from East Loma Ridge, Irvine, California - P1 T30 | ecosystem: Environmental > Terrestrial > Plant litter > Unclassified | place: USA: California...
CGCTCCGCATGGCTCTGGCGCATGAACACCGGCAGGTCCGCATACAGCTGCGCGAGCGACGCATCCTTGCACAGCGGGCCGGCGCCCAATGCGCGGCCCACCGCATGCAAGACTGTATTGGCGGTCGTTTCGACGCTCAGGCGTACGGTCATCGCCGTGCGCATGGCATTCGCGTCCGGTGCGCTGTCGATGGTTGCTGCGGCCTCGCGGATCAGCGCGGCGCAGCCTTGCAGTGCGACCGAGACCTCGCCCAGCTGCGCCAGGCGATGGGGATCGCTGCGCTCGGCCAGCCGTTCACGCAGCGCATCGGCCAGACGCGTGGCGGCGCCGAACCAGCATGCGGCCACGCCTGCGCCGCCTTGCCAGAAGCCAGCCCGCTCTACGTAGAAGCCCGGGCCTGCGAGCGGCGTCGCCACCACATCATCGAACCAGACGTCGACGCTGGCCGTGGCACGCATGCCCACCGCGTTCCAGCCGTCGTCGGTAACGCGCATGCCAGGCTGGCGCAGGTCGACCGCCGCCAGCATCGGGGCGCCAGCGTCATCCCAGCAACTGACCACCGCATGCGTGACGCCATGCGCCCCCGAGCACCAGGCCTTGCGGCCGCGCAGAATATAGCGATCATCGACGGCCAGCAGGGCCAGGCGTGCATCGGGTGGTTCCGCACACCACGTGCCCCAGGTGGCCTGTGGGGCGTTGGCCAGTGCGTGCGCCTGGGCTTCGTGCAGGATGGCCACCGCATCCGTATGACCTTCAAAGACCTTCGCCAGCGGCAGGTCATGCGCGCCAACAGCGGCGAGTGCCTGCCAGCGGGCCAGCGTCGCACCGTGACCGGGTAACGGAAGGCTTGCATGGCCAGCGCGCACGAGTTCGCCCAGCGCCTCGGTCGGGGACAGGCCAGTGAGGCTCACAAACGCGCTGTGCAGCGTAGTAAGTGGAGGTGTGACTGTTGGGGCATTCTGCATGGCATCGACGTGTTTTTATTGCAACGATTCGATGCTGGCAGGCGTACATGCATTCCGGCTGTACGCCATTTCACACTGGAAAGAAGTAGGCAATGTGAGCGGGTCAAGGTGAACCGGCACTCGTGCTTTGCGTAACGATGCTGCTACACTCCGCCATCTTCCCTCCACGGACAGCGTTGCAATGAACTTCCAGCTCGGCGATATCGGTCAGGTCATCCAATTGGCGATCGCGCCCGTGTTCCTGCTTGCCGGTGTCAGCATCCTGCTGATCTTGCTGACCAACCGGCTTGGCCGCATCATTGATCAGATGCGCTTGTTGGAAGATCGCGCCATCAAGTGCGTCGATGCCGAGTGTGTGGCTGCGCTGAGCGGTCTGCACCGCCGTTCCAGCCTGATCAATATCGCGATTGCCGCCAGCACGCTGTGCGGCCTGCTGGTCTGCCTGGTGATCGCGATGCTGTTTCTCGGCGACGCCACCGGCCTGCCGCTCGTCCATCTGATTGCTGCCAGTTTCATTGGCGCGATGCTGGCCCTGACGACGGGCTTCATCTGCCTGATGCGCGAGGTATCGATGTCGTATCGCCTGATGCGCGAGCAGCAGCTGGTGGCGATGGCGATGTGCGCGGGGCGCACGGCCTGAGCTTTACCGCTCGTTGGCGCGCTTGCCCGTGATATGCCCGGCGAGGAAGTCGCGCATTGCTTCAGCAATCTCGGGCCCGTGCGTCTCCAGCGCAAAGTGACCGGTATCCAAGAAGCGCACCTCGGCGTGCGGCAGGTCGCGTTTGAACGCGTGGGCGCCCGCCGGTACAAAGAACGGATCGTTCTGGCCCCAGATTGCGAGTAAGGGCGGCTGGTACTGACGGAAGTACGCGTGCAGCTGCGTGTACTGCGCGATGTTTTGTCCGTAATCGACCAGCAGGTCCAGTTGCGCATCGACCCCGATGCGTTCGGTGGCGGCGAACGCCAGCGCGTAGCCATCGGGCGCGACGCGCGATACATCGCGAACGCCTTCCGTGTACTGCCACTTCGTCATCTCGAATGAATTGAATGTGCGCAGTGCTTCGCGATTCGCAGCGCTCGGATCGGCCCACGCGGCGCGCATCGGCGCCCAACCTGGGCTCAGGCCTTCTTCGTAGCCATTGCCATTCTGGCTCACGATCGCCGTGATGCGCTCCGGATGGCGCACCGCAAGACGCCAGCCAACCGGCGCGCCGTAGTCGAAGACATACATCGCATAGGTATCGAAACCCACAGCATCCGTGAAGGCGTCGATGACGTCCGCAAGATGCGCGAACGTGAATTCGAAGGCCGGGTCGGTGCGCGTCATGCCGAAGCCGGGCAGATCGGGTGCGACCACGCGATAGTGTTTGGCCAGCGCGGGGATCAGGTCGCGAAACATGTGCGACGACGCGCCGAAGCCGTGCAGCAGCAATATGGCAGGCGCGTCGGCCGGGCCGGCCTCGCGGTAGAACACGTCGGTGCCATCGATGGCGATGCTGGCGTAGCGTACGACAGGCATTACGGTGGTGGACAAGGCGGTAGGGTGATCTTGCATGAATGTTCTCCTGAATGACATTGATTGGCGCAACCTCTAAAACTACATAATGAAGGTTATTGACGCATTGTGGCATGGGTGGAGTAACCGTTCAAGTATAATCTTGATGGTTATTACATTGGAGGCAGTCATGGCCGATACATTGCAGTCCGAAGCTGGCGCAGCACCTTTGATCGCTGATCATCTGGCGCTCGACATGCTCAACACCGAGGCGGGCGTCGGCGACGCGCAGCAGGATTTCTGGTGGAGCAGCCACGCCGCGCTGGACTGGCTGGCGCGTTGCGGTATCGATGCGGGACAGCCTTCCGGAGCCGCGGCGGATGACTTGCTGCGCGACGCGAAGGTATTGCGCGCCGCCGCGCGTGATCTGATCACGCGCCGCATGGAGGGTAAACAGGGTGATCCTGCGCTGCTTAACCGTTATCTGGCGGCGGTGGGGTCGACGCCGGCGCTTGTCTGGGACGAGGTGCAGCCGCATCTGGTGCGTCAGGGCGAGGCGCCGTCGCCAGCACGTGCGTTGGGAGTATTGGCCGAGGCTGTCGCGACCTTGCTGGCCGAAGGTGATTTCACACTGGTAAGACAGTGCGAGCATCCGGAGTGCGTCCTGTGGTTCTACGACCGCACGAAATCGCACCGGAGGCGTTGGTGCAGCATGGCGCTGTGTGGCAATCGGCATAAGGCAGCGCAGTTTCGCGCGCGAAACCGCTCGGGAGCATAGGGGTTGCAATCGATACTGCTGGAGTTGCGGTTTGTGTGCAGGCGTTAAAAAACCCGCTATGCCGTGATGGCAAGCGGGTTAGTCGCGCGCTGGCGCTGAAAGACTGTCAGCGAATTACTGCATGCCGCCGCTGCTGATGAAATGCTCGCGTGCGTAGGCCAGCAGTTGGCCTTCCGATGGATGATCCACGGTTTCGACAGATTTGATCTTGTCGGCAATCGCCGGCATCTTGCTCGTCAGGTAGGAAACGAACGCGGTCTTTTCTTCGGCCGGGCCCACGACCAGAATCTGCTCGCTGTCGGTCAGCGCTGCGGCGATGTCCTTGTAGAACAGCGTGTTGTCGTCACCATTGACGTGGTTGTCGCCGTGCTTCTGATGCGGATGCGGGTGGGTCGAATGGGTTTTCATCGACTCGGATTCCGACGCATTCTTGTCGAAGTGGATGACTTGGGCTTTGGTGTGGTCGAGCCAGACGACGGTGTTATTCAGGGACATGGTTGCTTTCATAATGAAGTGTGGGTTGAGCATAGCGCATGTCCCGTGGTGACTGGGTGCGCTACCACACGCACGTCCTGTCACAGTCGACAAAACTGAAACTCGACGAATTGCGTTCAACTCCCGACGATATCGAAACTCCTGAAGTTTCGGTATCATGGTGGAAGGAGGATTTCAACGATGAGAGCAGATTTCAGACTGGCGCGCATGCTGCACGTCCTGAGCCACATTCACGGCCGTACCAATACCACGAGTTCCGAGGAACTCGCGGTCATGCTCAATACCAATCCTGTGCTCGTTCGCCGGATGATGGGGGGACTGCGCGCCGCAGGGTATGTAACGTCGACGTCCGGGCGCAACGGCGGCTGGGTATTGGCGGTCGACCCCGACGCCATCACGGTGCTCGATGTGTACCAGGCGCTCGAAGAACCCGTGATCTTTGCAATCGGCGCAAATGTCGATCACCCGGGCTGCCCGCAGGAACAGGCGATCAATGGCGCACTCGAGGTGGCCATGGCCCAGGCAGCCGGCACGCTGCTGCGTGAATTCGGGCAGGTGCGCCTGTCGGCCTTCATCACGCTGTCGGCAACCTAGGGGGCGCGCATGTCGACGGAGATCGAGATCCATCCGGAAGCTGCGGTCGCACCCGGCTATCTGGCCAATCACGCCGCGCGCGTGTTCAACCGCGCGGTCGACGATGGTCTGCGCCCGCACGGTCTGACGCTGGCGCTGATCGGCCCGCTGCTTTTGCTGTCATGGAAGGGGGCGATGCTGCAGCGTGACATGGTGCGCGCCTCGGCCATCAAGCAGCCGGCAATGGTCGCACTGCTCGACAAGCTCGAAGGGATGGGAATGATCGAGCGGCAGGTCATGGCGGCGGACAAGCGCGCTTCGGCGGTCAGCCTGACCGAGGCGGGTCGTGCCGGCGCGGCCATTGGGCGCACGGTGCTGCTGGAGGTCAATGCCATGGGCGTGGCGGGATTCAGCGACGCCGAGGCAGCGCAGCTGGTTGGGCTGTTGGTCAGACTCATTGCGAATCTGGAAAACACCCCGAAAAATTAATATCATCTATGATGTAATTTTTCAGCGGGGGCAGGACATGTCACAACGCATCTTGATCACCGGCGCGAGCGTCGCCGGCAACACGGCCGCCTGGTGGCTGGCGCATTACGGCGTCGAGGTAGAACTGGTCGAGCGGGCGCCCGCCTTCCGGGATGGTGGCCAGAAAGTCGATGTGCGGGGCAATGCCCGCGACGTGCTGCGCAAGATGGGACTCGAAGCGGCGGCCTTCCGGTGCAGCACGCAAGAATTGGGCACGGAGTGGGTGGACGAAGACAACCGCATGATCGCGCGCTTCGAGGCAGCCGATTCCACCACAGACAATGGCCCCACGGCCGAACTGGAAATCCGTCGCGGCGATCTGGCCCGCATCATCCATGACGCCGTCTGCGAATGCGTCAATGTCCGCTTCGGTGACCACATCGCACAGGTCGTGCAGGACGATGACGGCGTTGACGTCACCTTCGACAGCGGCCGCACGGGCCGCTACGCCGCCGTGATCGTTGCCGAAGGCGTCGGCTCGAGCACCCGTGAGCTTGTGTTCCCGGGCGAAAACAAGCCACGCTGGATGAACCTGACGATCGCGTACTTCAGTATCCCGGCCACGCCACAGGACGGGCCTTATGCGCGGCAATACAACACCATCGGCGGCCGTGGCGCAACGCTGAAACCCGCCCGCGACGACAAGCTCGGCGCCTACGTGGGCGTGCACAAGACGCCCGAGGGCGAGCACCACTGGGATGCCGCGCGGCAGCGCCAGTTCATCGAGCAGCAGTTTGCGCACGATGGCTGGGAGTTTCCACGCATTCTCGAGGCCATGAAAACGACCGATGACTTTTACTTTGACGTGCTGCGGCAAGTGCGCATGCCGCGCTGGTGCGCCAACCGCGTGGCGCTGGTGGGCGATGCAGCCTGGTGCCCGACGCCGCTGACGGGTATCGGCACGTCGCTGGCCATGATCGGCGGCTATGTGATTGCCGGCGAACTGGCAAACGGCGCGGCGCCTGCAGTCGCGTTTGCCGCCTACGAACGCATCATGCGGCCGTATGTGAAGAAAGGTCAGCGCCTGCCGAAAATTGTGCCCCGCATCCTGTGGCCGCACACGCGTTTCGGTCTGGCGTTCCTGCAGCGCGCGATGCGCGTGGCTGGTTCGTCACTGGTCAAAAAGCTGATCAACAACGGATTCGCACGCGCTTCCCACGAGCTCGCGCTGCCGTCATACCGTGGTTGACGGTAGCGTTTGAACGCCTTGCGCTGGCGCTGCGTTATGAAAGCCGCCGATCTGGCTGAATTGATCGACCGCGAAATCAATGAAGGTTTTTACGCGCAGCGGCTGATAGTGGCGCGATGGCGTCAGCACGTACAAGTCTTGACTGCGGGCCATCCAGTCTGGCAATACCTGAACCAGTGCGCCGCTCCACAACAGATCGTGGATCAGCCAGTCGGGACAAATGGCAATCCCGCTGTCCAGCACGAGCGCTTCCCGGATCGCCAGCGCATTGTTGACGCGATAGCGGCTGCGGACCGGGACCTGGAGCGCCTGATCGCCGCGGTGCAGATCGATCGTGGTACCGGGTGTCCATGCGAAGCGCACGAGGTCGTGGCCGGTCAGATCGGCCGGCTGTTCTGGCTCGCCCCGTTGTTGCAGATACGCGGGCGAGGCCGCAAGAAAGCGCGGGATCGTGGCCAGGTGGCGGCCGGTGACATCCGGCGGCAATGGTCCACCGAGCCGGAAAGCGATATCGACGCCTTCGGCGACCATATCGATGTAGCGGTCGTCCAGTACCAGTTCGATCTCCACCGCCGGATGCGCCGCCAGAAAGCGCCCGACAATCGCATTGATCCGCAACTGTCCCAGGCCGACGGGCGCATTGATCCGCAGAAGACCCGCAACTTGGCCTGTCATTCCCTGGACGGTGCCAACGGCGGCATCGAAGCCGTCGAGCACCAGTTTGGCATCGAGGTAGAACTGCCGCCCCTGGTCGGTTGGCGACAAGCCCCTGGTACTGCGCTGAAACAGCCGCACAGACAGGTGCTGCTCGAGTTGGGCCAGGAGCTTGCTGACCGTCGGCTGCGTCGTCCCGAGTTCACGCGCTGCCGCCGACAAGCTGCCGAGCTCCAGCGTTCGTACGAAGGTACGCATGGCGCGGAGAGTATCCATCGATATATTCTTGAATGGAATGAGTGATGTTCGACTTTATCATCTTCCAGCAAGATATCGAATGACCTATCGTGGGTTCTTTATTACTGAGGATTCCCATGCGCCACTACCTACATAACGCCGCGATCTGGACCGCCATGACCCTTGCAGGCAACGCACTGGCGGAGAACGCACGTACGCATTGGGTGACGTCCTGGTACGCAGCGCCTCAGCCTGGATGGGATAGCCAATTCGTTTTGCCGATGAACGTGCCTGCCGTTCTGGATCATCAGACGGTGCGCGAATACGTTCGCATCAGTGCCGGCGGCGAGCGCATCAAACTGGTGTTCTCGAATCGCTACGGCAAAGCGCCTCTGGCAATCGGCGCGGCCAGCGTGATGATGCGCGAAGTGACGTTCGCAGGCGCACGGCAGGTAGTGATCGCACCTGGCGCGACGGTCACGAGCGACCCGATTGCGCTATCGGTCGCGCCGTTGTCGCAGCTGGAGGTCACGACCTATCTCCCCCAGCGTACCCCGGTCACCGGGTTTCACTGGGGTGCGTCGCAACGTATCAGCATCGCTGCCGGCAATGCCAGCCGGGAAGCCGAGCTTTCGAAAGCGACGCGGGTGGAAGGGCGCTTGTTTCTCAGTGCCGTGCTGGTTGACGCATTACCGGATAGTCGTACGGTGGTGGCGCTGGGTGACTCCATCACGGATGGCAACGGATCGACGCCGGACGCGGACCGGCGCTGGCCCGATTTCCTCGCGCGTCGCCTGGCGCCGCATGGCATCGCCGTGGCCAATGCCGGCATTTCCGGTGCGCGGTTGCTGAAAGGTGGCATGGGCGAGCGCGCGTTGGCGCGATTCGGGCAGGATGTCCTGAGCCAATCCGGGGTCTCGAACGTGATTGTCCTATTGGGGATCAACGATATCGGTTGGCCTGGCAGTCCATTCGCGCCAGCTGAAACGATGGTGACGCTGGACGAGTTGACAGCGGGTTTTCGCCGGCTTGCGGCCACCGCGCATATCAACGGAATCCGCATTACGGTGGGAACGCTGCCGCCATTCGAGGGAGCGCTGGAGGGAACACCGTTTGCCGGGCATTACAACCCGCAGAAAGAGGCATTGCGCCTGCGGTTGAATGACTGGATCCGGAGCGCCGGCATCTTCGATGCCGTGGTCGACTTCGACGCGGTGCTGCGCGATCCGGCACGGCCGCAGCGCATGCGTGTTCAATTTGATTCGGGCGACCATCTGCACCCGGGCGATGCCGGCTATCGGAAGATGGCCGATGCCATCGATATCGACGCCATCGTCGCGCGCGATCCGGGCGCTCGTCGAGATGCTGCGCCGGCGCCGAGTCAATAAGCCGGACTGATCATCCCTTGTCGTCGATGTTTTCGCCCGGGTCCGGCTTGACGCGCGTGAGCTTGTAATCGGCAGCAGAGCGTTCGAGCGCCAGGCCGAGCACATCCTTGAGGTCGTCAGGACTTGCGCCGTTGTCGAGCTGCTGCTTGGCGAACGTGTTACGCAGCGTGCGGCCGCCGGAGCGCGCCAGATCCATCCCGGCGCGCTCGAAGGTGGCGCGCATCTGCACATAGACCGTCTTTCTTGTCATCCTGGCACCGGCTGCATTGGCCGGAAAGACGAACTGGCCAGGGATGGCCAGCGTCTCGCGCTCGGCGAGCCATGGCAGCAGCTCGTCGGCGCCGTCGCGGGGGAGGGTAATCGTATGTTCGTGGCTGGTGTCATGCTTTTCGTCGGGCGTGATGGTCAGCACGATCGAGCCGTCGAGCGCCTGCTGGCGGCCGATCTCGGACATCAGCAAGCCGATCGCTTCCGATACGCGCAAACCGGCCAGGGCCATGACGACCTGCATGGCACGATCTCGCCGGCGCTTCCAGCCCTCGAACGGGGTACTGGTGCGGCGCTGTGGCGCCTCGGCTGGCAAGGCCGCGAAGAACCGCACCAACTGTTCGTCAGACAAGGTGCGGCCGGCGTCATCCCGCGTCATGTGAGCACGATCGATGTGGAGGATGGCCAGCTGCGCCGGGTTGGGGTTGACGTTCAGGTGCTCATAGCAGCGCTCGAGGAGCCGCAGATAGCGGTAGGCGATCTTGCTGTTGAGGATGAGTTTTCCCTTGATGGTGCGGCCGATGAAACGGGCCAGGTCGGTGTGGGTGACTGTGGAGAAGGTGAGGCCTTGTTCAATCATCCAGCCCGCCACGTTGGCAAACATGAAGTTGTAGATCTTCGCGGACGCTGCAGACGGAATGCGCAACGTGCCATCGGCGGGCAGGCGGCGGCCGGTTTCGGCGAAAGCTGTGGTGGTGACGAATTCCCGGAACGCTTTGATGGGATCACGGTCCCATGAGGTTGGTGTGGACATGGAGGATGGAATCAGGTTGGGATGCACTAGAGTAGCACAAAAAGGTAACTAACCAACAAAGGCACTACTACAAACGAATTTATCGACATGCCCGACTCTCTCAAAGACAACAACTTCGAAATTAGCCACCAGAAGGGAGGTTTGATTGTGCCTCGTCGATTAACGTTTCCGCAATATCTGCAGATCGAATCAGTTCAACTGATGGGCACGCGAGTCAGGTTCAGCGGGGCATGTCAAGACGGGGGAGGGGACGACTGATGAAGTATTTGACTGTACGTGACTTTGTGTGACCGTACGGGCGGGTTATTCAGCTACTATCGGATTGAACAGAGGTTCTATCTAACTAGGGGAAAGTATGTACCAGTGTCCTCAATGTCAGGATCTTTCTCTCTCCAACTCTGCGACATTATCCATGACGCTCGACGGCACGACGACATGCCCGACATGCAGGACGACCCTGCGTATCAAGCGCAAGCCGACAAATTACCTGCTTATCGCATATATGTGTCTTCGCGCCATCCTGGGGTCAGTGCTGCCGGGCGGCTATAACGTCGGGATTCTCATCGAACTAAGCGTGATGACTGCCTTGTTTGTGGTCCAGTTTCTGTTGATGGAATACGAGGTTGTCGCCCTGGGTACTTCGCGAGAGTCGTCGAAGATTTGATCACTCTGTACCAATCGTTCTCTGTTTTTTGAACACGATCGTTTGCCTGCGTTAGTCCGGGAAAGGCAGGGACCTGAAAGGCTGGGCTTAAACGAAACTCCAGGAATTACAAAAACTCCCGCAGAGCAAATCGTTCTTGTGCAAAACGCCGGGCGATGAGGGCGTGAAAAGTTGTCTTTCGTAGATTCGCAGCCGGAGCACATGGTGCGCCCGCAGGAAACGTGGCATTGAAGAGCGCGTTGGCCATGCTGATGCCTGGCTGCCGCTTAGAACGACCAGCAGGATTGGATTCAAGGACGTGGGTTGGAGAAGGACTTGGCTGGTATGCGATCGATGTTGCAGTTCTTGACCAACCATAGCGTTAATTTCGCTTTCCTACCGACGCAGCTGGCCATTTGAGTACGGAAGGTCTGCAAGGAAAGTACAGATCACCATTGATCAAATATAAAAGTAACTAACCAACTTAAGCTAAAAACAAAGATAAAAAGCAAAAGCGCGAGCAGAGGCAAGGACATCGAAGTTGAAATTAGCTTCTGAAGAGTGGGCTCCACTGAATCTGCAACCAAATGTCATTGCACGACGAAAGTTCAACATGAAAGTGATCTTCAATGATCGAAGTTGCCGAAGATAACGCGAGGCGAATGACTCCACCTATTGTTTTCTCGCTATCTCAACTAACCGTAATTTTCCGGGATTCTTGTGAAATATAAAGACTACTACCAGACCATGGGTGTTCCGCGCACCGCCAGTGCTGACGAGATCAAGCAGGCGTACCGCAAGCTGGCACGCAAATTTCACCCTGACGTCTCGAAGGATGCATCGGCAAAAGAGAAATTCCAGGCAATCGGCGAGGCTTATGCGGTCTTGAAAGATCCCGAAAAGCGCCTTGCTTACGATGAGCTTGGCAAGGCGCCGGAAGGCGCCGACGTTGCGCCGCCGCCCGGATGGCAGAACAACTTCAGCACGGCTGGGGCAGGCTTCGACGACGCCGACCTTGCCGATCTCTTCGCCGCGTTCGGACGTGGCGGAAGGGGTGGTCAAGCACGCCGGCCAGCGCCCGTCCGGGGCCAGGACGTGGATATCTCCGCACCCGTCACACTCGAGCAGATCCACAGCGGCGGAGAGATCGAAGTGCGTGCGAATCTGCCCGAGTCCGATGCCCGCGGCGTGCAACATCTGGTCAGCCGAACGTTTCGCATCACGATCCCAGCCGGCGCGGCCAACGGTCAGCGGCTGCGCCTGGCAGGCAAGGGTGGTCCCGGCCACCATGGGGGTCAGCCTGGCGATCTGTACGTCGCGCTGGCATTGACGCCGCACCCGTTATATCGCCTCAGCGGGCGCGATCTGTACATGGATCTGCCACTTGCTCCCTGGGAGGCCGTGCTGGGCGCAGCGGTTCGGATTCCGACACTGGACGGCCACGTCGAGCTGACTGTGAAGGCAGGATCCACAGCGGGCCAGCAACTGCGCCTGGCCAAGCGCGGCTTGCGCGGGCCCGATGGTGTTGCCGGTGCGCTTTATGCTGTCATCGTCATCAAGGTCCCATCCCAGGTCAGCGATGCGGAGCGCGCTCTGTATCAGCAACTGGCAGAGCTATCCAAGTTTCAGGCCCGTGCCAACTTCGGCTAAGGAGATTTACTCATGTCCATGCAAGTGACTCATGCGGTCTGGCTTAACGAGACGGCAGTGTGCTCGATTGATCACCTGGTTGAAGTATCTGGACTATCGTTGGATGACATCAGCAATCTGGTCGAGGATGGTGTGATCGCGCCAGCCGATCCATCGGATCCGGCTACCGGTTTTCATCTGGCGCACGTACTGACTGTAAGACAGGCGCGCCGGCTGCGGGATGACTTTGAGCTGGACCGAAACGGTCTTGCGCTGGCACTGACGCTGCTGCGCCGTATCGAATCACTTGAACAGGCGTTACACATGGCGCAAACGGGTCATGGGTCTGTTTTTCCGGTGGCCGAAGATTTTATTGGGAAAGACTTGGGGCATGACTGAAAAAAGGTCCGTATCGTGTTCGACCAACTGATTGGCCAATCCACAGCAAACCTGATCGTCCAAGGCGGGCCGCTTGAAGCGTTCACCGTGGTGCGCGATCTGACCAACGGCTTGTTTGACGCGTAGTCCGGAAAAATGAGACAACACGTAAACGTTGTACTGCTCGCCTCATGTCCGCTTTTCGTTGGAGCCACGGACTGGTACAAGTTCAACGACACCGACGAACGCACCGACCTGGTCGACCGGAGTACCATCGTTCGCAAAGGGGACCATGTCACGAGCTGGTCCAAGGTGAGATTTCGTGTCCCGCAGGGCCACAAGGGTGGCGAAGCCAATGGTGCGTGGTATAGCTCAGCGATGCAGTTCGCGGACCTCGACTGTTCGAAACGCGCGATCTACATCATTGCTGTGAACTATTTTGAAGGAAGCAACGTTGACGGAGCATTGACCCATGCGGAAAAACCGGTACCCGGTGAATTGCCATTTTTTACTCCAGTCGCGCCGGACAGCGTAGAAGAAGCGTGGATGAAGTTCGTTTGCAGCTTTCCTAAACAGAAAAGATGAGTGCGGTATATGAGCGAGTATCGATAGGAAAAGCCGCTCAACCGCCAAACCGAAACTCTAGGGATTACAGAAAACATGAGGACTTACCTTATCGCCGTTCTGCTAGTGGCGAACTCGATGGCCTCAGCGCATGCAGAGGATGCAATCTGCAAGCCACTAGGAAAGCTCGCGGTCTACGCTGCACACGAGCGGGAATCGGGAAAGACGATCGAGCAAACTTACTTCAAAATGGTCAATGAAGGTCGTATCAAGACGACGGGAGATACTGCCGAGTGGTCTGCGAACACCGTAGCATGGGTTTACGAAGAACGCATCGGTAGCAAGGCGGCCGAGAAAGCAATGTTGCTGAAGTGCCGCCGCGCATTTTCGAAGGAGCCTTAAACCAGCGGAAAACCGTTTTAGTTTGTTTTAAGGAATGCACATGGCAGTTGATTGGAGTCTGGTTCCAAGTGTAATCTCGCCCATGATTTCTGCGGCCGCTGGCCTTGGAGGTGTATGGCTCGGCGGACGTTTAACTTCTCAGCGCGAGGAAGCACGTGAGCTAGAGCGTAATAAGAAGGAGACGGTCTATCTGGCAATTTTTGTTGCCGCTCACTTGGATAGGTTCGCGAACCAATGTCTCCACGTTGCACATGACGATGGAACAGAAGAAGGGCGCCCAGCCGCAAGTAACGGTTGTCATGAAGTGACGGTTGCAACACCCACGTTCGATCCGCTTGAGTTTGAAGTGACTTGGAAAGCCCTACCTGTTGGACTGATGTATGACATCCTGGGCTTGCCCCATCGAGTCGAACAACTCCAGCAGTATATTTCTGGTGTCAGCGAGTATGACGATCCTCCGGAATACGCTGAATTTTTTTGGGCTCGCCAACATGGCTATGCAGTTCTTGGCCTCGAGGTGTCGGAGATTGCTCAACGGCTGCGCGAGCATGCCGGGTTGCCACCTATTTCGGCTAATCCTAATGGTTGGGATCGAGACGCTCAACTTCGCGAGCTTCGCGACAAAATCGCCGGTGAGCGAGCTGCGTATCAGCTCCGTGTTGCTGCCTCTGGAAATTGATCGGAAAACCGCGCACAGCATCATCCACGGCCGTCATGACGGGCCTGGTGCATTGAGAGTCGGCATGGTGCCAGCGAACAAGGAGAAAGAGGATATGGACGCTATATGGGGCCTCATCGGCGCACTGATTGGTGCACTCGCCAGCATCGCCACCACCTGGATAACTACTTGCAATGCCTCGACCCAACAAATTGCGAGTGCTGAGTATGCCCGGTCTGAGCAAAACCGAGCCTTTCAACGAGAGACGCTACTCGAATTGCAGATGGCAGTTAGTGACTTGATGCGTTTAGTCTCACGCGCGCAGTTGGGAAGACCGAAAGGCGTTTCATGCTGGCACTGAGTGGCGCCGTAATATGCTCGACCAGGCTCTGGACGCAGACATGGGTATCTCGTTTAGAGATGTATCCCTCCTCACAGCTCGGGTGGCGGACGACCAGTTGCGAGCGGACGTCAAGTCAGCTATCGAGTCGGCAGCAAAAGTTTCCTTGGCGGCCGAGGGGAGCGCTGCTGTAAGACAGTTCGACGGAGCCATGCACGTGGGATGAGGCTCATGGAACGGATTGGAGACAGCCTGAGAAAGCAATATTGACGAGGAACACCGCGCCTTGGTGGCGCCCGCAATGGCCGGTGGCCGAAGACTAAAAGAGACGCAACGGCAATGATCGTGAACGTAGAAGCAAAGTGCGTCGTGCGAGACGAACCAGACAACAAAGAAAAATGGCCGACGCTCTTTTCGTCCCGTCCTGCTATCGGGCACATCGTGTTTTCGGAGGCAGGTGTTGAGCTACCTGTCACGGCCATCAAGCACTCGTCCATTTCAAAGCTTCGCAACGATGAGATGTCGTAGTACCCTACGACGACGCTGATCGTCGGCTGACCTCGGAAAACGCAGCGGGCGTAAAGGTGCGATCGTGATATCAACAGTCGCTTCACAGGAAAGTTGTAATGGACGAGCCGAAAATTTATCTCGACTTGATGGCTCAGGCGCTTGAACGCCTAACGGCAAGCGAAAAGTACCTGAAAGCTTACAGGGAACTTGGCCAGCTATGTGAACTGGAATCAGCCACGCTGCAGCTGAGAAAGGCAATGGAGGCAATTGCGTTTGCTGCAATCGCACCTAATAAACAGCTTTATGCAGCGTTTCGACGGAACGCCGACAGACCCACGCACTTTGGCAATGACTGGCAGGCCGACTCGATTTTTCTGTCGCTGAACAAAGTCAATCCCGACTTCTATCCAGATCCATTACTTCAGGAAACCAGAGTAGGTCCAAATGCGTGGCACTTCGGGAAGCCACTGAACGGATACATGAAGCGAAAAAATTTCGAGAGCTTCTATAAGCGTTTAGGCAAGTTCCTTCATGCTGATAATCCTTGGGGAGACGACAAGGGGTGGAGCAACTTCGCTAATGATCTTCCTGATGCTATCATCAAAATTCGCGCTCTCCTGAAGAAACATCGAACGTTAATTCGTGAGCCCAAATTCAGCGGTGTGTGGATTGTTGACGCGCCTAGCGACGGCACACCACCACGTATGATTCGGGCGACAGCCCAGGGTCCCTTCACGACTTTGAATGCATATTAAGATTTATCGTATTTGGTCGCTTTCAATGCGTTGGTAACTGAACGGAAGACGCTGTCGTATTTTCGCGGCCACGAAATGAACCACGCCTGATGGCGCACAAAGTTGGCCGAACATCGGCTCGGGGGAAAAATGTCACGTCTTGGAATAGACATCGATACAGGCCTGGTCTACGAAGGGAAAGAGCATCCAGTTCATCCCGTATGGCCCAGTCCACCGGTCTCTAACGCAACTCTAATTGAGTCGCCGAGCGACTTTGGAAAAATTCCACGCAGTTTCAGGGACGATCCATTTGGATGGATATTTGTTGAGACCTCCTTTGACTTCGGCGCTCGCATTCGCCGTGGACGACTCTATCAAAATTTTGGTAATGTAGACCGTGAAAGTGTGCGTGTCGAGGCACATCCGGCCATTCATTCTGACTTAATCAAGGCGGCAAACAATGGATGGCGGGTGAATAAAAACTTGACAGTGTACATCGAGTGTGTCGAGCTGCTTGCAAAGCAAAACAGAGGCGAAGGGCAAAAAATTGTACTTGGGTACTCCGACGCAGCATCAATTTGGAAAATTATTCAGGTCGAGCGATCCATTACCTCGGACATTGTATTAACTTTACGGGCGGAGTCGGCTATGGGAATTCTTCCCGAGCTCGACAACAGTCGTATCAGTCCTGCATGCATTTCCGATGTTAAGTCGGCGTACAGCAGAGCGGTCGATGCTGCTTTTAAAGAGCTTCCAACCTCAGTAGTCGACCAATGCCGGAATGCCGCAGTAGTCTTCATTTCGCGATGGATGCAGGGGGTACAAGATAGAGAGCATCCCACTGAACAAGATCTTGGTGCTTGGATTAAGGCGCTCCGAAACCATTTTGGTGAGGGGCAAAGGGTTGCGCTCATCTCAGCGTTGGAGATCATTAACAAGTTGCATCCGCGAGGTAAAGACAACGAGCGATTAAAAATGTCGCTTAGAACTGTGGATGAAGGTGACGCATCATTTGCAATCCATGCGCTAGGCTTCGTGCTGCGTGAGATTCAATGGAGTGCACACTCTGCATCTTGAACGTGAAGCCAGCCGCAACCAAGCGAAGAAGGTCGAGCAGCTGCAGGCCGTCGCGGCGCGGGCTGCAGTGCTCGAGGCACAACTGGTCGACAGCAGGACGCAGTTGGCTGAGGCTGGCCAAACGGCTGCGCGCGCTGACATCTCGTCCGACGAATTGCGGCGGCAAGTCTCCGCGCTCGAAGTGGAACTGTTCGCGGCGAGAAGTGCAATCGCATTGGAAGAACGCTTGGCGAAGGTGGACAAGGCAGTGTTTGGTGGTGATCCAACCAGCAGGCTGAACGCGCAGTCGGGAAGCGAGTGACGATGGCAGTGCAGCCGGCCATCGGCACGCCGTCCGGTTTCGGATTGCTGGACAGGGCTAACGGCCGCTGACGCAGTGAAGATCGACACCAAGTCATCTAAGCTGAATGGCTGGTGTGGATAAAGATACAGCCAGCCAAACAAAAAACCAAATACCGCATAATCTATATTATGTTAAATGCGTTGTGCGTGTTAGCTGCTGATTGCAGGTAGAACGTCGGGCACGCCTCCCTCTCAGCGCAATCTACGATATGGTCCAGATCGCTGCAGATGCATCGTCAGACGCTTTCACCGCGCGTTCTGCAGTTCGTGCACTCGTGGCTTCGTAGTTCCGCAACTTGTCGAGTTGCGCCTTGAGTCCGTGGGCGATGCACGCCTCCACCAGCGCCGCGTCAGTGTACAAGCCGTAGAGATCGACCAGCCGATAGAAGCCGTCTGTCATCACCAGTATGCTGGCGTCGTCCGTCAGTTCCACACTGTGTAGACGCGCCTGGAACGGCCCATTCGGATCAAGACACAGGACACCGGGCGCTGGCGCCAGGTTTTGTGATTCGCGGCGGGCTCGCAGCATCGGGAGCATCTGTTCGCGTCGACTTGCCGGATCCGCGATACCGTCGGCTGTCATTTTCGCAATCACATCCTGCAGAACAGCTTCCTGTGGATTCACGAATGGATCCAGGTCGATACAGGGCCCGCTGGTCGTGTACAGCAGCGTCTTGCAGTCGCCAAGGCAGTACAGCGTCGCGTGTGCAGCCTCGTCGTGATGCGATATCCTCAACCAGGTCATTGCTGCAATTGGCCACGCGTGCACTGGAACGTCGCGACCGGCTGTCAGGTGCATAAACTGCGCTCGGACATCGGCGATCGCCATCCGGACGCAATCAGGCTGATTGCGCCCTGGTATCAGCATTTTTTGAAGTGAATCGGTAAATGCATGGACGAACCATGCGACATCGCCGCGTACTTCGTCGATGTGATCCCGTTCCGCCACGGATGAGCCACCGTCAATGACGATAATGTCGCTCACGCCGGCGCATGTGAACACTGCGATGTGGTCATCGTTGTGTTGCGAATTGGGGTTGGCACCAGCAGAAACATGTTCAATTTTCATTAGGCAACGTATATTTGATCATGCTGGGACTCTACCCTTATCAAACACAGGGGACAAGGAGATACACCTGCTTCAAAACCTAACTCGACAATATATTCCCTAATGTCGATTGAGATTATTGCAGGCTGAGTCACTCTCACACCTCTCGATGTCTGACACGTCTTGGCTGCACCTTGCCACCACCGTCATCTTCTCTCACCTTGCTGAAAGTCGCAGATGAAAAACCTGGCCATCCGACTTGTCTATTTTGCTGGCATCATCAGCGCTGTCGGCGCCGTCATCCACTTCGCTGGCCATTGCTGGCGGAACCGGCTGGTTTATATTCTTCAATGCACCGCTGCAGGTCGTGGCGTCATCGCGTGCCGGAACCTGGTTGGCACCATTGAGCACCAGCATTATCGGACTACTCATGACGGTGTGCGCGGCCTACGCCTTCTCCGCATTGGGACGCTTGCCGCGACTACCGCTACCCCGCCTCATGCTGGCCGGCATGGCCGGGGTCTGCCTGTTGCGGGCTACGGTGATCGTGCCGCTGGCGATCAATCACCCGCAGCTGCGCACTACTTTTGAACTCATCAGCGCCGTCATCTGGGGCCTGGCCGGTGCCGGCTTGCTGGTCGCCTGCCTGGCACCCGTTCGCCAACGGCAGCCGCTGGCGCGCACGCCGCTCGGAACGATCACCTGAAGCTCCTCCCAGAGAAGGTATTGAAATCCGTTGCCTCTTCATCGTCGATTGACTGGATTCACGCTCAATGAACATCATCGAATTCTGGTTCGATTTCGGCAGCAATTACAGTTACCTGAGCATGATGCGGATACGGCGCGCAGCGGCCGCTGCCAACCTGCGTGTCGAGCTGAAGCCGTTCATGCTCGGTCCGATCTTCAAGTCGCTGGGGTGGGAAACGTCGCCATTCGTGCTGCAGACGCTGAAAGGCGATTACGTATGGCGTGACTTGCGCCGCCAGTGCGTCAAATACGGCTTGCGCTGGCAACGCCCTTCCCTATTTCCCCGTCATGGGCTGCTTGCCGCGCGCATCGCACTACAGGGCGAAGGCACGTCCTGGCTTGAAGATTTCTGTGAACAGGTCATGCTGGCCAATTTCGCGGACGACCGAGAAGTTGGCGACCAGGCGGTGCTGGCCGGGATTCTCGCCGGACTTGGTGCTGACAGTGCAGAGATCATCGCGGCAGCTAAAACGGATGCATGCAAGGCCGCGCTGCGTGCGCGCACAGCCGATGCCCAGGCCCGCGGTATCTTTGGCGCGCCCATGTTTTTCGTTGGCGACGAGATGTTCTGGGGGAATGACCGTCTCGAGGATGCCATCGCTTACGCTACGACGATGGTAACGGCGGCAGAAGCAGCATGATTGCGTGCCGTGCTGTCGAGTAGACAATCTATGTTCCGAGTTGTGTTGGGTTGAAGATCCGATAGATACAACGCCGCTCAGGAACCGGCTACTTGCAGCGGGCGCTGAACACGCAAGAAAATCCAACGACGACATGCTACCCGGCTCTCGCTGATTGCCGTGTGCCCGGCTGCATCCACACGTCCCATCCATTCCAGGCAGCAGCAATCCACCACAGCCGCGCACGGCACGCAGCCGGTGATTTGCACGTAACCGATGACTGCGTGACAATGCGATAACACTTACCGATCACTCAAAGGCACACCATGAACATCACCGTCCAGAATACTGTCCCCGCAACAACCCGCATCACGCTCGTCGGCGAAATACACGATGGCACCTTCGCTGCCGAAGTCATGACCGAGACCGCCGTTCCCTACACGCCGTATTGGGATAATCTGCTCGAACAACGCATCGTCTATATCCAGCCCGATGATGAACAGCTCGAGGCCATCATCACGGCCTTGAACGAACGGCGTCTGACACTCGACGAGTTACAGAATTACGGCAGCGCTGAAGGCGGCACGTCGTCCATCCCGGTATAAGCAATCGGTCATGGCACAGGGGAAGTGGCAACGCCTCCCCTGCCGATCTGTGGTGATCACCGTCGAATCAGAGCCGGCCTCTTTTCTGTAGACTTGTTTGATATTCGGTGTCGGTTCCGAAGTAGTTAGCTTTAAAATTTTCGGTTGGAGTTGTTTTACGTGTTGGTTAGTTACATTTATAAATGGAAGACCTCGTCTTCTCTATCGTTTTAGTTGATACCTCGATCACCGTTCGAACGAAGAATCTCGTCATGTCGCTCATGGTCGGTCTTGTGCAGATAGGCTGCCGTCGTCGCGATATTGGCGTGCCCCGCCGTGTCCTGCAGCGTCTTGAGCTGCACTCCGCTATTGGCATGGTTCGTCAGCATGCTGTGTCGCAACCAGTGCGGTGACGCCAGCCTCAGCATCGATGCACTATCGCCATCCCCCTTCGCTGCCGCGTCATCTGCTGCAAGCTGGAAGATCGCCTTGAGTGCTTCGGATGCGGCTTCGTCGGTGATCCCTACGTACTCCTTCGTGCGGCTCGACAGCACCAGAGGCATGCGATCGCCCCTGCTCGTCTGCTCTAACAGACCGAACGCACGCCGATAGTCGCGGTAGGCGCCGATGGTGGCTGGCGGCGCCGGCAGCCGGCGTGGCTTGTTGCCCTTGCCCAGCACGTCGAGCCACCAGCGCCCGTCGCCCTCGCTGTAGACGGCGCCCATATTCGCGCTGACGATTTCGTTCAGGCGCGCGCCGGTCTGGGCAAACGCAATCAACAGGAAGCGATCACGCGCGCGCTGACGCGCTGTCGCTTCGGTGTCCCCAGGCCGTGCTTCAGCCGCAGCCAGCGCATAGGCAATGGCGGCCGGGCTCAGGTAGCGGGTGATGCGGCTCGCGTGTGCAGCGCGGACATTGCGCACGAGCCGCGCCGGATTGCGGCGCAGATAACCGGTCTGCTCGGCAAACGTCAGCACGCCCTTGATTGCAATCATCGCCTGGCGGCGGCTGGTGTCGGATAGGGGCCCGGTGAATGGCCGATAACGCGGATCGTTGCGTGGCCATTTGGTGGTGCTGATCCACGCGGGCGGCGGCTGCCGGATGAATTCCTTGTACAGATTGAGGTCGCCGACGTTCAGTTGCTGGAACGTCTTGCGTGCTTCTTCGCGGCACCAGGTCAGGAACCGATACAGCTCCTTCTGCAGATTGGCGATCGACTTGGGGCTGAGCTCGCCATGGGAGATGTATTCGCGCGCCAGTTCGGCGTCGCTCGTGGCGGAGGTAACCGGCTCGTCGTACATGCTGGAGAAGCTGCCCGCACCGAGCCGGCTGGCGGCCGCCCGATCAGGGTCGGCTGGTGGCAGTGGGTCGAGGTTGATCGGTACAAACACAGGCATGAGCGCTGAATGGATAACTGTATGGATATACAGTATAGCACTGTGCTGCCGGGCTTCGTAAGGGCTGCTGCCGCAAATTTTCGCTGGATTGCCCGTAACGGGCGCTCTCGTCCTACAGCGCCATGCCCTGCACGCCGATACGTGGCCGCCCTGCCCTGCCTGACAATGGTTCATCCATTTTACGAAGGGGACTACCATGAACAGCAACGCATCCGCATCGACGACTGCAACCCAGGACGGCGCCACTGTCGGTATTGGCGGCCAGACCAGCGGCCAGCAAGGCGCGACGCCATCGCATGAGTCGCAGACAGAAACTGGCGGCAACGGCGGCCCGGGGCTGACCCGCAATCAATCGGGACCGTACGTGAACGCTCCCGACGGTGCCGAAGGCAATGAGCCGCCAATTACTGACGGCAGCGCCGCGCCGCAGCCAGAAGCGCCAAGCACCGTACCGCTCGATACGGCAGCAACGCATACCAATCCAGGCGCGCAGGATACGCGGCCAGGCCAGGCCGGTCCGAAAGTGACGGGCATGGGCGCGCCTGAGACGGGTGGCAATCAAACTGCAGGCGATCTGCAGCCATTCACGCGCTGATGCGCGGTATGCCCGCCGCTAACGTGTCGATGTTCGCCTGGCCAGCTGTTCACGCAAGCCAGGCGAGCATAAAAACTTCACGGCGGGCCGCCTGCAGCGGCATAAGCACCCCTTGAGGCCTGCGCCGCCACCTGCTCCTGCTTCGCCAATTTGCGCCACCAGATCCATGACACGATCGCGTTCAGCCAGAAGCACATATACAGGAACGCCGTCAGGTACAGGCCACGGCTGAAATACAGCGGCACCGCAATCGTATTCACCAATAGCCAGACCGGCCAGCTCTCGATGCGCCGCCCCATCATCAGCAACTGCGCGATGACGGAAAACACAAGCACCGCCGAATCGATGAACGGCGCGTAAGCATTGGTATAGAAGTAAAGTGCAGCGCCATACCCGCCAGTGGCGATGAGACCGACCGGCGTCATCCAGGCCATCGTGCGCCAGCCCGCATGGGTAATCGGCAGCGGTGCGCCGCCCTTGCCATGCAACCAGCGCCACCAACCCAGCACACCCGTCACGACAAAGAAGGCTTGCAGCACGACGTCGGCATACAACTGCGACTGCGTGAATAGCACACCGAACAGGGTACAGCCAACAATCCCTGTCCACCACGTGTGGACGTTGTTGCGGCCTGCCAGGAAGATGGCAATAGCCGTGAAGAGATTCGCGGCCAGTTCGAGGGGAGATATCATCGGATGCGGCGGGGCCAGGCTGGGAACATAGTGAATGTCCTTTGAATGAGAGCGGCTACTCTACGCCACTCTCATGCCCCGCCGCAAGTTAGTGCAAAAGAATGCTTACAGCTTGATGGTGCCGTGCTCCGAATCCAGATCCGGCTGCTTGCCGGTCACGGCTGCCTTGGCGACCGCAAACAGGCGCACCATCTTGCTGTCGTTCGAATCCCAGTATTCGGCAGCGTGCGGCACCACGCGCACGAGCACGGCGTGCTGGTCTTCCGGGCCGGCCGGGAACCAGGCTTGCGCCATCGGGTTCCACATGCTGCGGATCTTGTCGCGGTCGACGATGCGTTCGGCCGTGCCGCTGACCGAGACATACGTGCTGTCATCGATATCCGAGAAACTGATGTTGACTTCAGGCTGGTGCGCGATGCTGTCCCACAGGGCGGTGGCCGAGTGCACGAAGAACCAGATGCCGCCTTCGGCATCGACGTCCTGCTTGGTCATTGGCTGGCTGGCCAGGTGATCGTGCTCGTCACGGAACGTGAACATGGCAAAGCGCAGGGAACCGATACGGTCTTCGAGGGCTGCTACGTGGGTGCGAT
>Ga0265780_10002916_pt1 | contig 22866 bp, 20 predicted proteins | sample P1T30metagenome_FD_192432 | JGI IMG/M metagenome (GOLD analysis project Ga0265780, IMG submission 192432) | Plant litter microbial communities from East Loma Ridge, Irvine, California - P1 T30 | ecosystem: Environmental > Terrestrial > Plant litter > Unclassified | place: USA: California...
AGCAAATTTTTGACTTTTTAGAAACAGAAATAGGAGTGAAGTACCCGTGGGAAATTTACCGCCAAGTTGCCGTTAAAGATTTTTTATACGGCGGAATGGAAAATACAACTTCGACAATTTTTTCTCGAGATTATGTCGTAGATGAAATTGGTTTTAACGATAGAACTTACATCAATGTCAACGCGCACGAGCTGGCACATCAATGGTTTGGCGATTTGATTACCGCCGAATCTGGCAAACATCATTGGCTTCAGGAAGGTTTTGCGACTTACTACGCATTATTGGCCGAAAAAGAATTATTTGGCGAAGACCATTTCAATTGGGAAATGTATGAAATCGCGGAACGACTGCAACAAGCATCCAAGAAAGACACGATTCCGTTGCTGAATGAGAAGGCAAGTTCATTGACTTTTTACCAAAAAGGAGCTTGGGCTTTGCACGTTTTGAGAGAGAATGTTGGCGCTAAAAATTTCAATAAAGCTGTTAAAAATTATTTGGAAAAATACAGTTTTAAAAATGTAAATACCGATGATTTTCTAAAGGAAATCAATAAAGTTTCAAAGTATGACACCGAGAAATATAAAGCTATTTGGCTAGAAAAATCGGGGTTTGAAGTGAAAGAAGCTTTGGGAATTTTGCAGAAAAATAAATTTATCAATCATTATTTAGAAACATTGGCTATGGCCGAAACGCCGTTTGAAAGTAAAAAGCAAAAGTTTGAAGAAATTTTGAATTCCAATGATTATTATCCTGTGAAAGAAGAACTTTTGTTGCAGATTCAATCCGTTGATTTTGCGGAGAAAAAATCGTTGATTGACTTGGCGATGAAATCTTCGGATGTAAAAGTGAGGCAAGCGGTAGCAAAGACTTTGAACAAATTTCCAGAAGAATTTCTGCCTCAATTTGAAACTTTTTTAGATGACAAATCTTATGTGACTAACGAAATTGCCCTAAACGTTTTATGGTCGCAATTCCCGAAAGACAGAATAAAATATCTTGACAAATCTAGAAATTGGGAAGGAATGAATGACAAAAATCTTCGCATTTTGTGGCTCACGATGGCGTTGGCAACAAAAGAATTTGAGCCCGAAAATAAAGTGAAATTCTACGACGAATTGCTAGATTACACCTCAATAAATTATGAAAGCGTGGTTCGTCAAAATGCAATTACGAATTTGCTTTACGTCAATCCGGGCGACACAAATGTCTTGAGAACATTGGTAAATCCGTTAACGCATCACAAATGGCAGTTTTCAAAATTTGCACGCGAGAAAATACGCGAATTGATTAAAAAGGATACTTTTCGTTTGTTCTTTTCAGAACTGCTTCCGGAATTGCCAGACAATGAAAAAGTAATTTTAAACCGACTTCTGTCTGAAAATTAAACAATTATGCGAGCATTAGTAATTTCGGGAGGCGGAAGTAAAGGAGCATTTGCAGGCGGAGTTGCCCAATATTTAATCCAAGAAAAAAACATCAATTATGATTTGTATCTCGGTTCTTCAACCGGAAGTTTGTTGATTCCGCATTTGGCATTGAACCAAGAAGACAAGATTTTTAAGCTGTACACTAACGTGGATATGGAGAAAATCTTCAGCGTCAACCCGTTTATTATCAAGCATAAAAAGAATCAGGAAGTCATTACCATCAATCACTTTAACGTGGCAATGCAGTTTATGAAAGGCAAACGAACGTTTGGCGAAAGCAAAAACCTGAAATATTACATTCGCAATAATTTCTCTGAAGACGAATTTTTGACATTGAAAAAATCCTCGAAAGATATTATTGTAACCGTCACGAATATTACCAAAAATTGTGTCGAATACAAATCGATTTTAGAATGTACGTACGACGACTTTTGCGACTGGATTTGGATTTCCTGCAATTACATTCCGTTTATGAGTTTGGTCACAAAAAACAATTGCGAATACGCCGACGGAGGAATTTCAAACGTTGTTCCCATCCAAGAAGCCATTCATCGCGGTGCCACAGAAATTGACGTAATTGTCTTGGAAACTGAGCACAATACCGCCGAAAAAGTCATAGGAAAAAACCCGTTTTCACTAACAATTGATTTATTTGGGACTATAATTGACCAAGTCGAAAAGAAAGACATCATCATTGGCAGATTGGCCGCCGCGAGTAATAATGTGAAACTGAATTTCTATTACACGCCCACAAAATTGACAGACAATCCGCTGGTTTTCAATAAAAAATTAATGCTCGATTGGTGGAGGCAGGGCTTTGAATATGCGAAAAATAAAAGCGAAGGCATGAACCAGATATAACTAAACACATGATTTATACAAACTTTCAAAACAAAACTTTTAAAAAAATGTCCCAAATAGTTTTCAATTATTTGAGACATTCTATGATAAAATGTGTTGGCTTATAAATAACCTAAGAGCCAATAGATTATGAAGAATAAAATGATGGTACCAAGGCAACCGCCTCCTAATTTTTTGGCTCCCCATCCGGCCAAAATTGTTTTGAAAAATCCGTTCATAGTGTTAGTTTTTTAAGGTTGTAATTAAAGTTAACTAATTCTATTTAGTTTTTTTTATATTTAAGATAGTTTTACCAAATCAATACTTTCCGCTTAACAATGCGCCACCGATAGGAACTTTTGTTTCCAAGCCTAATTTCTTCATCATTTCATAAGTCGTGCAGATCGCAGCAGTCGTAACCGGAATCCCGATTTCTTTTTCGATTAAATCAACAGCTTCCAAAGAAGGCATTTGAACACACGCGGAAGCAACCAAAACATCAACGCCAGTTAAATCTAAACGCTTGTAAATCTCCAATAAATTCATAGGATTTTGAGCGGCAACTTCCAGATTATCTGAAATTTCTAAAGCCACAAAATCCACGACTTCAAAACCTTGATGTTCAATGTAATCAACAACTAATTGCGTCAAAGGTTCCATGTAAGGTGTAATCACGGCAACTTTTTTCGCCCCTAAAACTTTTAATCCGTTTATTAAAGCGCCAGCACTTGTAACAATTGGAGTAGGGAAGTCGTTTTTCACAGTCTCTTCGTGAAGATTGGTTTCAGAAACACAATGATAACCGCGTCCCATGCTCATAATAGCAACCAAGCAGGCGTAACCCATCACGTCAACCCTAGCGTCAGAAAGCTCTTGGGCACACTTCAAACTCATTGCATCCATGGCTTCCAATTCTTCTTTGGTCACTTTTTTCATTCGCATTCTGCTAGAATGAAATGTAAATCTTTCTGGAAAAATAGTCTCTCGCGCACGAAATAGCGCCGGAATTTCTGTTTCCATTGTTACATTTGAAGAAGGAACGATTTGTCCAATTTTATATGTTTTCATTTTCTGGGTGTAAGGTTTTTGGGTTCAAGCTTTTGCCTCTTAACTTTTTACTATATTAAAATTCTTTTATTGTATTTACAATCGTTCCGATTCCTTCCACAGTCGCTTCAACAACATCACCTTCCCACATCCATTCTTGAGGCGTTCTTCCTGCGCCAACGCCGGCCGGAGTTCCTGTTGCAATAATATCTCCTGGCTCAATTGTAAAAACAGTGCTCAAATCTTCAATCAAATCATTTATATTGAAAAGCAGAAATTTAGTGTTAGAATTCTGTTTTTCAACGCCATTTAATTTTAATGACAAATTCAAATTATGCGGATTTTCAATTTCGTCTTTTGTTAAAATATAAGGTCCCATCGGAGCAAAAGTATCTTGACCTTTTGAAACAATCCATTGTCCTTCGCGACGGCAATCACGAGCAGAAATATCATTGATTATTGTATATCCGAAGACATAATCCATTGCGTTTTCATTAGCAACGTATTTTCCTTTTTTGCCAATCACAACCGCCAATTCCACTTCCCAGTCTAATTGCTGCGTCAGTTTTTTATTAAGCAAAATGTTTTCATTTGTTCCAATAACTGCAGTTGGCGGTTTTGAAAAAATAATTGGTTTCTGCGGAAGCTTCCCTGTTGTATCAAGGTTTCGTGCGCTTTCGGCAACGTGTTCTGTATAATTTAATCCAATTCCAATAATGTTTTTTCTAGGTTTTGGAATCGGAGCCAAGATTATTATTTCATCAAATGAGTATGAAATTTCATCAAGAGATTCTTGGTCTAAATCTTCCAAAAAATCATTAATTTCTGGAATAATTTCAATTCCCAAGTCAATTAATTCAAGCATCGTCGACGGAAGCGGGAAATTTACGGTTTCGCCAAAATCTTCCATATCAACAATTTTATTATTGTGGACAAATCCTAATCTTGCTTCTGATTCTTGTGTTTTATATGTAAGTAATTTCATTATTGGGTAAAAGGTTTTGGGTATAAGGTGAATTAAATTGTGTTGTTAATGTCTGAAATCTGCTGTCTAATATCTGTGATCTAAATAACTTTCTGAAAGCCTTCATTTTCTTCGTAGGCCCGCTCTTGATACAATCCCAAAGATTCAATTACAGGCAAATCATTGAAAGAGAACAAACAAGCATCTTCAGTTTCGCTTATATTGACATGCTCGTGAACTGCCCAAGACGGAATGCAAAAAATATCTCGTTCTTTCCAGTCAAAACGTTTTCCGTTGATAACAGAATAGCCTTTTCCTTTGGCACATTGATAAACGAAAGAGCCTGTGTGTTGGTGGGCTTTGGTATGAAATCCTGGTTTCAATAATTGCATCGAAGCGCCCATTGTTTGCATCACGTGACCGCCAGTTTTTGGATTAGAATAATGCATTAAAATTCCGTCATAATGCGAACCTTCGGTAATTTTTGCCATTTCTAACAAAGCTGGATAGACATTTTTCCAAGAATATTTGAACAATGGCGAATATGGTTTTTCCCAAATTCCATCGGCTGGTAAAAGCCCTGAATTTCCGTAAGTTATAGGTGAAAAATTAACCGGATGCTTTAAGTCTTGTTTTCCATCATAAACTGCATAATCGTTGGCTTCCAAAGCATTAATCAAAGGAATATCTAAGCCGTCTTGCCAGATACACGTTTTTCCATCCGCATTTACGCCATGTTCGTGCCAAGTTGAATTCGGAGTAATCACAAAGTCATTAACTTCAAACGTAATTTTATGTCCGTCAACCACAGTATAACCGCCTTCCCCTTCCATAATAAAACGCAAGGCCGAAGCCTTGTGGCGATGTGCCGAAGTACTTTCTCCAGGTCGCGTCACTTGAATTCCGGTGTACAACCAGCCAACCGCCGCGCTCACATCTTTTCGGTTATCATTTATTAAATAAACCACGCGTCGTCCTGCTTGTTCTGGCGTGACCAATTCAGATGATCTCAAAACTAATTCGCGCAAATTATCATATTTCCAAAGCATAGGAACTGATGATGTTCGCGGTTCCCAAGGCTCAATATCATTGGCAACCGTCCACAAAGCGCCAGCGCCCAAAGTTTCTAATTCTTTGTAATAGGCTTCTAATTCTGGAGTCGTTTGAACTCTCGCTCGGCCGATTTGATCGTCGTTGAATTTTCCTTCCATTTTAATATTTTTATTACTTTTCCTAACCCTGCTAGGGTTTCAAACCCTAGCAGGGTTAAAAATTTAATCGATTAATAAATTAGCAACATCATTTAAATCTTGTTCAATAGTATGGAATTCCAAGAAACCATCTTTGTTTTGAAATAATTCAATTACTTCTTTTCTTTTTATTTTGGTTGATTTCTCTGAAATTATACTTTGATACGAAGACCAAGGATAATTCCATATATGTTCTGTAAATCCGTGATGAACAGGATTATTATGGATGTAAAAAATAACTTTTTGTAAATAATTATTTGATGTTATGATCTTTCTTTCAAAAGGTTTTTCAAATAAGCTACCAGTTCTTTTAAATCGTTTATTAATAGATTGAGTATAAGCATTGAAAAAATGCGAAAACTGTTTTGAAGCAGTAATTATTTTTGCTTTTTCAACTGTTGAATACTCAAGTTTATTTTTATCAATTTCTATGTCAGTTTTTAAATATACCAAAATGTGAAAATGATTTTTCATCAAACACCAAGCATACGTTTCTGCTATTGGCTCAATATATTTTTCATACAATTTTAAAAAGTAGTAATAAGAATCGGCGTCATAAAAGAGATCAATTCCGTTATTTCCTCGATTATAAATATGAAAATACTGACCTTGAACTAATGGTTGTTTGCGTTCTGGCATAATGGCGATTATTTTTATTTTTTAAAATTTTTAACCCTGCTAGGTTTTCAAACCCTAGCAGGGTTAAAAGTGTCACCGTTTATGAAACTCCTCGTGATTATCAATAAAAGTAATCTTCCTCGTTGGAGCTACATTTACTCTCAAATCAAAAATATCAAAGCGATTGTAATGCCCTAAAATATCGTGCATTTGTTTCGGCTGGATGCATTTTGCCAAATCAATTTCGGCATAAACAATTCCTTCGTCATCAATCAGAGGCTCACCAACAACAGCTCCATTCGGACCAATAATTCCAGAAAAAGCTGAATTTTTCCGAGTCAATAATTCCTCCACATTTGGAACATCATCTTTCAAAACGTCTATAATTTCCTTCGAAATTGTTGAGCAAGAAACCACGGTAAACAATTTCCCTTCAAAAGAATGCGCCGCAGCACGAATTTTTATAGCTTCCGCCATATCATAATCGGGTGGTGCAACCGGAAGCGAAATATAATTGGCAATATGGATTAATTCTCCTTGAGAAAGCAATGTAAAACGTGCTAAAGTATTCGTGTTTTCACCACAAGCCAAAGTTCCAATCGGACCAATTTCAGTGTCATAAACTTTCAACGAAGAACCATCACCGCTCGTCCAAGTCAGTTTTTCAGCCCAAGTCGGAACTAATTTTCTGTGTTTTCCAATAATTTTTCCTTCGTTATTTATAATCAGATTTGTATTGTAAATTTCTCCGTAGCTTTTTCCTCGTTCGTTAATTCCAATGACAATGTGAGCGTTGACTTCCTTCGCTGCATCACAAATTTTCTGAACTTCTGGGCCGTCCGCTAAAACCGAGCATTTGTATAAAACTTCATACCATTTACTTCCTTGAACTGGCGTCATAATCCAATTCCAGTAAGGATATCCGGCAATAAAAACCTCCGGAAAAGCCACAAGACTCGCTCCGTTTTGAGTTGCTTCTTTGATAAACGAAATAGCTTTATCGACAGTTGCTTCCGCATTTAAAAAAACGGGAGACGTTTGAACTGCTGCGGCTTTAAATTTTGGAAAATTCATTTTAATTGCAAATTATTAATTACGAATTATGATTCTTGAAATAGGTATTTAGAAATTTTTTCTTTCATTTTTTCTGAAAAAACTTCAGCTTTGATGTCGTTTCTTTCTTCGTTGAAAGCCACATTTACCAAAGTTACTTCGCCTTCCAAACACGTTTTATCATTGTCATCGGCAAAACGGAAACCACAGTTTACTGAAGCCCCGCCAAGATTTTTAACCCAAAGCGATTTGGTTAAAGTTTCTCCTAATCGTGCCACTTTTTTAAATTGTACTTTCAAATCAACTGTTGGAATTCCATTGGTTTCGTGAATGGTTGAAAATGGTCTCTCCAAAGCTTCTTCGAACCAATCTTCCACCAAATCATTTAGCATTTCCAAAAACCTTGGATAGAAAACAATTCCTGCGTAATCAACGTGTTTAAAACGTATTTTTTCTTCTTTAATAAAATAATTGCTCATTTTTATAATTTTTTGGAACACAGATTTCACAGATTTCCACAGATAAAATTTGGGAATAATTCGCTAAATTGTATAATCCATGTTTTTAAATCTCTAAGTATAAAATCCGTGCTAATCTGTGGAATCTGTGTTTAGAAACTCTCCACACTAGCTTTCTTCATATAATATTTAAAAGTTTCGGGAATTGCATTTTCATCTAATAAACATCCCGTTTCTAATTCTGGATAAGTCTCAGCAAACGTCTGGATTTTAGTTCGGTCAACACGCATACTGACAACGCTTCGATCCACATCATCTGGATGGCGAATTCCCGCAGATGCCATCAAATCCATTGCATTTTTAACCGTTTCGTGCTGGAATCTTGCCACACGAATGCTTTTTTCTTCGGGAACCAAACCTTTAACCAACTTCGGATCTTGCGTTGCAACACCAGTCGGACAAGTATTTGCATGACATTCCAAAGCTTGAATACAACCCAAAGCGAACATCATTCCTCGGGCTGAATTACACAAATCGGCTCCAGTAGAAAGCGTTTTTATTATATCAAAACCAGAAATGATTTTGCCACTACAAATAATTTTTATTTCCTCTTTAATTCCGAAACCTTTTAGCGAATCATACACAAAAGCCAACGCGTCGCGCAAAGGCATTCCTACGTGATCCGAATATTCGATAGGAGCAGCACCTGTTCCACCTTCACCGCCGTCAACCGTAATAAAATCGAAGAAAGTTTGCGTTTCCACCATGGCTTTGCAAATCGAGAGAAATTCCGATTTGTTTCCAATACAGATTTTCATCCCGATTGGTTTTCCGCCAGAACCTTTTCGCAATAATTTTATAAAATCCATTAATTCTAACGGCGTTTTGAAAGCCGAGTGGGTTGGTGGCGAAATAATATCTTTTCCTTTTCCAACCAAACGAATTGCAGCGATTTCATCCGTCACTTTTTCCTTTGGAAGAATTCCTCCGTGGCCAGGTTTTGCGCCTTGAGAAAACTTGATTTCAATCATTTTTACATTTTCAAAATGCGCTCTTTTCTCAAAATGGTCGTAGGAGAAATTTCCATCATCGTCTCGGCAGCTGAAATAACCCGTTCCAATGTTCCAAACGATGTCGCCACCGCCTTCAAGATGATACGGCGAAAGTCCGCCTTCGCCAGTATTATGGTAAAATCCGCCTTGTTTTGCGCCAGCATTTAAAGCCATAATCGCATTTTTACTTAGCGAACCATAACTCATTGCACTGATATTATACAAACTTGCAAAATAGGGTTTCTCGCATTGAGAAGAACCGATTTTGACTCTCGGATTCATATCAATTTCTGCAAACGGAATCGCTTTTATACTGTGGTTTATCCATTGATAACCAATGTTATAAACATCTAATTGTGTTCCGAATGGGTGCGAATCGGTTTCTTTTTTGCTTCTTTGGTACACCAAACTTCTTTCCAAACGGTTAAAAGGTGTTCCGTCTAAATCAGTTTCTACGAAATATTGCCTGATTTCTGGCCCGATCGATTCTAATAAATACCGCATTCTTCCTAAAAGTGGAAAATTTCTTCTGATCGTTTTTTTGGACTGAAACATATCATAAAATCCCATAATGATCAACGGCAAGAATATCAATAAGAGGAAAATTGCTTTCCAATTAATGTATGTCATCAGCGCAATTATCGACAATGACGTGATACTAAAGACTATAAATACTTTTCTCATTCTGTTGGATTTTGACTTTTATTATTTAGGCTACTATTAGTGAATTTTAATCAATTCTTGGCAGAAATCGCTTTCAATTTGAATCGCTGAATTTTACCAGTTTCTGTTTTTGGGAGCGTCTCTAAAAAACGAATTTCCCTTGGATATTTATAAGGCGCCGCATTTTCCTTGAACCAATTTTGAAGCGATTTTGCATATTCTTCACAAGCTTTTGACTTGTCATTCAAAACGATAAACGCGCAAACTAACATGCCACGATTTTCATCCGGAAGCCCTACAACAGCGCATTCAGCAATGTCTTCATGTTTTAGAAGCACGCTTTCCACTTCAATCGCAGCGATATTATAACCCGAGGAAATAATCATATCGTCGCCACGAGCCACGAACCAATAATAGCCGTCTTCGTCTTTTCTGAAAATATCTCCGGTCAGGTTCCAGCCGTTTTGCACATATTCTTTTTGTTTGTCGGTTCGGTTTAAATATTTGCAACCTGTGATTCCTCTGACAGCCAATTTTCCGGGTTCATTTATTCCTAATTCATTTCCATTTTTATCAACTATTTTTGCTTCGTACCCAAAAATAGGCTTTCCAGTGGAACCTTTTTTCATATTTTCTTCGTTGGAAGCTATGAAAATATGAAGCATTTCTGTGGCTCCAATTCCGTCAATAATTTTTAATCCGGTTGCATCAAACCAGTCATCCCAGACTTTTTCGGGTAAAGTTTCTCCTGCAGAAACACATTTTCTGAGTGAAGAAATATCAAAATCTGCCACTTTTGTTGCTAAAACTCGATACGCTGTTGGCGCTGTAAACATAACCGAAACTTTGTGTTCCTGAATTGCTTTCAATAATAATTCTGGCGAAGGTTTTTCGATCAGAAAAGTGGAAGCTCCATAATAAAAAGGAAATAAAACCAAACCTCCGAGACCAAAAGTGAATCCTAATGGCGGACTTCCTGTAAAAATATCTTCTGGCTTTGGTTGCAAAGCATATTTTGGAAAAGCTTCACAAATTACCAGAATATCTTTGTGATAATGCGACGTCATTTTAGGATTTCCGGTGGTTCCTGATGTAAATCCGATTAAGGAAATATCATTGGCTTTGCTAGGAAAATTGGTAAAATCCTTTGGTTTGTTGTGCATCAAAACTTCTAATTTTGAAGTCGAAGTTTCTGTTCCGTCAAATGTAATTACTTGCTTCAGAAATTCAGATTTTACTGAAGCCATCGCTTCTTCGAGGCGGTAATCACAGAAAGCGTGCGAAATTTCAGCGCTGTCAATCATCACTTCCAGTTCTTTTTCGCGGAGCAAAGGCATTGTGGCGACAACAATTCCGCCAGCTTTTAAAATAGCAAACCAAATAGCCACAAACATTGGATTATTTGCCGAACGAATCAAAACACGGTTGCCCGAAATCAAGCCTAAATCATCAACCAAAACGTGTGCAATTTGGTTCGACTTTTCATATAAATCTTGAAAAGTCCACGTTTTTTCGAAAGTTCGAATGGCGATATTTTGTCCGCGACCTTCCTTAATATGATTGTCTAATAATTTTTCAACGCAGTTCAAATCTTCGGGCAACTGAAATTCTTCGCCATCATAAATATAATCAGGTTGGAGTTTTTGTGGAGGAAGATGTTTTTGTGCGAAATTATCTTTATACTGTTTCATTTTTAGTCTTTATTCAACCCTGACAGAGTTTTAAACTCTGTCAGGGTTAGGCTTGCTTATGGCTTTCCGGTTTCAATTCTCTTTTCATATTTTCAACGGCTTTTCTTTCGCTTAATTTATAAGGATACAAATGCGAAATCCCGCTTTCGTATTGCCATGGAATATCGTTTGCTTCAAATTGTTCGTAAGCTTGCGCATTTCTGACAAAATTTGGATCTAATAATAAAGGTCTTCCCAAAGCGACTAAATCCGCTCTTCCGTTTAAAATAATTGTATTAATTTGGTCGATATCTTGAATCGTTCCTGTCGTAATTGTTAGAATATCAATTGTATTTTTAATTGCGTCAGAAAACGGAGTTTGGTACATTCTGCCGTAGCCCGGTTTTTGTTTGGCAACAGTGTAACCTGTGGAAACATTGATAATATCGACTCCAGCTTCTTTAAATGCTTTTGCAATCTGTAAAACATCTGCTTCAGAAATACCGTTTTCAGCCCAATCAAAAGCAGAAATTCTGATTGAAATTGGTTTATTTTGATCAAAATTTTCTCGAACAGCTTTAAAAACTTTTAATGGAAATTTTAATCTATTTTGAATGCTTCCGCCAAATTCATCAGTTCTTAAATTTGTCAATGGCGATAGGAAGGAAGCCAGCAAAAATCCGTGGTTTGCCTGAATTTCAATCATATCAAATCCAGCTTCTTCGGCATTTTTTGTCGCTTGGATAAATTCTGAAATCACCATTTTCATATCTTCCGCATCCATTTCCTTTGGAACAGGCATTCCATTTTTATACTGAATTGCAGAAGCAGAAAGTAAATTCCAAGAGTTTTCCAACGGAATATTATAACCTTCAGAGGGCAATTTTACGCCTCCGCGTCTTCCCGAATGTCCGAGTTGAATTGCTATTTTTGCTTTACTATTTTTATGTACAAATTCAATAACTTTTTTCCAACTATCTATCTGTTCTTTAGTATTTATCTTTGCGCAACCTAAAGTAACTTTTCCAATATCTGAAACAGCAACAGATTCTGTAATAATCAGTCCAACGCCGCCAATTGCACGACTTCCATAATGAACCAAATGCCAATCAGAAATTAATCCGTTTTCAGCAGAATATTGTTCCATCGGCGCCATCACAATTCTATTTTGCAAGTGCATTTTTCTTAAATTGTAAGTCGAAAAAGCAGGTGGATTTTTTAGATTTTCATTTTCGATAGATTTATTGAAATTAGCCAAAACTGCATCGGTAAAAGACGAATCTCTTATGGCTAAATTTTCAAAAGTCACTTTTTTGGAACGCGTCATTACGCCAAAAGCGAACGGCAAAAAATCGTGTTTTATATGTCGATCCATATCTTCAAACCATTCAAGCGAAACCTTTGCGGCGTGCTGAATCATCTCAACGCGCTGGCGACGTTTGGTATCGTATTCTTGAAAAGCTTTTTGGATATTATCTTGATTTTCAACGATAGAATCGGCCAAAGCAATCGCACATTCCATTGCCAATTTCGTTCCGGAACCAATCGAGTAATGCGCTGTGGCTTTGGCATCTCCAAGCAAAACAATATTATCTTTATACCAATTTTTATTCGTAATAATTGGGAAATTTCGCCAATGCGATCTGTTTGAAATCAGTCCGTGGCCGTCTAATTCTTCATTGAAAATTTCTTTAAGTTTTTCAATTGTATCTTCTTCATTAGTAGTTTCAAAACCAGCCTTTTCCCAAGTGTTTTCGGTTGTTTCAAAAATCCACGTGCTCATTCCTTCTTCATATTGATAGGTATGCGCGACGAAAGTTCCGTGGGGCGTTTCTCTGAAAAAATAAGTGAATGCGTCCAATGGTTTTGTGGAACCCATCCAAACAAATTTATTTTTCTGAAAGACCGTTGTAGTTCCAAAATCTTCTTTGAATTGTTCTCTGATTCCACTGTTTATACCGTCTCCAGCAACAATTACATCGGCATTTTTAAATTGTGAAAGATCATCAACGTTGTGCTCGAAATGTAAATTTACACCTTCTTCTTTACAGCGCTGTTGCAATAATTGAAGCAAAGTTTTTCGGGAACAGCCACAAAAACCGTTTCCGGTGACGCGTATTTTTTCTCCATTTCTGGCAACATCCAAATCATCCCAGTAAGCAAAACGGCTTCTGATCAAGTCGTATGATTTTGGATCTCTTGTCAAAAATTCACTCAAAGTTTCATCCGAAAAAACCACTCCAAAACCAAAAGAATCATCCGCTTTATTGCGTTCATAAAGGTCAATTTGACAATCTGGAATTGCTTTTTTGACTAAAATCGAAAAGTATAAACCTCCGGGACCGCCACCAATTACTGCTATTTTCATGCTGTTTTTATGAAAAAATTAAGTTCTTTTTATGTCGAAAATTTCTCCGAGTTTTGCATATCCGGCGCCAGCCAATCTTGAAACTGGCTTGTAATTTTCTAAATTTATCTTGTGGTTTTCAAGTAGCACTTCGTCGTTGAAATGAAACATCACGATCTTTCCGATGATGATTGTTCCACCTCCAAATTTGTGATTTTCTAAAGTATAATGATGCACCAATTCGCATTCGAAAGAAACCGGACTTTCTAAAACTCTGGGCGGTTTAATTTTGATAGAATCAATAGGAGTAAGGCCTGCCAATTCGAATTCATTCACATCATGCGGCACATTTTGTCCCGTAATATTCATTTGTTCGACAATTTCTTCGGTAACCATATTGACCACAAATTGCTTAGTTGTCAAAACATTATTCAAAGTATCTTTTTTATGATTATTCGCGTGAGAAGTTGAAAACATAACGTGTGGCGGATCGTCGCCAACAACATTAAAAAAGGAAAAAGGAGCGAGATTTGGAATTCCATCTTCGCTTATTGAGGAAATCCAGCCAATTGGGCGGGGAATTATCGCTCCGGTGAGCAATTTGTAAATTGCACGCTGGTGTAAATCTTCAGGATTGAATTGCATTTAGTTTGTGTTTGTACAAATTAAAGAAAATTTTTAGAACAATTTTTAATGAAATGTATTTTTAAGTTCTAAAAATTATTGATATGGCAATTTTAAGACGATTTATATCAAGCGAAATTTTATTTTTTAATTCTTAAAAGAGTGTGAAGTTCACGCATGTCATTAAAAACGATAGCACCTTTTTCTGCTAATTCTTGATTATTAAATCCGTTTGATAAACCATAAACCTTGAAGCCGCCCTTGATTCCAGCTTCAATTCCCGGAAGACTGTCTTCAATTACAACGCACTGCGAAGGAAGAAATCCCATTGCTTTTGAGGCGTGAATATAAAGTTGTGGATCTGGTTTCCAGTGATTTATGTCATAAGCGCTAAAAATTGTTTCTGGCGTAAAAAATTGCAATAATCCGGTTAAGCCGAGATTTAGTTCGATTTTTTGTCTTGGTCCGTTGGAGGCGACACAAAACGGGACTTCGATGTTTGCCAATAATTCTTGAACGCCATCTTTTGGTTGTAATTCTTTTCGGAATTTTTCGTAGGAAATCGCTCTATATCTTGACTCAAAATCTTCCGGAAATTTGGAATTTGCAATTGCTTCTAAGTTGCTGATTATTTCTTGCATCGGCTTTCCGCAGAATTTATAAACAGCTTCTTCAACGGTCATATTTACGCCAAAATCTTTCACAATTTCTACCAAAACAGATAACATTATCGCTTCGGTATCGACCAAAACATTGTCGCAATCAAAGATGATGCATTCGTATTTTTGAGCTGATTTAGATTCCATACTTACAATTTTCAATAATTTTAAAGGTAAGGCGGAAAAGCTTTTGAAAGAAATCAAAATGTGCTAAATTTAAATTAAAGATATTTGTACTATGGATTTATTCAACAACGAAATAGGCGCGGATAGAAATTTGCTTCCGAAAGATGGAACGGTAAATTATTATGGAAAAGTTTTTTCGCAAGCGGAAGCCAATGATTATTACCAGAAGCTTTTTTCGGAAATTGACTGGAAAAATGATGAAGCGATTATCTTTGGAAAGTTGATTGTAACCAAAAGAAAAGTGGCTTGGTATGGCGATTCTGAATTTGAATACACTTACTCAAATAGGACTAAAAAAGCACTTTTTTGGACATACGAACTTTTGGAATTAAAAAAAGTTGTTGAAGAAATTACGGGTGAAACTTATAATTCTTGTCTTTTAAATCTCTATCATTCTGGTGAAGAGGGAATGGCTTGGCACAGCGACGGCGAAAAAGATCTGAAGAAAAATGGCGCGATTGCTTCCTTGAGTTTTGGAGCAACAAGAAAATTTGCGTTTAAACACAAAGAATCAAAAGAAGTTGTCAATATTATTCTCGAGCCAGGAAGTTTGCTCGTGATGAAAGACGAAACTCAAACGCACTGGTTGCATCGATTGCCTCCGACGAAAACGGTTCAATCTCCGAGAGTAAATTTGACTTTTAGAACAATTGAAAATTTTTCTAAATAATTATTTTTCAAAGCTTTAATAACTGAAAATTTAAAGCAACAAAAGCTTATTTTCAAGTTCGCAAATCACCAATATATTCCGTATTTTTGCATTTGAAAACAGAAAAAAATGCAACAATATATTAGCCAGCTTAATGATGCCCAACAACAGCCAGTTCTTCAAAAAGACGGGCCAATGATCATCATTGCGGGAGCAGGTTCAGGAAAAACTAGAGTATTAACCATCAGAATCGCTTATTTGATGCATCAAGGCGTTGACGCATTTAATATTCTTGCATTGACATTCACGAACAAAGCTGCGCGTGAGATGAAAAAGCGTATCTCTGACATTGTGGGATCGACTGAAGCAAAAAACCTTTGGATGGGAACTTTCCACTCGGTTTTTGCCAGAATTCTTCGTTCTGAAGCTGATAAATTAGGTTACCCGTCAAATTTCTCGATTTATGATTCGCAAGATTCCGTTCGATTAATCAGTTCGATTATCAAGGAAATGCAATTGGACAGAGATGTTTACAAACCAAAACAAATTTTGGGCAGAATTTCTTCCTATAAAAATAGCTTGATTACCGTAAAAGCCTATTTTAATAATCCAGAATTGCAAGAAGCGGATGCAATGTCAAAAAAACCTCGTTTGGGTGAAATTTACCAAGCTTATGTGGAAAGATGTTTCAAAGCTGGCGCAATGGATTTTGATGACTTATTATTGAAAACTAATGAATTGCTGAATCTTTTTCCAGATGTTTTGGCAAAATATCAAAATCGTTTCAGATATATTTTGGTTGATGAGTACCAAGATACAAATCACTCTCAGTATCTGATTGTTAGGGCTTTATCTGATAAGTTCCAAAATATTTGCGTGGTTGGAGATGATGCTCAGAGTATTTATGCTTTCCGAGGCGCGAATATCAACAACATTTTGAACTTCCAAAAAGATTACGCTGGAGTTCAAACTTATAGATTGGAACAAAATTACCGTTCTTCAAAAAATATTGTGGAAGCGGCGAATTCCATCATTGATAAAAATAAAACCAAATTAGATAAAATCGTTTGGACGGCTAATGATGACGGTCCAAAAATTAAAGTGCATCGAAGTTTAACTGATGGTGAAGAAGGTCGTTTTGTGGCTGGAGAAATCTTTGAAAAAAAGATGCAAAACCAGATGAACAACGGAAACTTCGCCATTTTATACCGAACCAACGCACAATCGCGTGCGATGGAAGACGCTTTGAGAAAACGCGATATTCCATACAGAATTTATGGCGGTTTGTCTTTCTACCAAAGAAAAGAAATCAAGGACGTTTTGGCTTATTTGCGATTGGTTATCAACCCAAAAGACGAAGAGGCATTGATTCGTGTGATCAATTATCCGGCACGTGGAATTGGAGATACAACGGTTGAAAAACTGACGATTGCTGCCAATCATTACAAGCGTTCGATTTTTGAAGTGATGGAACATATCGACAAAATTGACTTAAAATTAAACGCCGGAACGCGTGGCAGAATTTCTGATTTTGTAACGATGATCAAGAGTTTTCAAGTAATTGATCAAAACCAAGATGCATTTTATTTGTCGGAACACGTGACAAAAAAAACGGGTTTGATCCAAGAAATGAAAAAAGACGGTACTCCCGAAGGTATCGCCAAACTTGAAAATATCGAAGAATTATTAAACGGTATCAAAGATTTCATTGAAGGCCAAAAAGAAATTGACGGCGCGAGAGGCGCTTTGTCTGAATTTATGGAAGACGTGGCTTTGGCAACCGATTTAGATAAAGATACAGGCGACGATGATCGTGTGGCTTTGATGACGATTCACTTGGCAAAAGGACTTGAATTTCCATACGTTTTTGTCGTGGGAATGGAAGAAGATTTGTTTCCGAGTGCAATGTCAATGAGCACGAGAAGCGAATTGGAAGAAGAAAGACGTTTGTTTTATGTGGCTTTGACAAGAGCTGAACATCAAGCTTATTTGACGTATGCGCAATCGCGTTATCGTTGGGGAAAATTGACAGACTCAGAACCATCGCGTTTTATTGAAGAAATTCACGGACAATTTTTAGAATATTTGACTCCAAATGAAGGAAGTTATCGCTATAAACCAATGATTGATATTGATGTTTTTGGCGATGTTGATAAATCTAAATTGCGTTTGAATAAACCACAAGCAGGAATTCCTCCAAAGAAATATGGCGAAGATTCTGAACCAAATACCAGCGTGAGAAGACTGAAACCTGTATCCTCAAACGGATCTTCTTCTGTGAGTTCATCGAATCTCCCAGATAGCAAGTTGAATGTCGGAAATGTCGTGATGCACGAACGTTTTGGAAAAGGCGAAGTTTTAAATATCGAAGGAGTTGGTGCTGATAAAAAGGCAGAAATTAAATTTGAAGTCGGCGGCATCAAAAAATTATTGCTTCGTTTTGCGAGATTGGATGTTTTATCATAATGCGTTTTTAAAGAAAAAGTTGTAACTTTATAAGAACACAACTACAATTTTATGGCACAATTTATAAAAATATACCCTCAAAATCCAAGCGAAAAAGAGATTGCAAAAGTAGTTAAAGTTTTGAAAGATGGTGGATTAGTAATTTATCCAACTGACACTGTTTATGGTTTGGGTTGTGATATTACAAACACAAAGGCTTTAGAACGCATTGCAAAAATCAAAGGAATTAAACTTGAAAAAGCGAATTTCTCTTTTGTTTGTCACGATTTGAGCAATATTTCTGATTACGTGAAACAGATTGATACTTCAACTTTTAAGCTTTTGAAGAGAACATTACCTGGTCCATACACTTTTATTTTACCAGGAAACAATAATCTTCCGAAGGAATTTAAGAAGAAAACAACTGTCGGGATTCGTGTGCCAGATAATTCAATTGCTTTAGAAATCGTGCGACAACTAGGAAATCCAATAGTTTCTACGTCAATTCATGATGATGATGATGTGATTGAATATACAACTGATCCAGAGTTGATTTTTGAGAAATGGCAGAACTTAGTTGATGTAGTAATCGACGGAGGTTATGGCGACAATCAAGCTTCCACAATCATCGATTTATCTGAAGGGGAACCTGTCGTAATCAGGGAAGGAAAAGGCCCAAGTGATTTCTTATAATTTTCTTACTTTTCTGGCAAAATATTTGCTATTGTAATAATTAATCATAATTTAGCATTACCAATTAAGAAGTCCTACTAGTGATAACAATACTTACCATATGCTATTCTTAATTTAAATATTTAATTGGTTATTAATAAACAAAATTGAGGATACATAAAAAGCAGGCTTTTGGGCCTGCTTTTTCATTTAAACTATTTAAAATCAGCTTATTGTTTCGCTGACAAATTTTTCATTTCTTTTTCGATCATATCATAGAATTGATCAATTTTTGGAAGAACCACAATTCTTGTTCTTCTGTTGATCGCTCTGTTTTCTGCAGAGTTGTTATCCACTAATGGAATATAATCAGCTCTACCTGCAGCAATCAATTGTTTTGGATTCACATTCAATTCTTGCAATACTCTGATGATCGAAGTTGAACGTTTTACACTCAAATCCCAGTTGTCAAGGATAACTCCGTTAGATTTATAAGGCACATTATCTGTGTGACCTTCAACCATACATTCAAAATCTGGTTTGCTGTTTACCACTTTAGCCACTTTAGCCAAAACTTCTTTCGCTTTGTCACTTACTACGTAACTTCCGCTTTTGAAAAGCAATTTATCAGCAATTGAGATAAATACAACTCCTTTTTCCACATTGATTTGGATGTCTGGATCGCTGATTCCAACTGAACTCTTTAAGCTTGTAACGATTGCCAAAGTCACAGAATCTTTTTTAGTCAAAGCATCTTGCAATCTTGTGATTTTCAAGTCTTTTTCTTTCAAGCTTTCCAATGATTTCTCAAGGTTTTCAGCTCCTTTTGACGACAATGTTGTCAAATTACCCATGTTGTTAATCAAGTCAGAATTGTTCTTTTTCAAGAAATCTAATTGATTAGCAAATGCTTCTCTTTCTGTCAAGCACGTGTTCAGCTTAACGGTTGCCGTATTCAGTAAGTCCTGAATTTCTTTGTTTTTTGCTTCTAATTCTGCAATCTTTTTCTTTGAACCGCACGAAGTTAACGTGAAAGCCACCAAAGAAAGTATTAAAACAGCTTTTCTCATAGTTTTAAAAATTTTGTGATTTTAACAAATTTAAGGATTAATAATAGAGTAAATAACGTCTCGTGCTATAAACTATTGTTAAAATTAGTTCCAAAAACCTTGCCTTTCTTAATAAAATGAAAGTAAACGATGCTTTTTATTTTGTAGTAATTAATGTATTGATTTGATTCTCTTTTATTTAAAAATTTAAATATTAGCAAATAAAAATAAAAATGCGCTTTTAAAATTGCCCATAAATGTGAGAACTTCCCATGTAATGCAAATTGAAGTCCCGCTTGCCCGTCTAAAAATAATCTAACGAACATGGTTTGAAATAACGTTCGCTTTGGAACATTCTTCAACATCATCCACAATGAATTTCTAAAATTCAAGAAAGTTTTATGCGGACTAGATTCTTTTAAAGTCGCTCCGCCAACGTGATAAACCGTTGATTTTCCGGTATATTTTACTTTGTAATTTAAGTTGAACGCGCGCCAGCACAAATCAATTTCTTCTTGGTGAGCAAAAAAATCTTCGTCAAAACCGTTCAACCTTCTAAAAATTTCCTTCCTAATAAAGAAGCAAGCGCCAGAAGCCCAAAAAATATCAATCTCGTCATTATACTGATTATTATCTTTCTCTAACGACTGAAAAATCCTGCCACGGCAAAATGGAAAACCATATTTGTCAATAAAACCACCGCCAGCACCAGCGTATTCAAACATTTCCTTGTTTTTATAATCTAGAATCTTCGGTTGAATGATAGCTGTTTCGCGTTGATTTTCAAAGATTTCTAAAATAGGAGTAAGCCAGTTTTCAGTAACTTCAATATCAGAATTTACCAAAGCATAATAGTCTTCTTCCACAAATTTCAAAGCTTGATTGTAACCTTTGGCAAAGCCGAAATTATCAGTGTTTTGGATGATTTTTATCGACGAAAAAGTGTTTTTTACAAAGGAAATAGAATCATCGGAAGAAGCATTGTCGGCCAGATAAATAGTAGCTTCTGGAGAAAATCGAACAATCGATGGAAGAAATTCCTCTATTAATTTTCTGCCATTCCAATTTAAAATTACGACTGCTATTTTTTTCATTTGACTTCTTCGATTTTTTGAATGCTAGACTTCTTAGAATTTATCAGCTTTAAACCGCAAATTCAGGAAGTTCTTGAAGAAAATTATATTTTTCTTCGGCATAATCCATTTGGCAAAAATAATGATTTAAGCCATTGGTTACCATTAAATATTTTGATTCTAAAGCCATATTGTAACGAGCGATTTGGTCAAAAGTATCTTGGCTGATTTTTATGTCGGTAGATTTGCATTCAATCAATAAAAATAATTTTCCATCTGGCTGAAATACAACAACATCATAACGTTTAACTAAACCATTAAGTTTAATTAATTTCTCAACATTTATATATGATTTCGGATATTTTTTTTCCTGCAAAAGATATTGAACCACGTTTTGGCGTACCCATTCTTCTGGCGTAAGCACGATAAATTTTTTACGGATTTCATCGAAGATAGCGACTTTATTTTCGCTATTTTTGAATCGAAATTTATAAGCAGGAAAATTGAGCTGTTGCATGAAGCAAAGATAGTTTTTAGAAAAGCAATAGGCAATAGGCAGAAAGCGATAAGCTTTTGTATTTTAAATAATTTATAGGAATAAAACACACATTCAATTGGACGAAGTAGTAAAAATTGTCAACGACATCAAAGCCGGGAATATTAAGCCAATTTATTTTTTAATGGGCGAGGAGCCTTATTATATTGATAAGTTGACTGAATTTATGGAAGCAAATCTTTTGGCAGAAGAAGAAAAAGGTTTTAACCAAACCATTCTTTATGGTCGCGATGTAACAATCGAAGATGTGGTTTCCACAGCAAAACGTTATCCGATGATGGCTGAAAGACAGGTAGTTATCGTGAGAGAAGCGCAGGAATTAGTCCGAACTATCGATAAGTTAGAAAGTTATGCTGAAAATCCGATGCCTACGACAGTTTTGATTTTTGCTTACAAATATAAAACGCTTGACAAAAGGAAAAAGGTAACCAAAGTTTTGGGTAAAAACGGCTTAGTTTACGAAAGTAAAAAACTATACGAAAACCAAGTGGGAGATTGGTTGAAGCGCGTTCTTGCTGGAAAAAAATTGAATATTGAACCAAAAGCTTCGGCAATGCTGGTTGACTTTCTGGGAACAGATTTGAGTAAAATTGCCAATGAATTAGACAAATTAGCAATTATTTTACCGCCAGGAAGCACGATTACGCCAGAAGTTATCGAAGAAAATATCGGTTTTAGTAAAGATTTTAATGTCTTTGAACTTCGAAAAGCGATTGGCGAAAAGAACCAGAAAAAAGCATATCAAATCGCTCAATATTTTGCTGATAATCCAAAAGATAATCCGTTGGTTTTGACAGTTGGACAAACTTTTGGTTTCTTTATTCAGCTTTTAAAATACCACGGATTGAAAGACAAAAATCCTAAAAATGTGGCTTCAGCACTGGGAATCAATCCTTATTTTGTGAAGGAATATGATGTGGCGGTGAAGAATTATCCGATGAAAAAAGTGAGCGCAGTTGTGGCTACATTGCGAGATATTGATGTGAAAAGCAAAGGTGTTGGCGCAAGCAGTTTGAGAAATGGCGATTTGATGAAAGAAATGTTGGCGAAGATTTTTTCTTAATTGCAACGTATGAATTTTAGAATCGAAATCCTTCCTGAAAAGAAATTGATTGTTTTGACTCAAAAAATGTCAATTTCTGAAAACAAAACATTTCTTCTTTGGAATTCATTTATGAAACGAAAAGGCGAAATTCAAAATGCAATTGGTTCGGATTTATTTTCTATTCAAATTTATGAAAGCGATTATTTTGAAGGATTTAATCCTAAAAAAGAGTTTTTGAAAATAGCAGGCGTAGAAGTAAATTCCTTTGAAAATATTCCGGATGGGATGGAAGCTTATGTTTTAACGGGCGGAAAATATTCGGTTTTTGAATACGGAGGAAATCCGAATAATGGAGGCGAAGCTTTTCAATATATTTTTCAAGAATGGTTGCCAAATTCAGGTTTTTCATTAGATAATCGACCGCATTTTGAAATTTTAGGAACAAAATATAAAAACGACAGTGACGAAAGCGAGGAAGAAATTTGGATTCCGATAAAATAACAAATAATGAAAACTAAA
>Ga0265780_10002917_pt1 | contig 22857 bp, 21 predicted proteins | sample P1T30metagenome_FD_192432 | JGI IMG/M metagenome (GOLD analysis project Ga0265780, IMG submission 192432) | Plant litter microbial communities from East Loma Ridge, Irvine, California - P1 T30 | ecosystem: Environmental > Terrestrial > Plant litter > Unclassified | place: USA: California...
GTATTCACATACAAGCTGCCGTCGTTCGACTCGGCAACGACATGCACCGGCGAGTCGGATTCGAAGCGGATCCTGGTGGCCACTTCCGCCTTGCCGCTTTCGGGACGAAAACGAAATACCGCCGTCAGGGGCACCGGATTGGCGTCGACGAACACGGTGACCGACTTGATGTATTGCTTCGCGGTCATCGGATGATCGATGCTGAAAGCGAAAGGTACCTGGTCGCCGCTGGCTGCGCGCGCGGGCGCCGTCAGGCGGATAAAGGAGGCCTGCTCAAGTTGCTTGCCGGGGAAGTAAGCCTGCTGCAATGCCGCCCAGGGCGCATCGGCAGCCTGGGCGCTTGCCGTTGGCGGGCAAGCCGGCCAGGCCAGCACCATCAGGCTCAGGAACAGATGAGGGCAGGTGCCATGCTGTAGACGCGTGTTCATCATGTCAGCCTTTATCCATCACGGATGCACGGTGTCATTGCCGAAACAGACTGCGCGCGGCCTTGCCGCCAGGACGACTATAGCGCGATTTCCTGCCTGCGGATAGGCGCGAAGGCGCCGAGGCGGCGGATGGCTTCGGCGAGCTGCTCGCTGCTGGCCGCATACGACAGCCGCACATACCGCTCCGCCCCGCCATGCCCGAAGTCCTTGCCCGGCGTGAGCGCCACCTGCACCTCGTCCAGCACGCGCTCGCAGAACTGCCACGCCGTCAATCCGGTCCCGCTGACGTCAAAGTAGACATAGAAGGCCCCATCCGGCGGCACCGGCACCGGCAGCCCGATCCCGGCCAGGCCATCGAGCACCAGCGCACGACGGCGCGCAAACTCCTGGCGCCGCTCCTCGCACACGGCCAATGACGCCGGCGTGAAGCAGGCCAGCGCCGCCTGCTGCGACAGGCTGGACGCGCAGATGTAGTAGTTCTGGGCCAGGCGCTCCATCGTCGGCACCAGCGCTTCCGGCACCACGGCCCAGCCCAGGCGCCAGCCGGTCATGCCGAAATATTTCGAGAAGCTGTTGATGACGATGGCGTCGTCGTCGACCGACAGCACGGTCTGCGGCGCGCGGCCCTCGGCATCGCGGTCGCCCAGGTTCAGGTAGATCTCGTCGACGATGCGCCAGGCGCCGTGCTCGCGTGCCCAGTCGCAGATGGCGCGCAGTTCTTCCAGCGGCACCGAGGTGCCGGTCGGGTTCGAGGGCGTGGCGATCATCAGGCCTTGCGTCTGGTCGCTCCAGTTGGCGCGCACGCTGGCGGCATCGAGCTGGAAGCGCGACGCGGCGTCGGTGGCCACCAGCTTCACTTGCGCGCCGAAGCTGCTCAGGAACTGGCGGTTGCAGGGATACGATGGGTCGCCGACCAGGACTTCGTCGCCGCTGTCGACCAGGGCCGCCGTCACCAGCAGCAGCGCGGCCGAGGCGCCGGCGGTGACGATGATGCGGTTCGGCGAAATCGTCACGCCATGCTCGCGCAGGTAGAAGCCGGCAATCGCCGCGCGCAGGGCCGGCGTGCCGAGGGCGCCGGTATACGGCAGCGGGCCGTCGACGGCAGTGCGCGCGGCCTCCAGCACGGCGGGCGGCGGGCCGAAGTCGGGCTCGCCCAGGCTGAGCTTGATGACAGGCCGGCCCTGCGCTTCCATGGCGGCGGCGCGCTTGCCGAATTCCATGGCGAAGAAGGGGTCGATGGACTGGGCGCGTTGGGAGATTTTCATGAAGGTTTTCCGGTGATGCTGTGCGTGGCAGATTTTAACTGCCCCGGCATGCCACCGGAAAGCATGCCGCGATAAACCGGGCCGCAAGCGCAAGCGGCCCGCTTGCCGTTTCAAGCTTCCGCTGTCGACAGCTCCTCGTTGCGTTCCACCTCGACGATCGCAACGCCACCGCCGAGCGAAGCGCCGGTACGCGGCCAGCGCGCCTTCAGCAGGCGCTCCTTGGCGACCCAGGCCTGCGATACGCTGTCGCTCTGGTTGCCGCCGAGGATGAGGTAGGCATCGCGCGACTCGCCGCTGTAGAAGCCGACGTGGCCTTTCCAGCCCTCTTTCTTCTCGCGCCAGAACACCATCACGGCGCCATAGCGCGGCGGCGTCGGGTCGCCGAATTTGACCCATTCGCGCGCGCCGAGCGGATTGCCGGGCAGGACTTCCTCCGTCATCGTCGCGCCCACGCAATGCGCCACGAACAGGCCGCACCAGGCGATGTTATCGGCCGGATAGTGCAAGTCGAGGTCGTCGGCCCAGTCCAGGATCAGCGGGTTGTCGAGCGATCCGCGCCCCTCCTTCGTGCCGAGCAGGCCCTGCGCCTGCGTCATCCAGGGCAGCAGGGGCCCATTCATGCGCGGCACGTCGCCACGGAACAGCCTCGACATCGTCCGCGGTCCGGCGATGCCGTCGACCACCAGTCCTTCGCTTTCCTGGAACGCACGTACCGCCTCGATGGTGCGCCGGCCCCAGACCCCGTCCACGACGCCTGGAAAGAACCCGGCGTTCACCAGCGCTTGCTGGATCCTGGCCACGTCTGCGTTTTTCATGCTTGCCTCCATTCCCTATGACATCCTGCCGATGTTCCCAGAACCGCGGCCCCGGAAACGCTCTTCCTTGCTCTTTCATATGGCGGTCGTCGACAAAACCTGTTTTGGCTCAGGACCAGCAGTCCCGCGATATGCGCGCGAAAGCTGGCTTGTCCATACTACGCTTTGTTATGCAAGATGCTTAAAAATTGCGTCATTGACAATTGATCAGTTGTTAAACCGCTACCTCGGCGCCGCAGTCTTTCCATGCGACGCATTTCTGCGTCGAACAGGCGCAGAGACGGATGTCAAGAAAGCCCGAAAACACCTAAAATAGGTTGATCTGAGGAACCACCTCGCTTAACGCTATCGGAAGCCCCCCTTTGGAAACCCTCCTCTTCGCCGCCCCCGCCTCGCTCGGCCCTACCCTCGTCGCCGGCATATTCGGCCTCCTGATCGGCAGTTTCCTGAATGTGGTCATCCACCGCATCCCGAAGATGATGCAGCGCGAGTCCGACAACTACGTGGCGCAGGAGAGCGGCAAGGAACTGCCGCACACCGACCGCTACAACCTGATGGTGCCGCGCTCCTGCTGCCCGCATTGCGGCCACCAGATCAGCGCGCTCGAGAACATCCCCGTCGTCAGCTGGCTGGTCCTGCGCGGCAAGTGCCGCAACTGCAAGGCGCCGATCTCGCCGCGCTATCCGGTCGTGGAACTGATTACCGGGCTGCTGTCCGCCTTCCTGGTCTGGACTTTCGGCTCGGGCCTGGCCGGCCTCGGCACGCTGCTGTTCGTGTACCTGCTGATCGCCATGACCTGGATCGACTACGACACCAAGCTGCTGCCCGACGACCTGACCCTGCCCCTGCTCTGGGCGGGCCTGCTCATCAACATCAACGGCACCTTCGTGCCGCTGCAGGACGCCGTGATCGGCGCCGCGGCCGGCTACCTGGTGCTGTGGGGCGTGTACCACCTGTTCAAGGCGGTCACCGGCAAGGAAGGCATGGGCTACGGCGACTTCAAGCTGCTCGCAGCCCTCGGCGCCTGGCTCGGCTGGGCCATGCTGCCGACCATCATCCTGCTGTCCTCGGTGGTCGGCGCGATCGTCGGCATCAGCCTGATCGTGTTCGCCAAGCGCGGGCGCGACAACCCGATCCCCTTCGGCCCTTACCTGGCGGCGGCCGGCCTGATCGCCCTGGTCTGGGGCAAGGACCTGAGTGCCGGGCTCAACGGCCTGCTGGGCTGACGGTATGGCGCCGGCGCCACAGTTTGCCTTTTCCGTCGGCCTGACCGGCGGCATCGGCTGCGGCAAGACCACGGTGGCCGACATGTTCGGCGCCCTTGGCGCCTCGCTGGTCGACACCGACGCCATCGCCCACGCCCTGACTGCTCCACACGGCGCGGCAATGCCAGCCATCCTGGCCGAATTCGGCGCCGAGTTCGCCACGCCCGAGGGTGCGATGGACCGCGCCAGGATGCGCGCGCTGGTGTTTACCGATGCCAGCGCCCGTGCGCGCCTGGAAGCCATCCTGCACCCGCGCATCCGCGAGGCCACGGCGGCCGCGGCGGCGATCGCCACCGGCCCGTATACGATTTTCGTCGTCCCGCTGCTGATCGAGTCCGGCACCTGGGCCGGGCGCGTGACGCGCGTGCTGGCCATCGACTGCCCGGAAGCGATGCAGGTGGCGCGCGTCATGGCCCGCAACAGCATGCCCGAAGCGCAGGTGCGCGCCATCATGGCGACCCAGGTCACGCGCGCGCAGCGCCTGGCGGCGGCCGACGATGTGGTGGTCAACGACGCCGGCCTGGACGCTTTGCGACCGCAAGTCGAGCGCCTGCATGCGTTTTACCTCGAAGAATCGGGCCGAATCCGGCCCTGATACCCACTTCTACAATCGAAGGTTTGTAATTTTGCGTCGCATGGTTCAGAATCACGAAGTTGCTTGCCAGCCCACATTCAGAGGAATGTTACTTTGATCGTCTACGAATATCCTTTCAACGAGCGGATTCGCACGTTGTTGCGGCTGGAAGACCTGTACGAGAAGTTCAAGTTCTTTGTGCACCAGGAACACCCGATGCAGCACCACGTCGCGCTGGCGACGATCTTCGACATGCTGGAAGTGGCCGGCCGCGCCGACCTGAAGTCCGACCTGCTGCAGGAACTCGAGCGCCAGAAGCAGAGCCTGCTGGCCTACCGCAGCAACCCGAACGTGGCGCCGGAAGCGCTGGACGCCGTCCTCGGCGAACTCGACCAGGTGAGCAGCGCCCTCGGCGCCGCCCAGGGCAAGACTGGCCAGAACGTGCGCGACAACGAGTGGCTGATGAGCATCCGCGGCCGCACCATCATCCCGGGCGGCGCCTGCGAATTCGATTTGCCTTCCTACTATGCCTGGCAAAAGCGCCCGTCCGCGCAGCGCCACGCCGACATCATGGCCTGGTTCGGCCCGCTGGCCCCGCTGTTCGACGCCCTCGCCCTCGTGCTGCGCCTGCTGCGCGACTCGGGCGGCCCGGCCAGGATGGTCGCCGCCGGCGGCAGCTATCAGCAAATGTTGCAGGGGAAGGTGTACCATATGCTGCGCCTGGGACTGGACGAATCGCTCGGTGCGATTCCCGAAATCTCGGCCAACAAGTACATGCTGTGGGTGCGCTTCACCACCCAGGACGGCGACCTGAAGCCGAAGTCGCTGGAAGAAGACGTGCCCTTCGAGCTGACCCTTTGTAATTTTTAAGATTCACGTATTGCCATGACCGTTGTAGCCTGCCCCACCTGCGCCAAGAAAGTCGAATGGACGGAAGCGAATAAATACCGCCCGTTCTGCTCGGAGCGCTGCAAACAGATCGACCTGGGCGCCTGGGCCGAAGAGAAGTACACCATCCCCGCCGCCGCGCCGAACGCGTCGCTGGACGACCCGCTGGCAGAAGACAAACACTGATCTTGGCGCCGCCATCCGGATTCACCGTCCGTGTTGGCCCTGGCCGCGATTCGCGGCTGCCAGCGCTTTCTCTCTCCTCATAAAGGCTTTTCCTGCGCCTACCGCTGTGCGACCGGGCGCGCTAGCTGTTCGCGCCATGGCTACCGGGTGATCGAACGGTTCGGGCTATGGGACGGGCTGGCGCTGTTGCGGCGCCGCTTGCGGGCCTGCGGCGCGGTCCATCGCAGCCGCGTTCTTGTGCGCAATCCGGTGCGGCATCACCAGCAAGGGAATTGCGTGCCGTGTGATTGCGATGTGAAGGTATTGATGGCCTGTGGCCTGAACCGTGGGGGCACGGAGTGCCCACCGTACGAGTTACGGTCCGGATTAAATCAAGCGGTCACGACAATCCCGCCCGGCATCTGGACCGGCTTGTTGCCGCTGCCATAGCGGTCCATGAACAAGCCTTCCAGGCCGATCTCGGGCTGGCGGCCGGACACCATGTCGGCCAGCACGCGGCCGGAGCCGCAGGCCATGGTCCAGCCCAGGGTGCCGTGACCGGTGTTCAGGAACAGATTGCGGTACGGCGTCGGCCCCACCACCGGGGTGCCGTCCGGCGTCATCGGACGCAGGCCGCACCAGAACTCGGCCTTGCTGACGTCGCCGCCTTGCGGGAACAGATCGGTGACCGAGTGCTCCAGCGTGTCGCGGCGGGCCTGGTGCAGGGTCAGGTCGAAGCCGGCCAGTTCGGCGGTGCCGCCGACGCGGATGCGGTCGCCCAGGCGCGTGATCGCCACCTTGAAGGTCTCGTCCATCACCGTCGATTCCGGCGCGCCGGCGGCGTCGGTGATCGGCACCGTGATCGAGTAGCCCTTCACCGGGTACACCGGGATGCGGATGCCGATCTGCTTGAGCACGAACGGCGAGTAGCTGCCCAGCGCCAGCACGAAGGAATCGGCCTTCAGCTCGCCCTGCGAGGTGACCACCCCGGTAACCTTGTCGCCTTCCACGGACAGGCGCCCGATCTCGACGCCGTGGCGGAACTTCACGCCCAGGGCCTTGGCCATCTCGGCCAGCTTCTGGGTGAACTTGAAGCAGTCGCCGGTTTCGTCGTTCGGCAGCAGCAGGCCGCCGACGAATTTGCCGCGCACCTTGCCGAGTGCCGGTTCGTAGGCTTCGCAGCCGGCCGGGTCGAGCACTTGGTAAGGCACGCCGTACTGTTCGAGCACGGCGATGTCGGTGGCGGCGCCATCGAGCTGCTTCTGGGTGCGGAACAGCTGCAGGGTGCCCTGGCTGCGCTCGTCGTAGGCGATGCCGGTGTCACGGCGCAGCTGGACCAGCACGTCGCGGCTGTACTCGGCCAGGCGCACCATGCGGCCCTTGTTGACCTGGTAGCTCTTGTGATTGCAGTTGGCCAGCATCGAGAGGATCCAGCGCCACTGGTCCGGGTCCATCTTTGGACGGATCACCAGTGGGCTGTGCTGCATCGTCAGCCATTTCACGGCTTTCGCGGGCACGCCCGGGCCGGCCCAGGGCGACGCATAGCCGGGCGAGATTTCGCCGGCGTTGCCGTAGCTCGTTTCCATGCCGGCGCCCGGCTGGCGGTCGATGACGGTGACGTCGTGCCCGGCCTGGGCCAGGTAATACGCCGTGGTGGTGCCGATGACACCACTACCCAAGACGATGATTTTCACAGGAGTCCTTGAACAGAGATTGACTGCTTTTTACCTTGCGTAGCGCAGCTGGTCGAGCCACTCGAGCAAGGGGATGGTTGCGGGCAGCAGCGGGGTAAGGCCGACTGCTGCCCCTTGCCACGCAAAGGCCTGGTCTTCCAGGCTCTGCGGTTCGCCGCGCCAGTCGCGGCTGAGGTAAAAGTGGAGCCGCACGTGGGCGTGCTCGTAGACGTGCTCGACGCAGCACCACTGTTCCGCCGCGAGGATCTCGACGCCCAGTTCTTCGGCGAACTCGCGCTGCAGGGCCTGGAAGATGGTCTCGCCGGATTCGACTTTACCGCCCGGGAATTCCCAGTAGCCGGCATAGGGCTTGCCCGCCGGACGCTGGCCCAGCAGCACGTCGCCATTCGGGCGCATCACGATCCCGACCGCCACGTCGATCGGCCTGCTTGCGGCTTGCTGCATGAGAGAGTCCGGTTGGAAAACCCGGTATTGTACGCCAGGCGCGGGCGTAGGAAATCATGGGTGTTGCGTTCCCGCCGATAGAAAATTGCGTGGGGGGATAACCCGGGTATATGGGATGGGATGGTTGTGGCGGCGGGGGCGAACGATGACAGGTATGGGGGTTCCGATCACGGCAGCTTGCCGGCGTAATCCTTGGCAAACTGCCACGCCACGCGTCCCGAGCGCGAGCCGCGGCCCAGCGCCCATTGCAGCGCCTGCGGCCGCGCGGCCGCGATCTGCTCGGGCGTGCAGCCGAAGCTGGCCAGCCAGTGGGCCACGATGCCCAGGTAATCGTCCTGCTTGAACGGATAGAACGACAGCCACAAGCCAAAGCGCTCGGACAGCGAGATCTTCTCTTCCACCGTCTCGCCCGGATGCAAGTCGCCGTCCTCGCCGTGCTGGTAGCCGGCGTTGTCCGACAGCTTTTCCGGCATCAGGTGGCGCCGGTTCGAGGTGGCGTAGATCAGCACGTTGTCCGATTGCGCCGAGATGCTGCCGTCCAGCGCCACCTTCAGCGCCTTGTAGCCGGCCTCGCCTTCCTCGAACGACAAATCGTCGCAAAAGACCACGAAGCGCTCCGGCCGCGCCGCCACCAGGTCGACGATGTCGGGCAAGTCGGCCAGGTCGGCCTTGTCGACCTCGATCAGGCGCAGGCCCTCGTCGGCAAAGTTGTTCAGGCAAGCCTTGATCAGCGAGGACTTGCCGGTGCCGCGCGCGCCGGTCAGCAGCACGTTGTTGGCCGGGCGGCGTTCGACGAACTGGCGCGTGTTCTGCTCGATCTGGCGCTTCTGCGCGTCCACGTGCTGCAAGTCGGCGAAGCGGATCGTGGAGGCATGCGCCACCGGCTGCAGCCAGCTGCCCTGCCCGCCCGCGCGGCGGCGCCAGCGGAAGGCGAAGCTGCGCTTCCAGTCCGGCTCGCGCGGAACGGGCGGCGGCAGCACCGCCTCCAGCCGCGCCAGCAGGCCTTCGGCGCGGTGCAGGAACTGTTCGAGCGGCGACATGCGTCTGCGCCGCGATCAGGAACGGTAGTCGGCGTTGATGCTGACGTAGTCGTGCGACAAATCGCAGGTCCAGACCGTGGCCGTGGCGTCGCCGCGCGCGATCTTGACGCGCACGGTGATTTCGGACTGCTTCATCACGCGCTGGCCGTCGGCTTCCTGGTAGTCCGGATTGCGGCCGCCGGCCTTGGCGACCCAGACATCGTCCAGGTAGAGATCGAGCCTGGTGACGTCGAGGTCGTCGACGCCGGCATAACCGACGGCCGCCAGGATGCGGCCCAGGTTCGGGTCGGAGGCGAAGAAGGCGGTCTTCACCAGCGGCGAGTGGGCAATCGCGTAGGCGATCTTGCGGCATTCTTCCAGGTCGCGGCCCTCTTCCACCGTGATGGTGATGAACTTGGTCGCGCCTTCGCCGTCGCGGATGATCTGCTGGGCCAGGTTGCGCGAGATATCGGTGACCGCATCCCGCAGGGCTTCATAGTCCGCGCCGCTCGCTTCGCTCACGGCCAGGCTGCCGGCGCCGGTGGCGACCAGCATGAAGGAATCGTTGGTCGAGGTGTCGCCGTCGATGGTGATCGAATTGAAGGAGCGGTCGGCCGCATACTTCACCAGTGCGTCCAGCACCGGCTGCGCCACTTTCGCGTCGAAGGCCAGGTAGCCCAGCATGGTGGCCATGTTCGGCTTGATCATGCCGGCGCCCTTGCTGATGCCGGTCATGGTGACCTGGTGGCCGCCGATGGTCACGGTACGCGAGGCCGCCTTCGGCTGGGTATCGGTGGTCATGATCGCCTCGGCGGCGTTGAACCAGTTGTCTGCCTTCAGGTTGGCCACCGCGGCCGGCAGGCCGGCGACGATCTTCTGCACCGGCAGCGGCTCCAGGATCACGCCCGTCGAGAACGGCAGCACCTGCTGGGCATCGCAGCCGAGCAGCCTTGCCACTTCGGCGCAGGTGGCCTGGGCATTCGCCAGGCCAGTCTCGCCGGTGCCGGCGTTCGCATTGCCGGTGTTGACCACCAGCGCGCGGATCGGCGCGCCGCCAGTGTTGACGGCCGCCAGGTTGGCCTTGCTCACCTGCACCGGCGCGGCGCAGAAGCGGTTCTTGGTGAACACGCCGGCGACGGTCGCGCCATCGGCCAGCCGCATGACCAGCAGGTCCTTGCGGTTGGGCTTCTTGATGCCGGCTTCGGCAAAACCGATCTCGATACCGGCAACCGGCTTCAGGTCGGCGGCAACGGGCAGGGGGGAATTCACGGCCATGGTGGTCTCTATGGAAAGATTACGAATCCAATATTGTACTGCGCATGGCGCGGGGAGCGCGCGACATGAAAAAGGCCGGGTCGCCCCGGCCTTTCGCTCCCTGCCTGCCCGTCAAGTCCCGCTTACGCCAGCTTGCCGTGGCACTGCTTGAACTTCTTGCCGCTGCCGCAAGGGCAAGGGTCGTTGCGGCCGACCTTCACGCCCATGTAGGTGCTGTGGTCTTCGGCGGACACGGGCGCTTCCGATGCCGACACCGGGTTCGGCGCCAGCAGTTCTTCCGGCGCGGCCGACGGGTTGAAGTCGGCATGCTGGTAGTTGATGTTTTCCAGCTGCGCGTGCTGGGCCGCCATCGCCGCTTCGGCCGCTTCGACTTCCTCGCGGGTCTGGATGCGCACGGTCATCACATTGCGGATGACTTCGTTCTTGATCTGGTCCAGCATGCTGCCGAACAGTTCGAAGGCTTCGCGCTTGTATTCCTGCTTCGGGTTCTTTTGCGCGTAGCCGCGCAGGTGGATACCCTGGCGCAGGTGGTCGAGCGCGGCCAGGTGTTCGCGCCAGTGGGTGTCGACGCTCTGCAGCATGACGTTGCGCTCGAAGCCGCCGAAGGATTCCTTGCCGACCACGCCGACCTTGCCGTTGTAGGACTCGTCGGCCGCCGCCAGCACCTTTTCCAGGATGTCGTCGTCGTTCAGGTTCGGCTCGTCCTGCAGCATCTGCTGCAGCGGCACGTGCAGGCTCCACTCGGCCGCGAGGGTCGATTCCAGCGACTTGATGTCCCACTGTTCCTCGACCGATTCGGCCGGCACGTGGGTGCGCACGACGTCGGTGAAGGTGCCGGTGCGCAGCGAAGCGATCAGTTCCGAGATGTCGGCCGCTTCCAGCAGTTCGTTACGCTGGGTGTAGATCACCTTGCGCTGGTCGTTGGCGACGTCGTCATACTCCAGCAGCTGCTTGCGGATATCGAAGTTGCGGGCCTCGACCTTGCGCTGGGCGGTCTCGATGGAACGGGTGACGATGCCCGCTTCGATCGGCTCGCCTTCCGGCATCTTCAGGCGTTCCATGATGGCGCGCACACGGTCGCCGGCGAAGATGCGCAGCAGGGTGTCGTCGAGGCACAGGTAGAAACGCGAGGAGCCCGGGTCGCCCTGGCGGCCCGAACGGCCGCGCAGCTGGTTGTCGACGCGGCGCGATTCGTGGCGCTCGGTGCCGATGATGTGCAGGCCGCCGGCATTGACCACGTGGTCGTGCAGCGATTGCCATTCGTCGCGCAGCTGGGCTGCCTGCGCGGCCTTGTCGGCCTCGCCCAGGGCGTCGTTGGCCTCGATGAGCTGGATCTGCTTCTCGACATTCCCGCCGAGGACGATGTCGGTACCGCGGCCGGCCATGTTGGTGGCGATGGTGATCATCTTCGGACGGCCGGCCTGGGCGATGATTTCCGCTTCGCGGGCGTGCTGCTTGGCGTTCAGGACGTTGTGCGGCAGCTTGGCGCCATTCAGGATGCCCGACAGGAGTTCCGAGTTCTCGATCGAGGTCGTGCCGACGAGGACGGGCTGGCCGCGCTCGTAGCAATCCTGGATGTCGATCAGCATCGCGTTGTACTTTTCCTGGGCCGATTTGTAGACCTGGTCCTGGCGGTCCTTGCGCTGCGATGGGCGGTTCGGCGGAATGACGACGGTCTCGAGGCCGTAGATTTCCTGGAATTCGTAGGCTTCGGTGTCGGCGGTACCGGTCATGCCGGACAGCTTGGCGTACATGCGGAAGTAGTTCTGGAAGGTGATCGAGGCCAGGGTCTGGTTCTCGTTCTGGATGCGCACGCCTTCCTTGGCTTCCACCGCCTGGTGCAGGCCTTCGGACCAGCGGCGGCCGGTCATCAGGCGGCCGGTGAATTCGTCGACGATGACGACTTCGCCGTTCTGCACCACGTAGTGCTGGTCCTTGTGGTACAGGACGTGGGCGCGCAGCGCCGCGTACAGGTGGTGGATCAGGGTGATGTTGGCGGCGTCGTACAGCGAGGCGCCTTCCGGCAGCAGGCCCATCGCGGTGAGGATGCTTTCCGCTTTTTCGTGGCCGGCCTCGGTCAGCAGCACGGTGTGCGCTTTTTCGTCCTTGGTATAGTCGCCCGGGACCTCGATCTGGCCCTTGCCGTCCGGGGTTTCCTCGCCGATCTGCAGGGTCAGCTGCGGCGGCAGTTCGTTGATGCGGTGGTACAGGTCGGTGTGGTTCTCGGCCTGGCCGGAAATGATCAGCGGCGTACGCGCTTCGTCGATCAGGATCGAGTCGACTTCATCGACCACGGCGAAGTTCAGGCTGCGCTGCACGCGTTCGCGCGCGTCGTAGACCATGTTGTCGCGCAGGTAGTCGAAACCGAATTCGTTGTTGGTGCCGTAGGTGATGTCGGAACCGTAGGCTTCCTGCTTGGCGTCGTGCGGCATCTGCGACAGGTTCACGCCGGTGGTCAAGCCAAGCCAGCTGTACAGGCGGCCCATCGATTCGGCGTCGCGCTGTGCCAGGTAATCGTTGACGGTAATGACGTGCACGCCCTTGCCCGACAAGCCGTTCAGGTAGACCGGCAGCGTGGCCATCAGGGTCTTGCCTTCACCGGTGCCCATCTCGGCAATCTTGCCCTGGTGGATGACCATGCCGCCGATCAGCTGCACGTCGAAGTGACGCATCTTCAGCACGCGCTTCGCGGCTTCGCGGCAGACGGCAAATGCTTCGGGGAGGATGTCGTCGAGCGTGGCGCCGCCGGCGATGCGGGACTTGAATTCCGGGGTCTTTGCCTGCAGCTCCGCGTCCGACAGCTTTTCCATCTGCGGCTCGAGCGCGTTGATCTGACGCACGGTTTTTTGATACTGCTTGATCAGCCGCTGGTTGCGGCTGCCGAAAATCTGGGTCAGGAATGACATGCTAAGTTTCTTATAAAGACGCCGCGAAAAGAGCCAGGGATGATATCAGGACGATACCCATCGAAGACCGCCCAAGGCAAAAAGCGACTGATTTTATCATGCGATGCGGCCACACTTGGGGCTTATCGGGCAGATAACAAGTGTGGTGCCAGAAAGAATGTTATCAAATTGCATCGCCGCGCGTGCGGCGGGGAGTGCGCGCGGGCGGGCGCTGTGGTATGTTGTGGGCTGATCGATCTCTCCGTACACCACCAGCCTGATGCATATCTACGGCACCCGCAACCGCCCCACCTCTTTCGAAGCCACCGACTTCCTGCGTTCCAACGAGCGCATGGCGCGGCTGCTGCCGGCCGCCATGCGCATGGCCGACCTGCAGCGCGACGTCGGCGCCGCCCTGCCCGCGGTGGCCGGCAATTGCGACGTGCTGTCGTTCCAGGAGGGAGTGCTGGTGCTGGCCGTGCCGAGTTCGGCGGTGGCGGCGCGCCTGAAGCAGGGGCTGCCGAAGCTGCAGTCGACCTTGCTCGCGCGCGGCTGGCAGGTGACGTCGCTGCGCCTGAAGGTGCAGGTGATGCGCGCCATGCCGGAACAGGTGCAGATGCGCACGCTGGCACTGTCGGAAAAGGCGGTCGAGGCCTTCGAGGAACTGGGGGAGGCCTTGCCGGATACGCCGCAGAACGCGGCGCTGGTGGCAGCGGTGAAAAGGCTGGCGGAAAGGCGGCGCAAGGGCTGACCACGATTGCTAGGGGGGACACCTGTGTCCACGCTGTCTCACCGGCTGCACTCCGGCAAACCTTGCAAACAACCGCGACGCCACGTTACCGTATTTGAAACAACATTGCGGTGCGCATCTGTACGACCGCGTGGGCACAAATGTCCACCCTACCCATCCAGCTAGTTGCGCAGCCTGTAAAATTTTTCCAGACCGCCACCGATGCTGGCATCCCCGCCGTTCGCGCGCTGGTCCGCGATGTAGGCGTAGTGCTGATTGAAGTAGGCCCGGGCATCGGCCTGGAACAGCAAGATGGCAACGCTCTTCTCGCAGATCTGGTTTTCTACGCACACATACAACGCGGCATAGAAATCGTGGAGATGAGCAATCTGCCCAGGCAAGTTCTCGTCATGGATCACCTTTCGCGTGAAACCATAGAAGTCTTCCGCACTGGACAATGGATCCTTGAGTATCCTTGCCTGTTCACCTTCACGACCGCGCCATGCATCGGCAATGCGCTCGCGTGACTTGATCATCACTTCGCCATTGTACCGGTCGAGAAACGCCAGGGTTTCCTTGATGCGGTCGTCGCGTTTCTTGTCCAGGTACTGGAAGACGCCAAACGATCCAGCCGCGACCAGCGACAGCACGCCGATCCAGGTCGTCAGGATCTCGGTCCATGTCTTCAGGCGGTCGAGCTGCATACTGCCTTATTTACAGTGAGGCAGGGTCGGCTTGGTCAGGCAGGGGTCGCGCACTCCCTCGCGTTCTGCTCCGCTTACTCCGGTGGCGCCGGACCCGGACGCGGTTGCGCTAGCGGCGCCAGTGGCAGTCTTCTCCTCCGATGCGCTATCGGCACTCGCCCGAGAGGATGGCCTGATCTGCGCCTCCACGTCGCGTTCGGCGCGGCGTCGCAGTTCCGCCTGCTTTTCTTCGGCAAGGATATGCTTTTTATCTGCTTGAAACTGCTCGGCTTTTTGCTGTCGTTGTCGTTCTTGCGCAATTGCCCTGGATGGCGTTTGCTGGGCAGCGGCAAGTTGCGCTGGCAGAAGGAAGGCAAGGACCAAAGCACACAGGCTCTTGCAGCGCAGTTCACTGTTCATAAACTCTCCGGGAGGTTCACGACAATAACCGGCTGCATCGACAGGCCTGGCGCCGGGTGCGATGCGAAGAATTCGTTCACGCTCCCGCATCAAGAGCCAGGAACCATGCTAATCCACTCACATTGTCATTGCAACATCACCTCGGCTCCGCAACATAAATACAACGGAGAGCCAGGTCCACAGCGTGGCAGGCGGGCCGGGGTTGGCCCGCCGGTCAGGTCAGCGCCCACTCCTCGCGCATCTGGCGCACGTACGACGGCGGGGCGCTGTCGACGGCGTCGAAGCTGACGATTTCATACGCATCGGGCCGCGCCAGCAGGGCGCGCAGCAGTTCGTTGTTGAGCGCATGGCCCGACTTGTGGGCCTCGTAGGCGGCCAGCAGCGGGTGCCCGACCAGGTACAAGTCGCCGATCGCATCCAAAATCTTGTGGCGCACGAACTCGTCGTCGTAGCGCAGGCCGTCCGCGTTCAGGATGCGGTACTCGTCCATCACGATCGCGTTTTCCAGCGAGCCGCCACGGGCCAGGCCCATGCCGCGCAGGCTTTCCACATCCTGCATGAAGCCGAAGGTGCGCGCGCGCGCCACGTCGTGCACGTAGGACACCTGGGCGAAGTCGACCGAGGCGTTCTGCATCGTGCCGTCCACCGCCGGGTGGTTGAACTCGATGAAGAAGTCGAGTTTATAACCGTCGTGCGGCTTCAAACGCGCCCACTTTTCGTTGTTGCCCGAACCCTGGCGCACTTCGACTTCCTTCAGCACGCGGATGAATTTCTTCGGCGCCGGCTGGTCTTCCACGCCGGCCTGCTGCAGCAGGAACACGAAGGAGGAAGCCGAGCCGTCCATGATCGGAATCTCTTCGGCCGTCACCTCGATGTAGAGGTTGTCGATGCCGAGGCCGGCGCAGGCCGACATCAGGTGTTCGACGGTCGAGACGCGCGCCGCGTCCTTCACCAGCACCGAGGCCATGCGCGTGTCGCCGACGACCTCCGCGCTGGATGGGAATTCGACCACCGGGTCGAGGTCGACGCGGCGGAACACGATGCCGGTATCGGGCGCGGCCGGGCGCAGCGTCAGCTCGACCTTGCGGCCGGAATGCAGCCCGACGCCGGTCGTGCGCACCAGTTGTTTGATGGTTCGTTGTTTGAGCATGGGTCGATTATATCTGTGCTTTTCAAACCCTGCCGGAGGCGGCCATTGCAAGATAGAAACATGAATACCATACTGATGCAGCGGCGCGACAGGCCTTATGGGTGCTCGGATTCGGCATGCGTCTTCTCATGCCGGATCAGGTACAAGCCGCTGCCGATGATGATCGCGGCGCCGATCAGCGTGTACTCGTCGGGCAGGGTCTGCCACAGCATCCAGTCGATCGCCACGCCCCAGGCCAGGGCCGAGTATTCGAACGGCGCGACCACCGAGCCTTCGCCGTGGCTGAAGGCCTCGGTGATCGCCAGCTGGCCGAAGAAGCCGCTCACCGCCAGACCGCACAGCAGCAGGATGTGCGCGGGGTCGATGGCCACCCATTCCGGCGCGGCCAGCGCGGTGGCGCCGATCGACATCAGCAGCATCAGCCAGAACATCATCTGGCGCGTGCTGTCGGTGCGCGCCAGGATGCGCGCGGCGATGGCCGAAATGGCATAGCACACGGCCGAGCCCAGGATCGCCAGCCCGCCCAGGGTCAGGAAGCCGCCCCCTTCCGGGCGCAGCACCACCAGCACGCCGCCCAGTCCGACGACGATCGCGAGCCAGCGCGCCAGGTTCACGCGCTCCTTCAGGAAGAACACCGCCATCGCCGTGATCAGGGCCGGCGCGATGAAGAAGATCGAATAGGCTTCGGCCAGGCTGAGGCGCTTGAGGCCATACGCGAACAGCGCCAGCATGCCGATGCCGAGCACGGCGCGCAGCAGGTGCAGCGACCCGCGCGCCCGCAGCATGGTGGCGAAGCCGCCGCGCCAGGCGACGTACAGCACCACCAGCGGCAGCGACGACAGCGAGCGCAGGGCCGCCACCTGCATCGCCGGATAGTGGGCGGCGAGCAGCTTCATCGCCGTGTCCATCAGCGAGAACATGAAGACCGCGATCAGCATCGCGTAGATGCTGCGCAGGTTGCCGGAGACTTGGCTCATATGCGAACTCGAAAACGAAAAACGAAAAACGGCGCCGCGGCGCCGTCGGGTGTGCCGAAGAAAGCGATCAGCCCAGCTGGGCCAGCAGCGCTTCGGCCTTCGAGACCTCGAAGCCGCCCTGCTCCACGTTCAGCTGCTTGACGACGCCGTCGACCACCAGCATCGAGTAGCGCTGCGAGCGCGTGCCCATGCCGTGCTTGGAAAAATCGGCGTCCAGGCCCAGGGCCTTGCTGAAGGCGGCGTTCCCGTCGGCCATCATGCGCACGATACCGGTGGCTTTCTGGTCGCGGCCCCAGGCGCCCATCACAAAGGCGTCGTTTACCGAGATGCACCAGATTTCATCGACGCCCTTGGCCTTGAAGGCCTCGGCGTTCTGCACGAAGCCAGGCACGTGCTGCGCCGAGCAGGTTGGCGTAAAGGCGCCCGGCAGGCCGAAGATGGCGATCGTCTTGCCCTTCGCCAGATCGGCCACCTGGAAGGTGTTCGGGCCCAGGGTGCAGCCTTCGGTCTCGGTCTCGACGAATTCGGCCAGGGCGCCTTCTGGGAGGCGGTCGCCAATCTGGATGGTCATGGTGTGCTCTTTCATTGTTATTGGGAGAATCCCGGCAGTATGCACCATCCTTGCCTTTTCCGCAGCGCCTTCCCGCTCCCTTACTTCGCTCCGGCCTGGCGTGCGCGGCGTGCGCGTTCGGCATCCTGGGCCGCCGCCAGCCCTGCCGCGAAGGCCGGATCGCCCGCGCTGCAGCGCCCCTCCGTGCAGGCGCCGATGTCCTCGGCGATGCGCAAGCCTTCGCCCAGGCTGCTCGCGTTCGTGCGCCCGCCATGGCCGCGCGCCGCGCTGCGCAGCACCAGGCGCGAACCCGAATACGTGCCGCCGCGCGTGATGAAATACTCGCCCTCCTGTTCGCAGCCCTGGGTCCATGCCGAGCCGTCGGCAGGGGCGCCGGCATAGTCCGGATGCTGGCAGTCGGCCACCCATTCGGCCACATTGCCCATCGTGTCGTACAGGCCGAAGGCATTCGGCTTGTACATGCCGGCCACCGTGGTGTACGCGGCGCCGTCGTCGCAATCGGTCACCTTCATGCCGAGGCCGTGGTCGCGCTGCACGGCGCCGCCGAAGCGCCGGTCCTTCATGTTGGCGTATTCGCACAAGAGCTCGGGTACATCGCCGTTCGGGTATTTGCCGGTGCTGCCGGCGCGCGCGGCGTACTCCCATTCGGCCTCGCTGGGCAGGCGGAAGCGCCGGCCGGTCTGCTGCGCCAGCCAGTTCACGTAGGCAGTGGCATCGCGGTGGCTCACGCAGCTCACGGGATGGAAGTCGCCCGGCGCCACCGCCGGCGCATCCCACTTCACATCGGCCAGCCGGATGCCGTCGCCGCGGGCGAAGACCCAGCATTCGTCCTCGGTCTTGTAGCCGGTGGCGGCGACGAATTCGCGGAACTGCGCCACCGTGGTCTCGTAGCGGGCCATGCGGAAGGATGGCACCCGCACCGTGTGCGGCGGCTGTTCGCGCGGATTATGGCTGCCGTCGCCGATGAACGGTTCCAGGCTGCCCATCGTAAAGGAGCCGGCCGGGATGGTGGCCATGGGCGCCAGCGTCGGCGCGGCTTGCACGGCAAGCGCGGCGCAGGCGAGAGAGAAAAACAGGGTGGCTTGTTTCATGGGGAACTCCTCTGTTGTCGAGGAATCCAGTGTGGCCTTGCCGGTACGGCCGTTCCAGCCGCGGGCGACGGATCGACAATGGCGCCGACGGCCGGCAAGCTACATCGCCGCGAACAGCGGCACATAGGCGCGGCTCACCGGCAGTTCGGTTTCCATGCCGCGCATGCGCAGGAACAAGCGGCTGGCCTCGTCGCGGCGGGTGCCGGCCAGGTGCGCCAGGTTGACGATGGTCGACCGGTGCACCTGCCAGAACTCGTCGGGGTCGAGGCGCGCCGCCAGTTCGGCGATCGGCGTGCGGATCAGGTATTCGCCGCCGGCCGTGCGCACCACGGTGTACTTGTCGTCGGCCTGGAAAAACAGCACATCGCGCACCGCGATGTTGTGGACCATACCGGCCTTGCCTGCGCGGAGATAGCGTAGGCGCTCGCCAGGCGGCTGCCCGATCAGGCGCCGCAGCGTGTGCGCCAGGGCGGCATCATTCTGCGGCGGCGCCGACAGCGCCGCGCGCACGCGTTCGACCGTGCGCTGCAGGCGCTCGGTGCGCAAGGGCTTCAGCAGGTAGTCGAGCGCCGCGTGCTCGAAGGCCTGCACCGCGTACTCGTCGTAGGCGGTCACGAAGACGGCGCGCGTGCGGCCCTCGATGCCTTGCGCGACTTCGAGGCCGCTCAGGCCGGGCATGCGGATGTCGAGAAAGGCGAGATCGGGTTCGTGTTCGGCGATGACGGCGGCGGCCTCGATGCCGTTGCTGGCCACGGCCACGATCTCGAGTTCGGGCCAAAGCCGTTCGAGCTGCTGTTTGAGGTGCTCGGCGAGATGCGGTTCGTCGTCGGCAATGAGGGCCGAATGCGCGGCACGGGTCATGGCTTGGCTTGGTAAGGCAGTTCGATGGTGGCGTCGGTGCCGGCGCCTTGCATCACGTGCTGCAGGCGCAGGCTGGCGCGCTCCCCGTAGCGGTGCTGCAGGCGGGCGCGGATATTCGCCAGGGCGGTGCCGGCGCCCTGCGCGGCGGGCGGCGCGTCCACGCCCAGGCCATCGTCGCGCACTAGCAGGCGCAGGCGCCCGTCCTCGACGGCGGCGACGATGCGCACTTCGCCGCCGGCGACCTTCGGCTCGAGGCCGTGGCGGATCGCATTCTCGACCAGCGGCTGCAGCAGCAGCGGCGGCAGCAGTGCGGCGCGCGCATCGGGCCCGGCCTCGACCGAGAAGCGCAGGCGTTCGCCCATGCGGATCTGCAGCAGGCGCAGGTAGTTGGCGGCCATCCCGAGTTCGGCATCGAGCGTGGTTTCGTCGACGCGCAGCTGGCCCATGCCGGCGCGCAGGTGGTCGGAGAAGGCTTCCAGCATGGCGCGGGCGCGCGGCGGGTCGGCGTCGAGCAGGCTCTCGATGTTGGCCAGGGTGTTGAACAGGAAGTGGGGTTCGATCTGGGCCTGCAGCAGGCGTAGCTGGGCTTCGGCGGCTTGCGCCTGGATCGCCTGGCGCTGCAGGCGCCCGCGCCAGAAGATGCCGGCGACGATCGCCAGGAAAGGCAGGAACTGCAGCACGCGCAGCTGGCGCCGCAGCGCGGAGGAGGCGAAGAATTCACTGCCGGGGTAGACCACCGCCAGCAGCGCGCTGCCGAGCAGGTTGCCGAGCATCAGGCCGGCCAGCAGAAGCAGGCTGACCAGGGCCGCCGCGCGCCAGTCCCGCACCGGCGACAACCTGGCTAGCGCCGCCGCAGACAGCAGCGCCTCGGCCAGGCGCGCCACGGCCAGCATGCTCCAGGCGATCGCCAGGAACAGCAGCAGCAAACCCAGCAGTAGCCGATGCAGGAAGTTGGCATCGGCCCCGTTGATGGTGAGCACGCCGACCAGGCCAAGCAGGCACAGGGCGGCCCAGGCCAGCAGGGCCAGCAGGGCTGCGACCAGGATGTCCGCGCGCAGGTCGGCGGCGCGGCGCTTGCGCAGGGTCCAGAACGCGCGCCAGGCCTGCATGAAGGAAGACAGAAGGGACATGTTTCTAGTCTACAACACCCACCCGCGGCGGCAAGCGCCATGCGACGCATCGACAGCGGGGCCGACAAACGGCAAGCTGTCACAAAGCGCTTCTGCCGGCCGTCTTGCTCGCATTGCCCGACCAACCGAGCATGCTTCATGCCCCTGCCCTCCTCCTCCAACCCCGCCGCCGACAGCTTCGCCGCCGTGCGCCCGCGCCTGTTCGCCATCGCCTACCGCATGCTCGGCACGCGCGCCGATGCCGAGGCGGCGAATGCGATTCCGGGCTCGACGCCGACGGACGAGGATTATGCGGCATTGCGCGCGCAGTTCAGCGACAACGGGATCGCGGAGCTGGGGTATGCGATCGCGGTGATCCGGGGTTGGAATATGCTGAATGTCAGTTTGCAGAATCCGATTCCCGAGGTGCCGGCGCCGGGGTTGTAAGGTTAGCGCATGCAACGTAGGGTGGGCGCCCCTGCGCCCACCCTACGTATCACACGCCGCGGGCCAATGAAAAACGGGACCGGAGCCTCGGCTCCGATCCCGTTTTTTGTTTACGAACTTAATCGTTTAAACGATCAGTCGGCTTGCTTGCGCAGGAAAGCCGGAATGTCGTAGGTTTCGACGCCATTGTTCTGCATCGCGCGCACCTGCTCCGAGGCTTGCTCGCGGCGCCACACGGCGGGCTGCTTCATGCCGTCGCCGGTGCCGACGCTGGCCTGGCCCATGGCCATGTTGCCTGGCAGGCCGGCGGTCGCGCCCATCATCGGGGCGTTGTAGGTACCGGTACGCAGGACTTGCTGCGGCTGGACCAGCTGCATCTTCTGCGCCTTGCCCAGGCCGGTCGCCACCACGGTCACGCGGATCTCGTCGCCCATCGCGTCGTCGTAGGCGATGCCTTGCGCGATCGATGCGTCGGGGGCGGCAAAGGCGCGCACGGCGGCCATGACTTCCTTGATCTCCTTGCCTTTCAGGCCACGCGACGCGGTGACGTTCACCAGCACGCCCTTGGCGCCCGACAGGTCGATACCGTCCAGCAGCGGCGAGGCCACGGCCTGCTCGGCGGCGATGCGCGCGCGGTCGACGCCGGCGGCCGTCGCCGTGCCCATCATGGCCTTGCCCTGCTCGCTCATGATGGTCTTCACGTCGTTGAAGTCGACGTTGATGTGGCCCGGGACGTTGATGATCTCGGCGATACCGGCGACGGCGTTGTTCAGCACGTCGTCGGCATGCTTCATCCACTCGAGCATGGATTCGTCTTCGTAGATGTCTTCCAGCTTTTCGTTGAGGATGATGATCAGCGAGTCGACGTGCTTCGACAGTTCTTCGAGGCCGGCTTCGGCCACGTCCATGCACTTCTTGCCTTCGTACGAGAACGGCTTCGATACCACGGCCACCGTCAGCGCGCCCATGGTCTTGGCCACTTCGGCCACGATCGGTGCGGCGCCGGTGCCGGTGCCGCCGCCCATGCCGGCGGCGATGAAGACCATGTGCGCGCCGCGCAGCGAATCCTCGATGCGCGAGCGGGTCTGCTCGGCCAGCTGGCGGCCGATTTCCGGACGCATGCCGGCGCCCAGGCCGGACTCGCCGATCTGGATGATGTTGTTCGCGCTCGATGCGGCAAGTGCCTGGGCATCGGTATTCGCGGCGATGAACTCGACGCCCGAGACGCCTTTGTTGATCATGTGCTGCACTGCGTTGCCGCCCGCACCACCCACGCCGACGACTTTGATCACCGTTCCCAGTGCTGCGTTATCGACCATATCGAACTCCATGATGTGACTCCTAATTTTCAAATTGCCGCACCCAAGCGCCAAACCTCACAAGGTTATCAGGACTGGCACTTGGATACTGCTAAGTATTATAAAAAAAATGTGTTTTGTACCGAATCAAAGACGCTTATCGTGTGCGCCTATTGCTGCCTAGAAATCTGCTGAATATCCTGCTCAGAAATTCCCCAAGAACCATTCCTTCATGCGTTGCCAGACCGCCTTCACCGACCCATCCTGGCGCGTCACGATATGGCCTCGCAGGTACTGCTTTTTCGCTTCCAACAGCAATCCCAGTACCGTCGCGTAGCGCGGGCTGCGCACCACGTCGGCCAGCTGGCCGCGGTAGTCCGGCGTGCCGAGACGGGTGGGCTTGAGGAACATGTCCTCGGCCATTTCGATCATCCCCGGCATCATCGCGGTGCCGCCGGTGAGCACGATGCCCGACGACAGCACGCCCTCGTAGCCGGACTCGCGCACCACCTGGTGCACCATCGCGAACAGTTCTTCCACGCGCGGTTCGATGACGGCAGCCAGCGCCTGGCGCGACAGCGCCCGCGGGCCGCGGTCGCCCAGGCCCGGCACTTCCAGGGTCTCGCCCGGATCGGCCAGCACCTGCTTGGCCACGCCGTAGCGCAGCTTGATTTCCTCGGCTTCGCCGGTCGGCGTGCGCAGCGCCATCGCGATGTCGCTGGTGATCTGGTCGCCGGCGATCGGGATCACGGCGGTGTGGCGGATCGCGCCGTCGCTGAACACCGCGATGTCGGTGGTGCCGC
>Ga0265780_10002918_pt1 | contig 22854 bp, 23 predicted proteins | sample P1T30metagenome_FD_192432 | JGI IMG/M metagenome (GOLD analysis project Ga0265780, IMG submission 192432) | Plant litter microbial communities from East Loma Ridge, Irvine, California - P1 T30 | ecosystem: Environmental > Terrestrial > Plant litter > Unclassified | place: USA: California...
AGACCGTCTGTCGAGCCGGTCGACCGCGGCCATTGCAAGACTTCTCACCGCCAGCAACTCGAGTTCACCCGCAAACGCAACAATACGACGGCAGCTATTGTACTTAAGAGGTGGCTGGGGATCTCGCTTCTCACCTCGACAGCTTTTCCACCAGGGTCGCCAATTTTGACCACAACCTCCACACCAATTTCTCTCCCACCACAATTTCCACACCTGCAGAAACCACCCGCAACAAGTCATGCATTCCACCACACCATCATCAAGTCCCTCCCCTGACGGAGTATTGCCTTCCATGATGCTCCCTGACACCCTTATCGGCTATATCGACGTCGCCACCTTGCAGGACATCCACCTGTACCTAGACCAGAGCGCGCTCCAGGACGACCTTACGCTGGCCGCTTGGGTTAAGGAGCATTTCCTCTATGAGCCGGTCACTTCGCCAGGCAGAGAGATTCGCACTACTCTGGGTTTCTTCCAACTAGACCGTGCCTACCGTCGAGTACGCTCCCTCACCAACAAGGCTCAAGACAAGTGGCCATTCTTCAGTCGCACCTGGAAAGAGATGTCCACCAGACAAGTTCGCAACAATGCGCGAGGCGAGTCTGCACCAGGTGTTCCGCTGACCGGCATGGGCTCGCGTGCGGGCAACGAACAGTGTGGACAAACGAGCGCGCGCCCTTCCAACACCATCACGGCAGAAGCACTGCGTCAACCTGGTGGCCTGCAAGCTGCGGTCCAAAATTCCATCGAGGAAGACCAGGAAGGCGGCAAAGTTCGCGGCCGAAATGGTCGCTTCATGCCAAAGGAGGACTCGGTTCGATCGACGCGCGGCTCAAAAGCGAAGCCGACGCTGAAGTGTAAGCTCCAGGACTCATCTATCTATCTCTCTTGAATCAATGCTGATCATTCCTAGCAAAAGTCGCGAAGCTGGAGACGCCTGACGACGAGAGCGTCAAGGCCATGTCGCCGGCACCCCTCACCATTGAGGGTGAGAAGATGGTCGCTTCGCCCCTAACCCCGGCCAGCATGACGCCACCAGCACCCACCTACAAGCTGGCGGCCGAGTCCGAAGCAGTTTGGACGACGCTGGACAGGTTGCCTCCTGGCTCCTGGTTGGCCAAGAAGCGCAAGATGGAGGCGCGTGCTGAAGAGGGTTCGGCGCCAAAGCGCGCGCGGCCTTCACCGTCGCGAAAGGGCAAGGCCAAGGGCCAAGAAGGAGAGCTTGCTCTGCCTTCGCCAGAGAGGACTTAGGGGGTATATAGACATGAATAACGAGAATGAATAAATGACATTGCCAAGAACTCGTCCGAATCATTACATGTGCTGGAACACTTCACTTCGCTCATGTTCATCACTCATCAATGCAATAGTGAAGCCTGTATATCCTCATTCATTCATAACCTATCTCTCGTACCCATAACCACTTTCGAACCTATTCATCTACGCCTAGGCCTCCTCCTGGCCCGCGCAATGCCGAGAGCCTGTCCCAGATTGTACGGCGCAACCCTTCCCCGAGGCCCCTCCTGCCCCCTGTACGAGTAACCTGGGTCTTGATTTTCGAACTGATTACCATAGAATTGGTTTCCACCCATCGAGTGAGAGTATTCGCGCTGGGGACCGCGACCGTAGGCGGTGATGCTGGTGGGGCGACGGTAACCGGTCAAAGGAATGGGGCGGGGATAGTCGAGTTCGTGTCCGCGTTCGTTTCTGACCATGTCGTTGAGTGGTTGTTTTGATTTGCTTTGTAGGTGATTGCTGGTAGTTTGCTGTTGGTAATGATGTGTCTGATGTGGAAATGTCGTTGTTGATCGGTGTGTTGTGTGGGAGGTAGAAAAGCACAAGACAGCGAAGATTTTATATGCCGATGAGGCTGTGAAGCTGATGGAACTATCATATAGATTCCCGATTACATCCACATAAGTAACATGTTAATAATTAAATGACCATCTTGCTCTCGTTTTTGTTACCTTGATTGCTTTTAGATCATGTACTGATTGAAGACTGCCGGAGGTCACAAAGATTAAGAATAGCATGCCAGCGTAACTACACTTGAACAACGAGAGCCATGATTGGCAAGATCGAGGCTATGCATCTCTCCTTCACGAAAGTAAATGCTTGGAGAATCTTGGTGCGATTGATTAAACAGTTGTGTCCCAGTCCATACATGTTGTGTTGCAACCGCTGCACTGTAGGATTCGTGAATTATACGAACGCTGTCTTATGAATCACTCCCATACCGGATATACTTGTTTCGAGACAATGAAGCTGGATAGCATAGAAGTGCTGTTTGGGTCCGTCAACGCTTGTAGTCAAAGGCGCAGCATATCAATATCGCACCGTAGTAGTGAAGCAGAGCATTGTATGACACGCTTTCGAGCAATCACACTTCTGTCACTATTGCCACTCCGTGGTACAAGTCACACTGAGTAAGTATATCGACCTCGACTCATTCGGTTGCGTTCCATAGCCATTGTTATGATTGTGCGCAGTGACATAGATACCAGTGCAGTCAAGGGACTCTGCCCCACGTCAATTGCTCTGTCACCCGGTGACATTACTTACATTTTCTTGAAGTTACGCAGTCTTCCATGGTTGCCCAGTCGGTAGGGCTCAGGCATGGCTGCGGCACAGCAACATCACTATTGCACGACATCGAAACAAGGAGAAACCAAGCTCATGCGCCTTATGCAAGGGGCGAATGTGGAGGCTGAAATACATTTTCCAATATATGAGTATAAAGGTTAGTCATGTCGCTGTTAGAGAAGGTGACGGCCAAACATTTCACGTCTACACGCATTAACAGTAATTATACTTGTCCATCGAACGTGAGTATGTGAAGGTATTGTGAAAGTCGTGTTCGCGAACTAAAATGCAGCTGGACCTCGAGTGTGATGCGCGGAATGTGCGTGCCACAGCTACACAACACGATTGCTGCGGCCAGGTTCAGACTTCGGAACATCTCACACTTTGATAACTTCTCCATCGCGTTGCTGTAAAACTGCGCGCTCGCCAGCTACGCGAAACGGAAGAAAAAGGACAAACATGCGATGGCTTAGCTGAATGGGGTGTCAAGCCGGCCTTTGCATCCGCAACACCATCGCCGCCAGTCACCTCCATCATTCCACGCACGCGGTGCCAACACAACATGCAGCTTACCTGATTGATTGTCCTTGTTCGCCTCCGGATGCCTCACCTGGTTTGCGCCGATTCAGCGGGTCGCGTGAATGCCCTCTCTTTGGCCAAGGTCGCGACTGCGGCTGCATTAAAATCATTACCCGGAGAGTGACTGCAGCCCACAGGCCTGGCATCTGGGCATTCGGACCACCAAAGTCCATGTCACGCATTGCATGTGCAGACGCTGTGGATGACTCTTGAGTACAACCACTGCGATGGTGCTCGTTGCGCAACATTTTCCAGGTACCGACCCCATGGGCTCTTCAGCTCTTTGGCCTCTCTAGTTGACAGGCCGCCTTACAATTTCAAGAACATGCTGCGAATTAGAGGGCGTATTATACTTTTCGATAGCGCCGACGTTCGCAAAGACGGTCTGGTCCTCGGCAGCGGGCCATTTGACGGAAGCATTCAAACCATCCCCAACAATCACCCAATCATCGTGACCGGGTATGTTCAGGCCGTAGCGGATGGCAAGGGAATCCTTCGCTTGCGTCCTCGAAAAGTCGTGAGGGCCCGCTAGGGCTGCAAGATGGAGAACTTGTAGCATCAATCTCGCCATTGTCCATCCAGTCGTGGCGGTCCAGACGAGCGCCATCGAGGCTGGCGTTTCGTACTGCGATACCCAAACACGTGCTCCGCAAACGAACTTCCTGCGCGCACTGGACGCTTAACGGCAGTGGAGCCAATCCTCCCGGTTGTTGCGCGTTGGTTATAAAATGGGGATATGCCGGTGATTAGATTAAGTTAAGGTTGCGCGACCGTTCCCACGTTTCCCACGGCCTTGGGTTCTCCCTTTGCGTCACTATCGCTGCATATCACTCGACGCTCTGCCCGGCCTCTGCAGTTCGTGTCCAACGACTTGTGCGCGTCTAGATTTTAAGAGCTGGGATCAGAAATGAGGGTTTTCCGGAGTGTGGTTGCGGGCGCGCTCATCACAGGGGTGAGCGTTGCCGCCGAGCCTATCCCGAGCATCGCAGCCAGGGACACTCCAACTGTCGATCTTGGATACGAAGTGTACAGTGGCAGCTACGACGCGGCTAATAACATCAATGCGTTCAAAGGGTACGAAGACAATTCTGTGCGATGAAATTGCGCCAAAGGACTGACACGGTGATGCAGAGTACGATATGCAGCACCGCCACTCGGAAAGCTCAGGTGGGCAGCTCCTCAGGCACCATCGAAGAACAGGACATCAACCATCGCTGCATTGAAAGATCCGCCAGCTTGTCCTCAAACTGGCGCTGGCTCAGAGACTCCTGCTGAGTATGGCTTTACATCTGCGCCTGGCAACGAGGACTGCTTGTTTCTGAACGTCTTCGCGCCTGCGAATGCCACGAACCTGCCTGTCTTCTTCTGGATCCGTATGTGCCATTTGCTCTGGAATTTGGGCCTCACTAATGGGAAACAGATGGAGGAGGCCACAACCTCTTCAGCATCACTGGTCTGGATCCTACTGAAATCATGAAGCAGAACAACAACGGCTTCGTTAGTGTGATCATCCAGTACCGTCTTGGAGCGTTCGGCTTCCTTGGAGGCGAAGATGTCGCAGAGGCTGGTGCGCTCAACGCTGGTTTGCTCGACCAAAACTTTGCCTTGAAGTGGGTGCAGGCCAACATTGCCAAATTTGGTGGCGACCCCAGCAAAGTAACAATCGCCGGAGAGAGCTCTGGTGCTGCTTCTGTGTTGTACCAAGCCATGGCATACGGCGGCAAGCAAAAGGAGAATCTCTTCAACAACGTCATCATAGCAAGCCCATGGTTTCCTGAGCAATACTGTTACGACGATGACGAGATTGAGGATAGATACGAAGCTTTTGCTGAGTTGGCTGGCTGCTCCAGGGCCAAGGACACGCTCGCCTGCCTCCGTAGTCAGAACACTACTACTCTTCAGACCGCCAGTCAGAAGGTCGGCGAGTCGAGGCCCTTTGGAGCCTTCGCATTCCTTCCAGTCACAGACGGCTCGTTCATCAAAGACCGCCCTAGCAAGCAACTCCTCTCGGCAGCCGTAAAAGGCAAACGCGTACTCTCCGGCAACATGGCCAACGAAGGAGTTCCCCTTGCCCCACCCACCGCCAAAACACCCCAGGACTTCCGCTCTTACCTCGACACCACGTTCCCACTCTTCTACTCAGTCGACAAGTCCGCCGTCGAGAAAACCTACTCGTACGCCGGCGACTCCTCCCCCATCGACCCCAACGCGCCCCTCTACGCAACAAATGGCGTGTCCGGCGCCACCGCCGTCAATCAAAGCGCCTACGGCACCGGCCAGACCCAGCGCCTCATCAATGTCTTCGCCGAATACGCCTTCGACTGCCCCTCCTACTGGGCCGCCAGCGCCTTCCCCCAGGGCTGGAAGTACCAATTCAGCGCGCCCCCGTCCTACCACGGCTACGATCTCCAGGCGCTCTGGTCCGGCACACGAACACCCGGCGCATCATTCAAGCACGTGTTCCGCGCCATCTGGGGCAACTTCATCATCAACAACACCCCCGTGATCAGCGTCGAGGATGCGAAGGGCGGTGTGGCGAATAGCTCTGTATCGAACGTCGATGGCGCGATGGTGAAGTGGCCGCGGTGGGATGCGGGTATGCCTTACCTGTTGAATCTGAACGCGACGGGCGGCGTGCCGTTTCCTGTGGCTGCCGGGCCGTATCTCAAGTACAATCTCTACAGCGACCCGGGCGTGAGCAATGTGATTAGCCTCGCGGATGCGCAGGCGTGGGAAGGCGGGAGGGGCGCGAGGTGTGAGTTCTGGAAAGGCGTGGCGGCCAAGGTGCCGTATTAGATTTTGGGGGATAGGTCTGGGAGGGCTAGTTGTTAATGTAAAAATAGAGCAATGCAATCTGGGTTTGTGAGAGTGGAATTGATGGCTTGCTTCCATGTGTTTTCGCCACGTGTGTGCTTTTGTTTTGCCGGAGCTGAGGTGTGGGTTCATGCATGTCAGCAGTCGTGCATGATGCATGCTGCTTGAAAGAAGCGGATGTCGCTTGCCCATGGGCCCAAAGGAGCTGGATGTAGGATCAGCTCACTCTTGTGCGACGGCCAGCATGCTTCTTCCGAATCGAGAAGGTGTACTGCAGCACGAGAACTTGACCCTAGCAGGTCTTTACATGCCAAGTCAAGTGATTGCGGTAGATGGGTATAATGCTATGTCTCATTGGACTCAAAAAGTATTGATAATTGGGCGTAGCTACGATCGGTATATGTAGGTTGGATATCTAAAGGAAAAGGGGAACATTATACACAATGCTCCAGGGAGCGGTTCAGGCTATACGGCGTTCAAAGCATCGTGATCTGTACCATGCTAGCCACTGGCTACCCAGCCATATTACCAGACCCAAAGTGAAAATCGTAGCAAGTGTGCTCCGAAGGCGCCATATTCGTAACGTCGTAAGATTCGCGGGTATAATCGATATCGTGAGACGTATCTCACCTCCTCACATGCCAGTTCGTCTTCTTCATGCCTGGCTTTATCTGTCCCTCGTCGGAACTGCGCCCCGCCTCTGCATTGCCACTGTCCAATCGCTGGACAGTTGTCCAGATATTCGGGTCCGGCTTCTGACTCTCCATGCTTTCAAGCCTATGGAAGTCGGCTGCGTGGTCACCGCCCTCCACTACGGTTGCACCAACACTGTCATTTTGTGTTCGATCGTGTGTCGTTATGCCGAGAGCGTTGATGATGCGGCTACGCCGTGATCCAGAGCCGACGGTGCGCGTGCTAGAGTCGTGTGTCTTGTGGAAGTTTTCCATGGTGCGGTTCGTGGCTCGATGTTTGCGCAGCATGTGCCAGATGATGGGGATGTTGGTGCAGAGAATGCCACCGAGGGGCTCGAAAACAGAGTATGCACCGAGAGGAACGTAGTACCATGTGAAATCTGGGCTGCCGCGACCGAGGACGACGGTAAGGCGTATGGAGGATACGATGCATGTTCTACACGGAAGGTTAGTCCAGTGGCTTTTTTTTGGGCGCCGAGAAGTAATACTTACGCGAGACCAAAGCAGAAGATCAAGCTTATGATGAGCTTCTTCTTTGTCTGAAGTTGCAAGTGCCATATCATAGGCACTGGCATCAGGAAGATCCAGATATCGGTGATCAAGTTCGAAATGTTGGTGAAATATGTAAAGGTGACCATCGTCAAACAATCGCCTTTTACTGTAATGTCCCAATATGCTTTCAGTGGCCTGCAAGCAAGAAACAACGTGACAGTAATGCCGATGCCCCATGCTATTACAAAAAATGCAGTCGCGAGAACGGCGGTGCGGAAGACCGGATGGACGAACACGCGCCAGTAAAAGGCAAGGATACCAAGCTTAACGAAGACGAGTGCGAAGTCGTAGAAATGGCTGAAGATGTAGTCGCCCTTGCGCACCATCATCTGGTCATAGTCAGACACCACAATTACATGTCGACCCATGCCATATGGGGGCCCTGATCCTGTTAGTAAACCACGCGATATCAATAAGACGATGGATTCATACCGTATCCGAGACCGCTGGAACATTCGCCTATCAAACAAAACGTCGCAAGGAGGATCAAGTAGTCGTCGAGTGTGATTCCGTTTCTTCCAAGGCGCTTTGCCCATAGTCGCAGTACTGTGCTGATGGTCGCGGCAACGATTGGCACACTGTAAACCCAGTGGATTTCCGAGACTCTCGAATCGTCCTTATGCGCTTCCAGGTAGGCCAACTCTTCCGGAGAGAATGGGGACGCCATCTTTCATGTCGCGACCGAGAGTCGTTCGCAGTAGTGCGCAGAGACAGGTGGCGTGGCGAAGGAAAGATGGAGGCTGAACTGTAGACACTTCACAGCGGGCCCAGGGCGGGAACAGGTGCTTATGCAGGCGTGGAGAAGCGGGACAGCTTTAGCTGAGTCAATGCGCACTTGTCGCGCCAACATGTCTTGCCGGCCGTGATGGTGTGAATAGACAATTGCAATTCAACGAGAGATGACAGAGGGGCCTGTAAGTTTGCAGCCACAAAGTCCATGCGGACCTCGAGCCCGATATTGCTGCTTGAGCCCGCCCGCAGTAACTGATCGACATGCTGCTCCAAAAGCAATAGCGCAGAGGTGCTTTTGCAGCAATACCGACAAATCGCATGTGCCGCTCATTTAGGCGGCACCGCCCAGAGCCGGTCAGACGGACGAATTGGGCGCGGTACCAATCTGTACCACGCTCCTCTCCGAGTTTGCAGTGCGTCTGGACCTCGCTGTGCTTTTTGATCCTCCGTATTGTAATCGCATTGGAACCTGATTTCGCTAATCTGTTCGATCTGTGTACCCTGCACATAGACCCACAGAGCAGGTTCTGAAAAAATGGCAAAGCTTGGAGGCGGGCAAAAGAAACTGGAGGCTCTTCTCGCCGAACAGATGCGACCGCGGCTGGTGCCGAGAGGCCCCCTCACGCGTCCAGGCCTAAGTACCGCTGTGGCGTTCTTAGCTCCTTCATGCGTGGATGATGACAGCTGCAAGCGAGGAGACAGCCAAACGTGACAATCTGCCACAGGTACGCTCATGGAACGTCGTGCATGCCAGGGAGTTGGCATTGGGTTCCATGGGCCCAGGGCCGCTGCTGGAAGTCTGTGCAATTCCCTGAACTTTGGGTCGAAGTGGAGTGCGCTTGCACCAGTGCGGGCCGGGCGGTAAAGGGGCGATCTTGGACACCGCCTTGCAAGCAGCGTCCTAATAGAACTTCGCGTCTCCTGGCTGCACAGGTACTGGGAGGGGAAGAAGCGGAATACGTTTGACAAGGGAAATCAGGTGCACCAAGAAGTACTTAGGTACCATCGAGGCTTCGAACTTGTCGCACGAATGAGTGCAACAGTTGGCGAGGCCACGAAGAGCATGCGACACTCAAAGGTATGGAGCTCAGATCAAGCGCTAGATGCTAAGGGAATGCACAGTGTGAGATTATCAACTACTTCCGCAGAGGAAGGAACGGTGACATACAACTCCTCACCAACGCCGAGCAAACTGCCAAACAGTGCATGGCCCTGCTGAGTCTGCCACCTCGTATCGACCCGCCGACTACACGCCGTCGCCGAACCGATAGTCGTGGTCCCATCTCGTGTCCCAGGGTTTACTCGCATCTACGAAACGCAGATCAGTACCAACACGAATGACATTGTTGGGATCAAAGTTCAGCGTCGAAGCATGGATCGCGAATGGATTGTGGAGGACGACATCTCCTGCATCGTACCTTGTTACGAGCCATCTCTTCTGAAACGTGTCGGAGTACTCCTTCGGTCCGTCAGCAAGTAATCCAGTCGACAGCATGTTTTGGTTGAAGGCGTTCTTCGCCTCATTATCACTTAGGCCGCCCTCAGTCGCTTTGCGTGTGAACTCCGCTTCAATTTCGCGCCCAAGTGTGTGGCCTAGTAGATGGAAGTCAGTGGGCGTTGGTTGTCTCAAAGCGCTGATGCTCACCATTCTCCAGATATATCAGTCCACCACCCGTCAGACCGATGTCACCCATTGGAACCCATGCCGTCACACTTGTTGGCTCGCCGTGTCGCAAGAAAATCTGGTCGTAGTGTACACCGATTGCCTTATTTCCCGGAGTATTGTTGCGCAGCAGACTCCTGCGAATGCCCAATGTGTCTGCACCCCAGCCAGTCATACGAGCGATGAAGTCTCTCAGCGCTGGATGCTTACAGAATGTCTCCTTGTACCATTCCGCATAATGTGCCTCGAGAGCTAGATTGACGAACATTTCAGCACTCTCTGCCCCCGGACGTCCATTGCCACCAACTGCGCCAGCGCCAATGCCAGGGTAGTCTGCAGCATCTTTCTCTGAGTCGAAAATGCCGTCAACTGGCTCTGTGCCAGGCTTGAGTACGCCACTTGGTCTCAGCATCTTGAAATACTCCTCTCGGGCCTTTAACACGTCTTGTCTTGGCAACAGCCCCTTAAGGAAGATATAGCCATCTTCGCTGTACCTTTTGCGTATCTCATCTATAGGTAGAGCAGGCGACGATTGCCTCAACTCGCCTACTTGATCGGGCCGAAGCAGTCCATCATTCACAAATAACTTGTGGTTGTGTAAACTTGGCGCATCTTGCCCCGAAGGTATAGCGTGAGGCATTTTAGATGTGAGTGGCGACGCCAAAATCAAAACAAAAGCATCAGCAACAAGTTATAGTGAGTAGAATGCGAAGGCAACAGCAATGCTATCTCTACTTATATCTTTCTCGACCAGCCTGCAAGATGATACCAGCTCAGGTCACGATGCAACGAGTTCTGAAGGTCGCAGGGGGGAATCTCCTCTTTCGATGCTGCAAAAGGTGGGGTAGTGGGGTCGATTTCGCGTGTATCAGCAAGCTTTGCGCACTCCAGATGTCAACTTCAGCCTTACTAAAGCACGAAGAATCATTGGCTCCATTGCCGAATATATCGGCGAAATTTCCTTAATCCAGAACCTGTCTCAGTGGTACATGCTGCCATAATCATTCCTCCGCGGTCGCACCTGCACAACTTTTAGCAATACGTAACGCTCTGCAACCTGGCCGGGTAATTTTCTCCGAAGAACTGTTCCTCTACCCAAGGCCCCGACACAACAGCTGCAACTGATGCCATGGTACGAGATCATTAAGAGCACGCACGCTAAGGCCGTCGGGTAGCTGTTGACCTTCGTAGCAATCGATGCCGCACGCGTCACTACCGATGTTTGAATTCTCTCCTTCAAATCCTCGCATACGCTGGCTAACGATTCCTCAGGCGACGGGAAGCAGCCGAAATGCAGCAGATGTGAAACAAGTAAGAAAGACTGCGTCTATGAGACGGGTAGACGCTTTCGACGATCATCGATCCAGGAGTCTTTCAGTGCAGCCCAGCCATGGGTTTCCTTACCCCCTCGAAGTATGACATCGGTTGGGGAATTTTGACATGTTGTTAACGCTTTTCCCAGTACAGTTCCTAGACGAGTCTAGCGAAGTAAGATCTCAATACAGAGAGGACGTATCTCCGTTTAATAGCCCACCGGTCAGTCACGACTACTCTTCGAAGCCAGGCTCAGCCAAAAGTGGAAGAAGCCCGCACGATGTTGCTTCTCCGCCTTATACAGCTGTGACACCTACCGATGGCTTCACAGTACTTTCGCTACTGAACTCTGAATCGCCCAGTCAGCCGCAGCAGCAAAGGGTCCCACCAAGGTCGCATCATGAAGAACACTCCCCACTCGAGAGTATGCAGGGTACCGAGTCCAGTACATTCGTTTACCAGCAGCCACCAGGGCAGCCTATATTATGGCCGCTAGAGCACGAACAGGAAGCTATGTTGCTGCAACATTACATCGACAATGTCGCATTGTTCTTCGACATGGTCGACAATGAGTGTCATTTTGGTGTACACGTGGTTCAGAGGGCGAAGAAAAATAGCACGCTGATGAACGCTATACTCGCACTGTCCGCACGACAACTAAGCCGCACTACAGACTTTGACCCATATATCGCGGACGCATACTACCAGCGATGCTTCGACACCTTGATTCCTGCTCTCAACGAAAACGTTGCTATCAAGGAAGAATCGCTTTTAGCAGCTACAATCATTTTGCGTCTGCTCGAGGAGATGAACATCTCTGTCATTGGATCTGACCCTCAAGGCCATCTATTTGGCACTCAAGCCATAATACGTGCCGCTGAACAGTCGTATGCGGCTACTACTGGGCCCAGTTTTCGACAAGCCATCTACTGGGCCGCTTTCCGGCAAGAACTATGGATATCTCTCATGACGCAGCGAGCTTTCCAATTACACATATTCCCAGCCGACCGTTCACTCGAGCCTGCTACCGACTCTATATGGGCCACCCGCACAATAGCGCATTTGGCAGACGTATGCAATTTCGCGTTTGGCGAGGGTAGGCACAGCATCGCACGTTACAATCAATTGATGGACGAGAACAAGTCCTGGAAGTCATGCAGACCTGAGAGCTTTGATCCCTTTTTCTACCGCCAGGACCGAGACGGAAGCGGAAGGAAGTTTCCAGATATACGGCTCCACGAAAAGGCTCATGTCATGGGCATGCAATACAACACGCTCGCACATATGCTTTTGGTCGTCCATGATCCTGCGATACCACAATTAGGACCGGCGCACAAACAATCTCGAGTAGTAGTCGATAGAATAGTGCAGGAAGATGTGCGCACGCTCAGCGGCGTTGCAATGTCGAACCCAAAGGTGTTTCCCGGCAAGTTTGTGGCATGCTTTGCTGTCGCATTAGTAGGAGATCGCTTCACTGTCCGGGACGATCAAGAAATGCTGCGCGACCTCTGGTACGCCTGTGAACGCTCTCACGGATTTCCTCCGACAGCTACGGTACGTAACAACTTCAAGTTATCATCAAAAACGTACGCTAACAGTCTATCAATGTAAAGATTCATCAATTGGAAGAGTCTTGGGGTTGGCATTATGGCTGAAGCACTTACGCCCTTGTTATATTGACTATGCGAAGTCGACAATTTTAGCATCCCCTTCGATAGTCTCTCGGATCGCGAGAGTACCTACGGCCAGAGAAGTAGTCATCTGGACTACCTGGCGCGTGACCACCTGGCGCATACCCGTGTGGCGGGTATGCTCCACCGCCATGCATCATCACATTCATAGAAGCCATGGGCATCGGCGATCGCTGATCTTGCGCAGAATCGTTGTACTGGGCGCCTCGATTTCCCATCCTCTCTACCTCAGGGTCGGAAAAAGCATGTGGGTTGAGCCCTGGTCGTTGACCTTGAAAGTTGTGCTTCTGGCCACCAAAAGCTGGACCCGGAGAAAATGCCGGCTGTGGGGACTGCACTGGTTGGCCACCTTCTCGTCCGAAAATAGACATAGGATCGTTATCCGGAGGAAGATTGATGTTCGCATAATCAGCTTTGGCACGCTTTGATATCTCCAAGGGCTTGGGGCGCCGCGTTTTATCTTCTGTCAAGCACCATGCAAGGATAGCGTTGAGCTTTTGTGAATACTTCCGACCTGCTGGCGCAGCCTTGTCCCACCTTTGGCCCTTTGGCCACTCCTTGCTCCAAGGTGCGATGATGGAGGAACATGTGCAGGCAATTACAAGCGCAACTTGCCAGACATCGGTAGCCCCAGAGTACTCCGGATGCTCAGGAGGGTCATAGCCGGGTGTAAGAGCAGAGGCCATAGACACTTGTTCGGGCTTATTTCGCTTTGCCATATGCGTCCAGTGTGCCGATACTGAACAACCGAAATCAGCCATCTTCGTTACGATCCTACCCGCTTTGTGGTCAGTCTTGAGAAGAATATTACCCGGCTTGATGTCGCGATGATACACCGAATTCCAGTACATCAGCACTTTTCGATCGTTCTCAGGCTCCGGTCCGCGATGCATGTACACCAGCGTGTCCATCAGTTCGATAAGCCACTGCCAAATCTTCCGTTCGTGGACTTGCTTGTTCCCCTTCTTCGAATCCTGGATCACCTTCTCCAGATCCCCTGCATCACAATACTCCATATACACGCTCGCTTTCTTGAGTTTCTCGTCGATGAAATGGTCTACCATCTTCACCACACCCGGCCAGTCACCGAGCTGGTTAAGTAAACTTATTTCTTTATGCACGAGGAAAAAGACATTCGCATCGAAGCGCTTTTCGAAGAAGAATCTGTCCACCGGGTCGTCCTTGATTTCTACCTTTGCAACACCGCCATTACAGCCTCCGCCATTTTGTCCAAACTCTTGCACGATGATCCAGTGGCGTCGAGGTTGATCTTGGAGCTTGAAGTCGCTCCTTAGTTTTGGGGCAAATTTGGGTTGCTCGCTCGCTCCTTTGCCTTTGCGCGGGTCATTTGCGCCTTTTCTTTGCATGTTGCTGGGGTCGTTACTGAGCACTGGAAGGAATATGGAGCGATATTTATAATAGAAAGATGGGGTTCATGTACAAGCAAGCGAAGATCACGAGCGGCTTTCAAGTGGACATGCGGGCTGAGGAAGTGCGCAGTCACGTTGCGGATGGTATCACGGTGCTGGACGTCACTTTCGACAATCAGTTCAGCGCATATTGGTGTGCGTGACATTAACAAGTTCAAACTTATGGTGGCAAGGGCTGAAGAGTTCTTGGAATGTTGTCGCTCATTGGCCTCGTGGGAATCATGTCACTCCTCTGGTATGTAACCGCCAGTTTAAATGGAAACAAGCAAAGAAATAATCTACGACACGCGCTGCCACCAACTGAATTTCACCTTCAACTTCGGGTTTGCATCTTCGCATACCTCCCGACGATGCGTCGAGCTCGCACAAGGTGAGCAAACAGTGACACAAGGCACGGATACCCGTCATCATATCTCTCTGATTCGTGCATCACTGGCAAGGATACTGCTAAGCATTTGGAACTCTGTTCCGGGCTACTATAACTTCCGCATCACAAGCCTCATTTATTGCGCAAAAAACCCACGATCAGTCACGCTCATAAAGCTTTTGAGAGAAAATATGCAGATAAAGAACTCCGTTAATGGCAGTGTATTGCATCTGCGAGCTTCGAGGATTCTACATGCTTGACCACCACTTCATGTAGCACATATTACGGGAGCGGGTAGGTACATACAGCGATGGAGCAAGTGCCTTGGCGTTGCTGCCTTAATAGATGGGAGCTCTTCGCCCTCTATTACGCGGACTATCGATCAACTTTTCCACATTATTCGCTCCCTATTTGACGTCTACTTTGCCTGCAATACAATCCGTTACAACCACATTCGAGCTATGGATTGTGCACCCACCAGGATAGACTTGTCTTCCGTTGAGCCACATGCACCCTTCAAAGATCGCAACTGTCCCATATGTAGGCGCAATTGGAATCCACAACCAGATTGTGCTGGGGCTGAGGGTGTACGCAAATTTCGTGATATCCTGGGTTATGCTTGCAACTGTTGTAACTGCCGTTACATCTATGGGCTTTGGTCAGACGCGTCTTCCTGGTCTCAGATCGTCTTCTTGAACTACATATTCATCAAGGGTGTCTTACTCTCTATCCCGTGGCACTTTGCACCGCTAGATGCTGAGTCAGACGGCCTCATCGCGGGTTTCAAGCGCCTGGATGGTTATGGCATCATCACGACTGGCTCACAGCCATACGAGCATGAGATTCACATCAACATGCCACATTTGCCCTCACAGGTTCTCGAAAGCAAGCAGCGGCCTGAAATGTCTTTCGCAATTCCTTCCTCACATCCATTGATACCACGGAGCAAAGTCGAGGCGTTGGTGCAAGGTTTACTCAACCATCCCCAGATATACGCCACCATCAACTCTGACATTCACGACTATCCTCGGAGCGGCCTTGATGTCCAAGGAGCTCAAGTCGTCAGGGCATGGGATACTACAGACGAACTGTATTCATACCGGACTTCAGCAACGGAGCTGCTCTGTACCGTGACAAAGTTTCGCCTGGCCGAGACCGAAGAACTTCTCCCCGAAGCTATATTTCAACACGCAACTTCAGCATGGGGCACATACCGGGGGCAGGCTGCGGACCTCCTTATGCACGACAGATTCGACGAAGACTCCCCCGCTCACAAATTGGGTTCCGACATCGAACTCCTTCATATGTGGGTATTCGCTAGAGCTTGGGACGTCGACCTTGAGCGCATCTACCACGATATGGATGAATGGACCACTGTTGGTTCAGAGGATTCTAGTTGCATGAACGTCATGAATTACTCTCCGAACTACATCGGCTGGGAGAATTATGAGTTCTCTTTCGTTGACGGCGTGTGGAAAAACAAACAGGGCGTCCCGAGATTCCGTGAAGAGCTTGACTTGTCTGATTTCTACAGCGACTTGGCCACAGCTGAGTCCGCCGTTGCAAACGACGAGGGACTTGCCGGACTACCCATTCAGCAACTTCAATTGTCGTAGGCACGAGAGACTTTCACCACTTTCTTTCTGCTCGGTGACGGAGCACGTTCCTCACAGCATTCATAAAGTTGGTATATCTACTTCACAATTTCTTTTTCACTTTTTTTCTTTGGCTACCAGTGCCTTTAAGATGTCGAAGATGGGGCCATTGGTGCTCGCTACGAATATACGCCACTCCCTGCATCTTGTCGCACGCCGTGAATATTATGCTTGTGGTTTCTTTTGCTCGCCAACAATGAGACGTCGTCCGTGTCGCATCGCTATTTTCTGTGGACAAGTACTACGAGCTAGTGAATATGGACGGCTATGGTATCAATATCTTCTATGAAATGTGTACACGATTAGTTGACGGAGTTTTATGGGCACATTGATTACAAGACATGTGTTCAGGTGTTTGGGCAGGCATACGCCAGCTGGTAGTTATGGTTGCAGAATGCCATGTGCGTACTTGCTTTACTCCAAGACATGTCGTCACATGGCGCTTTCCAAGATAGGAAGCACTCCTCTCACCTGCGAATAGTTAGCCAGCGCCGCTTCGCACATTCACTTCATTTCTCTTCCCGCAAATACAACTACATCACATAGCAAATAACAAACGTTGCGAGCGCAATCGAACCCTTTATGCAGAATGTTTGCGAGGCCGTCAGCTCGTCCAACCATTAAATCTTTCTTTACGCCTATTTATTATGACAAGACTCTCAACAATACCGCAGTTCCCTCGGACACGCCCATGTACAGCACTTCGTCTGATTCGAAACCTCGAGCGATCCTGAGACGTAATGGCGAGGCGAAGTGGCCCCATGGCGTCGCATCGGGTGGCACAGTCACCGACATGCTTGAGTACCTGAGCTTAACGAAAGTCACAAACGACTATGGAATTGTACTCTGGCTGCAAGCGCATTACGTCGAATCATTTGGGCGGATAGAGAGACTGGACGGATTGGTGGTCAATGACGAACCGAACCGGTACGTGGTTCTCTTTCTCAACTTCAAAACGACGTTCAGCTGACAATCTGTTTCATAGGGTAAATCTTGAGCATGCCTATGAGCGTTACCTCGCTGTCCAAGGCGGTTTCACCAGAGATCAAAAGCTATGGGTGCCAGGTCTTGAGCCGATCAACCCAGTGCGACGACATGGTAGCAGGGTCACGATACCAGAGACGCCGCTGAACATCGAGTACAAGGACTGGCGTGCGAGCGAAGCGTTTTCCAAGAATGGGCATGAAGTCGAGAGGAAAGCGAAATTTGAGAGCAGCTGGACGGATGCGAACCGCTGGAGTCGGACGATCTGGAGTGCGCCGAGTGTCAAGACCGTTGTCAAGAATGCAGATCTTGCCCGTCAAAGTTTTCAGCCATCATGGACAATGCAAGCTGCGCCAACAAATAAAGTCGCCAAGGTAGATGAGCTAGGGAGCGATGATGTTGCGAAGATCGATCATAAGCCACCACGACGGCTGAGTACTCCGGCTACGACGAGCTCGCATACGCTGTCGCCCGTCGAATCAGCAAGCTCAAATACGCTATCGCGAGATACTCTCGAGGGGGAGTTAACACTGGACGATATCGTGGATCCGGACCTAAAGAGAAAAGCTGGCATGTTGAGGGCAATCTTCCCAGATCTGAGTGTACAGCATAGGTTCGATGCGCTGCTGAGCAACAACGGACATTGGAATGACACATGCGATATGCTTGCACGTGAAGAAGACGACGCAGAAACTCTTCATCTTGACGAAGTTTCAAAGGGGAAGACTGCACAGCGCATTCGAAAGGGACCCAACTCGGGAAGCCCGCGCGCTCCCAATCCCGATTCGAAGAGGCGCACAAGATCGTCAGGGCAAGGAAATATTTGACGAGAACTGAGTGAGATGCGCACGTAGCATGAGGCTGAAAAGGGCAATGCGATGCTGAGGTTCGAGAACAAAAAGCTGCATATTTACAATAAAGTTGAAGCTTCCAATCTACACAGGAGAACAATCGTCTGATGAGGCTCTTCGCGTGCTGTCAACCTTAACCGCTTCAAGTCTAGCCTTTCTCCAGCCTTACCTTAACCGGCATCGCGCCTTCTTCAGCTCTACTAGTCACCGCTCATTTTGGTGCTTTCAGCCATCCACAGATTTGTCTAACGGGCATGCCGATCTTGGTTTTCGACCAGTATGCGCGCTTCATCTCGCTAACGTATAAAAGCATCGTGGATAGGCAATCACGTCGCGTGTGTTGGGCTTTTAGTGTGGTAGGGCTGGCGTGGGGCTGGCTCACGAAGCTGAAAGCGGCTCTTGGGAGGGGCGTAGTAGGCGAAGACTCAGTGTCGCTATGAAACTGTAGATAGAGGCGTTGTAGATGCGTTGCGGCGCCGCTGAGACCGTACTGACGTCGTGTGCATGGACGCAGCGATTGGCGACATATTTGGTACGTGGCTTGCAAGGAACTACAGGCGAGGTCTGCCGACTGTATATAGAACAGTCGCATTCCAAGCGGATCAAACTCATCTACTCCCTGAACAATTCGATCAAGCAACTTCTTTGGCGGTGTTCTTCTGTCCATCCCTTCAATAGCCCCCCAAACCCGACTTCAAGATGAAGCTTTTCTCATGGGAAGCCTAGGGCATTGACTCAGCCATTGGGTCCGATCCAGACAGAACTTTCGTCCGATCACATTTTGTCTCACCCATGGTTCTTGCCAGCATCCGGGCAATCTTGAGCCTGTACAGCTTCGTAGCCATCATCACATGCTATGCATGGCTCGCCAAAAACACTGCGACAATCAGTCTCAAGGATGTAAACCTCGGCAGCTATACGATTCAGCAGTCCAATGCCGCGATCGGGCAATCATTCAGCTTCTTCACATACCTTACCTTCTGGTCCCTTGGATTCTACTTGCTTGTCTCGAGTGTGCACACTTTTGTGTTCGCCTTCCGACAACAGACCTGGCTGCACAAGTGGCCGAAAGCACTCCAGCTTGCACACAGTCTTTATTACTCGGCTATCACTTGTTTCCCGTTCCTTGTCACAATCGTGTTCTGGGGTACGATGAACTCTGGATGGCCAGCGGGGCGATTCGAGCAGTGGATGAATCTCTCCGTTCACGGCCCCAACAGTATCTTCGCCATCACCGAAATCGTTCTTCCAGCAACTGCTCCGCGACCGGTGTCTCATCTCTCGGTCGTCCTGCTCGTTCTCAGTGTGTATCTTGGACTATCGTATCTCACGAGATATACCCAAGGTTTCTACGTGTACCAGTGGATGAACCCTGCGCATGGCAACACAAGCATCGTGCTACATGTGCTCGGGTATGCGGCTGGCATGACAGCCATCTTCTTCATCGTGCGCTTCGCGATCGTGGGACGGAACCTAGTAGCAGCCAAAGTGGAAGGGCGACGGGACCAAGGTCTACGCGAAAAGACGATGAGGCTCGATAGTGGATCGGATACTTGGTCTGCGAGTGTGCTGGAGGTTGAGAGGCCTGAACGGGCGAAGGGTAGCAGGGAACATGCTAGTAAAGTGTGATTACGTTATTGTGTGTGTAAATAGCATACCTTCAACCCTCCAGAATTACTTCTTTGTTCCATTTCAGACTTTCCGTTTTAAGGTTCGCGGCTGCGCAATGAAACAAGGCTGATGTATTCAACTGTGACGTAGAGCCCGTCAGCTGAGGGATGCCTCAGGCCTCTCACGCCCGGCGCGTTGGACTCCTTACCAACGTCCAACGTCATTTTGTTAGACGGTACCTGCTTTTGCAGTAATCGCGGGCGTTGTATCTGAAATATGAGCACTGCTAGGAATGTGGGGAGTCATTGCTCAAAAGATCTTTCACCTCAGCCTCAAATCTATCCAGGTTCGTATCGAAGATGATAGCCAGTCTGCTTAACGGTCGCTAGAAACTGAACAGAGCGCGAACGATTGCCCTTCGTCCTAGTGATGGCTGCTTTTTCGTCGATCCGGGGAAAGTGGTTGTTGCATGGATGTGCTGAGTTCAAGGCCCGATTGCAACCTTAAACTTGCCGATTAGTAAAATGACATTCCTAAATCTGCAAGTGCAACCATGAGGCCGAAGTGCCTGTGCGCAAGTTTTTGCATCCCTGAACGTCTTGCACAGCGCAATGATCAAAGCTGTGAGGATTCTGTGGACCATCTTGTGGACCCCAATATCGTGCAGATCAACGGTGGGACGTTTCGCGAGACGCGACGAGCATCCAAAATGAAGGCTGGGCATCTGTTTATGATATTCAACAGACTAAGGATACAATGACCTCTTCAGGACGTGTCTCCGTGATTGGATTCGTTCAGTCGGGTATGCGCGGTCTGCCTTGCAAGGACTTCAAACGGTCGGACTTAGCCGATGCGAGTGCTCGAGGGACCCAGTACCGTACCCGCAATACGGTTCATGTACAGCGCTTGGTCTAGTTGCCTTACGCGCTTGAGTTGACCCCACGAGAAGGCGCCTGTGCAGTCTCTCAAACCACCATGGTGGCAGACGGAGCACAAGTCGTGACTGGCTTTCGAAGCATCACTCCTGATTTCTGTTGACAATTTCTGAAGACACCTCCACATTTTGACACTACAAAACGCATTCAGCACTCAGCATGCGTATGTACCTATCAAGTGAGATTGCAAAGTTCCCTTGGCACGCAAAATAAAAAACACGCCAATGCAAGGGTGAAAGTAACAACACTGGACAGAGCGTTCAGTTGATGGATTTGACCCACAAAGTTAGTCCTTGGTCGGCGATTCCACACTGCTGAAGAGAACGTGCTTTGTGTTTGCCGTCTTGCATCAATTACCAGGAGCCATAGAAAGTACCTACTTGGATATTGGCTATAATGCTACAACTGCATGATCGAGATGTTTGATGCAGGCGTGATCCTGTATTGAGCCGTACTTCTCAATCACAGTAGTAAACCATGGGCTTTGATGTCGATTGTTAGTGACCAAGAATGCTGTCATCTGGATGCATTACAGATGTTGCTGAATCATGCGATCAGGCGTCCAACACCCTTCGCATTCGCTAGATTCCCAGTTTTAAAGCTAACAACACTCTGACTAGGGATTGCTGGGGGCGTCCGGTGACGAAAGTGTAATGCTCATGGCATGCGCAAGCGCGCGGTAGCTATGCAGTATGTAGTTGGTAGCTCTTCCTTTACAAAGTGAGTTCGTCAAGTGAGAACTCAGCCGCCATAGCGTTCTTGGCTTTGTGCATGCATGTAGCTATGGATGTGACGATCGATCAACAAAGCTGCGAGAAAACTGTTTTGCTTCACTGTAACTCGAAGCTTGTTGTCTGAATGAATGTGCGAGGTGCGTGTGGCAAAGGTAGTAGTAATATAGGACTAACAGCACCGCCAAAGAAGCTTGCTTGATCATCAATGAAAGAACCATCATAACATCGCCCCTCAGACGTCGGAAATGTCGACAAGGGATGTCGGCGAGAAAGAATGTACGGAGAGACAGGGGTCAGCTCGGGACCTCCATCTGTAGCTTGCTGAAACCGGACTAGTGCGCTCCTAAAATTAGGTGGGGCAGTGCACGCGTGCACCCGCCTTTCATCTCATGTTATGTAGCCTCATCGCCACCCACTTGACGAGAGTTTGCTGTACTCAGCGCATGCAACCGAGCGTAACGCCCGAAGAGTTGTTTAGTATCGTCGGGTTTCATGGTGAGATGGCGGAGAGAAAGCAGTCTATTTCGCCTGCGCAAGTGATCATGTACCAATTTGAGCCTCGCCGCACGCCTTACTGCGCCTAGTCCACCAAATCCAACGCCTCGCACAGTTCCGCAACCGTCGCTTGCTAGCTTCTGAAGCCTCGCCTGAGCTATGGCCCAACATCTCAGGCCAACCGGGCACCTCAGATCCTTCCAAACTCAGATCAAGTACGGAGTACCTGGTCATGAGCTGTCTCGCAACGATCTCCGCGAAGACAACTTCGGTGCCATCCTCCATGCATAGTTATATTGAAGTATAGAATCACCAAGGCCACCGCGATCTCAGTCGGCTGCAAGGACTCTCCTTTTGCCAGCTCTATGTACAAACTGACCCTTGTCGGGTATCGCTCGCCGCACCCCTGCGCCTCGCATCCCGTTACAGTGATCAGCTAGCCCCTACAGATACCTCGACTTGTCCTACTCTCCGGACCATACTTTCGGGATACATGCAAGCTGGAACAGCAGGCAACTGGGATCTCGAATTGGCTCATATCGTTTTGAAAGCTGTGACTCCCGTCTTTGTGCAGCATTAGCGCATGCCACCTGGGCAGACTACTGCATTTGGTCACCACACCTCACAGTGCTGCCCTACGAACCATCCTTGTACATTCCAGAGTACAGCTACAGTCTTTATACACTCTCACCTGAGACTATGAGATGCTACCAGACGCACACTTGCTGACTATCCTCACATCGGTCGCAAACCATACACCCGGTGGTCACCCAGCACCAGTGGAGTCCGACTCAATTTTGAGCTCCCCCCGAATTCGAAGTGTTCTTTGTTGCGCCGGAGGCCAGGAGCGACCGACCATGGCACATTATGACCACCAAAGACCTAGAAGCTCGGCTAACACAGAGAATGAGTTGTGGTTCAACACGGCGAGCTCTACCAGACAACAAGAAGGTTCTATTCGCGCTTCCGAGCAATCAGCATATCGAGAAACAAATTATCGGAGAAGCACCGGCTCCAATCAGTTGGCGTCGACGAGATCTCTTGCGCTTATACCGTCCATATCCACTACCATCGATTTGAACAAAGCGCTGCCGCCCTCACCTACAGAGTCTGAAAGGAAGAGACGCAGGCCGGCTTTATTACGCTCATGGCTTGGATGTTCCCCTTCGCAT
>Ga0265780_10002919_pt1 | contig 22848 bp, 18 predicted proteins | sample P1T30metagenome_FD_192432 | JGI IMG/M metagenome (GOLD analysis project Ga0265780, IMG submission 192432) | Plant litter microbial communities from East Loma Ridge, Irvine, California - P1 T30 | ecosystem: Environmental > Terrestrial > Plant litter > Unclassified | place: USA: California...
ACCTGTCGCGCCGTACCGAACAGCAGGCCGCCAACCTGGAAGAAACCGCAGCATCGATGGAGGAACTGACCTCCACCGTGCGCCAGAATGCCGAGCATGCGCGCCAGGCCAACCAGCTGGCAATCGGCGCGGCCGGCGTCGCCTCGCAGGGCGGCGAGGTGGTCGGCCAGGTGGTCACTACCATGACCTCGATCGAAGCCTCCTCCAGGAAGATCGCCGACATCATCTCGGTGATCGACGGCATCGCCTTCCAGACCAACATCCTGGCGCTGAATGCCGCAGTGGAAGCGGCGCGCGCCGGCGAACAGGGCCGCGGTTTCGCGGTGGTCGCCAGCGAAGTGCGCACGCTGGCGCAGCGTTCGGCCGCAGCGGCCAAGGAGATCAAGAGCCTGATCGACGAGTCGGTCAGCAAGGTGTCCGATGGCTCCGCACTGGTCCACCAGGCCGGCGCCACCATGGGCGAGATCGTCGCTTCGGTGCAGCGCGTGACCGACATCATGGCCGAGATCTCCGCCGCTTCGCAGGAACAGTCCGCCGGCATCGAACAGGTCAACCAGACCGTGGTGCAGATGGACGAGACCACCCAGCAGAACGCGGCGCTGGTGGAAGAAGCCACCGCCGCCGCGCGTGCCATGGAAGAACAGGCGACCCAGCTTGCCGATGCCGTGGCGATCTTCCGCCTGGATAACCAGGTGGATGCCGCGGTACGCGCGGTCGCGGCCCGCATTGAACGACCCACGATCACACCCGCGGGCCCGGCGCGCGCCCCGGCACGCACCGCCGCGCGCCCAGCCCCCACTCCGCGCGTGCTGCAGACGCCGGACGACGGCAACTGGCAGGAATTCTGATCCGCAACGGCGCCGGTAGCACCCCGCGCCTTCGTTCCCGCACTGGACACCCCCTGTGACCCTGCCTGCCTCCCCGCTCGTCCGCACCGACAATCGCGAATTCGACTTCGCCGACCGCGATTTCCGCCGCGTCTGCTAACTCATCCACCAACGTGCCGGCATCGCCCTGGCGCCGGCCAAGCGCGACATGGTGTATGGCCGCCTGTCGCGGCGCCTGCGTGCGCTGGGCATGCGCAGCTTCCAGCAGTACCTGGACCATCTGGAAAACGGCGGCGATGACGAATGGCAGGCGTTCACCAATGCGCTGACCACCAACCTCACCGCGTTCTTCCGCGAACCGCACCATTTCGACAAGCTGCGCGAGGAACTGCAGGCACGGGCCGCCACCGCCACCAGCGCCAATCCGCTGCTGCTCTGGTCATGCGCCGCGTCCACCGGCGAGGAGCCCTACTCCATCGCGATCACCGCCTGCGAAGCCTTCGGCACGCTCAAGCCGCCGGTACGGATCGTGGCCACCGACGTGGATACGCAGGTACTGGCCACCGCTGCGCGCGGCGTCTATGCGCTGGAGCGCGTGGCCTCGTTGGAAACGGATCTGAAACGTCGCTATTTCCAGCGCGGCACCGGCCCCAACGACGGCCAGTGCCGGGTAGTGCCCGCGCTGCGTGAACTGATCGATTACCGCCCGCTCAACCTGCTCGCACCGCGCTTCGACATCGGCGGCCCGTTCACTGCCCTGTTCTGCCGCAACGTGATGATCTACTTCGACAAGCCGACCCAGCGCGACATCCTCGGCCGGCTGGTCCGCCACCTGGCAGACGACGGCATGCTCTACACCGGGCACTCCGAGAACTACCTGCATGCCGCCGACCTGATCCAGCCGTGTGGCCGGACGCTGTACCGCCGTGCGCCGGGAGCACCGACGTGAGCGCCGCCCTGCGCGAAGACGATGTCATGCGCTACTACGACAGCCGCTTCAAGGTCACTGCGGCCAAGCTGCTGCCCACCCAGTACCTGGTGGTGGACGATGACACCGCGCTGACCACCATCCTCGGTTCCTGCGTGGCCGCCTGCCTGCGCGATCCGGTGCTGCGCATCGGTGGCATGAACCACTTCCTGCTGCCGGAGGGCAACGTCGGCGATGGTGCACCTGCGCGCTATGGCAGCTACGCGATGGAACTGCTGATCAACGACCTGCTCAAGCGCGGCGCCAACCGCAAGCGCCTGGAAGCCAAGGTGTTCGGCGGCGCCAACGTGCTGAAGGGCTTCACCAGCAACCCGGTGGGTACGCGCAACGCCGAGTTCGTGCGCCAGTATCTGCAGGCCGAGCACATTCCCATCATCGCCGAGGACCTGTGCGGGATCCATCCGCGCAAGATCTGGTTCTTCGCCGACAGCGGCCGCGTGGTGGTCAACCGCCTGCCGCATGCGCACGAAGCCGAAGTGGCTGCGGCCGAATCGGCCGTACGCGCCCGCCTGTCCAAAGCCCCGGTCACCGGCGGCGTGGAGCTGTTCGAATGAGCCTGGAACAACCCTGTCGCGTACTGATCGTGGACGATTCGGCCGTGGTCCGGCAGATCCTCAGCGAGATCCTGGCCAGCGATCCGGGCATCGAAGTGGTCGGCACCGCCGCCGATCCGCTGCTGGCCCGCGAGAAGATCAAGCGGCTGGCACCGGACGTGATCACGCTGGATGTGGAAATGCCGCGCATGGATGGCCTGGCCTTCCTGGAGAACCTGATGCGCCTGCATCCGCTGCCGGTGGTGATGATTTCATCGCTGACCGAGCGCGGAGCGGACACCACCCTGCAGGCGCTGGCACTGGGCGCGGTGGATTTCGTATCCAAGCCGAAACTGGATGTGACGCGGGGCCTGCAGGGCTATGCCGATGAGATCATCGAGAAGGTGAAAACAGCTGCGCGCTCACGGGTGCGCGCGCTGGTGCGTTCGCCCGTGGTACCCAAGGTCACGCTGGCATCGCCCGGCGCAGCGAGCGCGCCACGGCCATCGCAGTTCCGCACCACTGACCGCCTGATCGCCATCGGCGCTTCGGCCGGCGGTACCGAAGCACTGCGCGTGGTCCTGGAAGGCCTGCCCGCCGACGCCCCCGCCGTGGTGATCACCCAGCATCTGCCGGCGACCTTCAGCACGGCATTCGCCGAGCGCCTGGACCGGCATTCGGCGATGGCCGTGCGCGAGGCTGGCGATGGCGAGGCGGTACTGCCTGGCCATGCCTACCTGCCGCCGGGCGGCAAGCACCTGCGGGTGATCCGCGATGGTGCGCGCTGGCGCTGCCGGATCGACGACGGCCCGCCGGTGAACCGGCACAAGCCGGCGGTGGACGTGCTGTTCCAGTCGGTGGCGCAGAGCGCCGGCGCCAATGCGATCGGGGTGATCCTGACCGGCATGGGGGATGACGGCGCACGCGGGCTGCTGCAGCTGCGCCAGGCAGGCGCCCCGACGCTGGTGCAGGATGAAGCCACTTCGGTGGTCTGGGGCATGCCGGGCGCCGCGTTCAAGCTCGGCGCGGCCGAAGAACAGCTGCCGCTGGAGAAGATCGCAGAGCGCCTGCTGGCGCTGTCGCGTAGCTGATCCGGTAGTGACGGCCGCTGGCCGTCAACGCGTGGCCATCATCGATATGGTGGGTGACGACCGTTGGTCGTCACGCTCTGGAACAGGTAGTGACGTGTTGCATTGGTGGGTGACGACCGTTGGTCGTCACGCTCTGGAACAGGTAGTGACGGCCGCTGGCCGTCAGCGCACGGCCCAGCTCAGCCTTCGGCCCAGTACAAGCGCATCGGATTGTCCACCAGCAGCCGGTGTTGCAGCGCTGCGGTCGGCGCGATATGTGGGATCACGTCCACCAGATGGCCATCGTCGGGCATGTGCTCCTTCATGTTCGGATGGGGCCAATCCGTGCCCCACAAAACGCGCTCGGGGAACCGTTCGACCAGATGCCGCGCGAACGGCACTACGTCGGCATACCCCGGTGGACCGACGCGCGACAGGCGCTCTGGACAGCTTACTTTGCTCCAGATGTTCGGGTTGTCGTGCATCAACTGGATGAAGCGCTGGAACGCGGGTCCATCGACCGGCTCGGTGACATCCGGACGGCCCATGTGGTCGACCACCACCGTCACCGGCAAGGAGCTGAAGAAGTCCCAGCGCTCCTCCAGGTCGGCCGCATCGAAGTACACCACCACATGCCACCCCAGCGGTGCGATACGTTCGATGATGGCGTGGTAGTAGGCATCCGGCTTGGGATCCACCAGGCGGCGCACGAAATTGAACCGAACGCCACGCACGCCCGCCGCGTGCAGCGCCTGCAGCTCCTCCCCGCTCACCGTATCGCGCACCGTAGCCACGCCGCGGGCACGTCCGCCGGCTGCGTCGAGCGCATCCACCAGGGCGCTGTTGTCGGCCCCATGGCAGGTCGCCTGCACGATCACGTTGCGGCTGAAGCCAAGAAAGTCACGCAACGCGAACAACGACGCCTTGCCCGCGTCGCAGGGCGTGTACTTGCGCTCCGGTGCATAAGGGAAAACATCGCCGGGACCGAACACGTGGCAGTGCGCATCCACGGCCCCATCCGGCACCACGAAGCGCGGCACGGTCGGATGCGCGCAGTAATCAAGCCAGTCCGCGTCTTTCCGGAACGCTCCCATTACAGCCCCCTCGCCTTCAACTGCGCATCCAGCCGCGGATAGACGCGACGTGCATTGCCTTCGAATACCTTCAAGCGGTCCTGCGCAGACAGGTCCAGCGCCTCCACATAACGCTTGGTATCGTCGAAATGAAAGCCGGTTTCCGGATCGATGCCGCGCACCGCGCCAACCATCTCAGAACCAAACAGGATGTTGTCGATGTCGATCACCTTGAACAGCAGGTCGATACCGGGCTGATGATAGACGCACGTATCGAAGAACACGTTCTTCATCACGTGCTCCCCCAGCGCAGGCTTGCCCAGCATGTCGGCCAGGCCGCGGAAGCGGCCCCAATGGTAAGGGACCGCCCCGCCACCGTGCGGGATGATGAAGCGCAGCGTAGGAAAGTCGGCGAACAGGTTTCCCTGCAGGAACTGCATGAAGGCTGTGGTGTCCGCATTGAGATAATGCGCTCCGGTGGCATGGAAGTTGGCATTGCAGCTGCCCGACACGTGCACCATCGCGGGCACGTCCAGTTCCACCATTTTCTCGAAGAAGGGGTACCACGCCCGGTCGGTGAGCGGCAGGCCATTCCAGTGCCCGCCGGACGGGTCCGGATTCAGGTTGCAGCCAACGAAGCCCAACTGGGTGACGCAGCGTTCCAGTTCGGTGATCGAATGCGCGATGGGGACGCCTGGCGACTGCGGCAGCTGGCACACGCCGATGAACTGATCGGGATAGAGGCCCACCACGCGCCCGATCAGATCATTGCAGTGCCGGGTCCACACCGCACTGACCTGCTCATCACCGACGTGGTGGGCCATGGTGCTGGCACGTGGCGAGAAGATCGTCATGTCGGCCCCGCGCTCGCGAAGCAGGCGCAACTGGTTGGCTTCCACGCTGTCGCGCAGCGCATCGTCGCTGATACGGGGGTACGAGGCAGGCGGCAGCGTGGGATCGCTGAAGTGCTCCACCTGCGCCTTGCGAAAGGCATCGTGGCCGCTGGGCGCAGTGGTGTAGTGCCCGTGGCAGTCAATGATCATGGGGGATCTCCTGTGAGGGGGTCACCAGCCGAGCAGCTGGGCAAAGTGCACATCCACGCGCAGCCCCACGATCAGGGCATCGGGAATATCGGTGCGGCGCGTGGGGGCGTAGATCGGATCGGGATTGATGACGTACTGCAGGTTGGGCATCAGCCGCACGCCCTTGCCGACCGCCCAGCCATAGCTCAGCTCGGTGATGATTTCGTCGGCATGCGGGCGCCCCGTGCCACCGTTGCCGATACGGCGGTCACGCAGGAAATCCACCTGCTGCTGGCTGAAATGGGTGTTGGATATGAACATCGCGAGCGTGTCCTGGTCCCGTCCGGCGAAGGTTCCGGTCTGCACGAAACCGGCGGAGACGAAATGGTCCACGGGCGCCTCGTTGCCAGTATTGACATAGGCACGCGCGAACAGCGCCAGGTTGCGCTTTCCCGAACCGCGTCGGACGGTCTGGTCGGCCATCGCAAACCACCCCAGCCGCGCGCCCTCCTGCATTGCGGTGGATTTGCCGGTCAACGCCGCGGAGTTGCCATCGGCGTCGAAGTAGGGACTTCTGCCGCCGTCGCTGTTGCGGTACAGGCCCACGCGGAAGGCACGGGGTAGACGGTCATTGGCGAAGCTGGTCTGATAGCCCACCTCGTAGGCGCTGATCGTTCCCGTGCCCTCGCCCACCGAGAAGTCCAGGCCATTCTTGCCGGCTTTGTTGAGCTCGTTGTTGTAGTCGAACACGCCGCCCTGGGCGTACCAGCGATCGTCAAAGTCGTAGCGCAGGATCGCCGCCCATGACGAGTTCGGATAGGCGGTGATGCCAAGGTCGGCGATCGCGCCGTACGGGGTCAGGCACATGGCGTTGCTCATGAACACGCAGTTGAGCGGCGAACTGTTGAAATAGCTGTTTACCGGAGCGCGGCCGGCGGTGATGCTCAAGCCGTTGCTGAAGCGGTGCCGCACCGTGAGCCGGGTCAGCCGGCCGCCAGCCACCGGGCGCCAGGTCTGCTGGGCGCTGATGGAGTTGCCGATCTTCTCGCGTGCCAGATTCCCGCCGGCGAACCACGCCCATTGTGCGTCCACGTCGGTATCGCGCACGCCGAACAGCGTCTCTAGGTCGAACTTCGACTGCGCCATGACCCAATACGACCCTTCGGTCCCCTGTTCCACGCCCCCCACGGGGTTGCTCGCCACGTTGCCGACCAGATCAAGGGCCAGGTCCACGCCATCGGGCAGCGCGGACTGCGCCGCCGCAGGGCCGGCCGAAAGGATCCCTGCTACCAGCAGGAACAAGGGATTAGGCGGAAAAAAATTCATGCAGCCTCCTCGCCCGGCGCACGCGGCGCCCGGGCGTTAAAGTCATCAGGAGCCACGACGCGGTCGCGGCGCGGGTCAATTCATGCCGGCTGGGCACCCAGAACACGCTGCCGGGTGCGGCGGGTGCCGATCTGGGCCGCCATGACCTTCTGGTCGAGCTTGCCTTCCCATTTCGCGATCACCAGCACCGCAACCGCGTTGCCGATCAGGTTCACGAAGGTCAGTCCCTCGGCCAGGATGCGGTGGATACCCAGGATCAACGCGATGCTGGCAACCGGAATCGTGCCGGTGGTGCCCAGGGTGGCAGCCAGCACCACGAAGGCCGCGCCGGCGACCCCTGCCGCGCCCTTCGAGGTCAACAACAGCACCGCGATCAGACCAAGCTGGTGCCAGATGGTGAGTTCGGTGTTGGTGGCCTGGGCGAGGAACAGCGCCACCGTGGTCAGGTACAGGCAGGTGCCGTCCAGGTTGAACGAGTAGCCGGCCGGCACCACGAAACCCACAATACCCTCTTCGCAACCCAGCTTCTTCATCTTCTCGATCAGCCGCGGAAGGACGGTCTCGGTCGAGGTGGTCGCTGCGACGATGATGATCTCATCACGCAGGTAGGCCATCAGGCGCCACAGGCTGGCCCCGGTCCACCAGCACACCGCGCCGAGCACCAGGACGGTGAACGCTGCACAGACCACGAAGAATTCGATGATCAGCTCGCCCAGGGACAGCAGCGATCCGGCGCCGAACTGGCCGACAGTGAACGCGATGGCGCCGAAGGCACCGATCGGAGCGAAGTACATGATGTAACCGATGATCTTGAACAACACTCCGGAGACACTCTCGATCACGCCCATCACCGGCTTGCCGCGCTCGCCCACAGCGGCCAGCGCGACGCCGAACAGCACGGCCACGAACAGCACCTGCAGCACATGCGCTTCGGTGAAGGCGCTGACCAGCGTGTTGGGGATGATCGCCATGATGTAGGACACGATCGACTGGTCATGCGCGGTGTGCACATAGCCCTCGATGCTGGCCATGTCGATGCTGGCCGGGTCGATGTTCATGCCGGCACCCGGCTTCCAGACGTCCACCGCGACCAATCCCACGATCAACGCCAGGATGGTGATGACCTCGAAATAGACGATGGACTTCAGTGCCAGCCGCCCCACGCTGCGCATGTCACTCATTCCAGCGATACCGTGGACGACGGTGACGAAGATGATCGGACCGATCATCATCCGGATCATCTTGATGAACGCATCGCCGAAAGGCTTCATTGCCGACCCGATGTCCGGCGCCAGCCAGCCGAGCAGTACGCCGATCACGGTGCCCGCAAGCACCTGGAACCACAGTTGGCCCAACAGGCCGAAACGGCCCGGCCGCTTCACTTCAACGGTCATGCAAACCCTCCCAGGTCGTCAACAATAGAGAAGCGCTGCCTGTTCAGTCGAACAGCACGCCATCGAACAGTTTTCGTGCGGTACGCAGCACGGCCGCCCGGGCCACCTGCCCGGCAGGGTCGAGCTCGATCACGCAGCCGGTCGCCCCGGTGGGGTGTTGCACCACGATGGTCTGCACTCTCCCCCCCGGCAGCACCGCCAACGGATAGGCCACCGAACCCTCCAGCAGACATGCGGTGGCAACGGTCACCGCCCCCAGAACCCCGATCGAGGCATGGCAGCGGTGCGGAATGAACGAACGCACATTGATCGCTCCCCCGTGTGCAGGGGCCGACACCAGCATCATCTTCGGAACCGACTGCGCCGCCACGTCACCGAGCCGCATCAGCGGACCAGCCTGCAGGCGGATGTGCTCAAGCCGCTGCTTCAACGCCGTATCGGCATCCAGCGTGGCGCGGTCTTCATGACCGCCGATGCCAAGATCCTCCGCCTGCAGCACCACGCAGGGCATGCCGTTGTCGATCAGCGTGGCGCGCACGCCGTCAACGGTATCGACGACATTGCCAGTGGGCAGCAGCGCACCACAGCTGGAACCTGCGATATCCGAGAATGCGAGCGCGACCGGAGCAGCAGTGCCGGGCACGCCATCGATGCGTGCGGCACCGTCATAGCTCACGCGCCGGCCAGGTGTCTGCACACTGGCAGCAGCCACGGTCCCGGTGTTGGCCATGAAGATGCGCACCTCGGTCTGCCCATCACCGGCCTCGACCAGCCCGCGTTCGATCGCGAACGGACCCACGCCAGCGAGCATGTTGCCGCAGTTCTGCGCATCGCTGACTACCGCTTGGTCGACCGACACCTGCAGGAACAGATAATCCACATCCGCGTCGTCGCGTGCGGAGCGGGACACCACCGCGACCTTCGAGGTCAATGGATCGGCGCCGCCCATGCCGTCGATCTGCCGCGCATCCGGCGAACCATAGGCACGCAGCAGGAAGGCATCGCGCATGGCGGCATCGGCGGGCAGCTCGTCACCGATGAAGAAGCCGCCCTTAGACGTGCCACCGCGCATCCACATCGCGCGCACGCCCTTATTCATAGCGCAGCCCCTTGGCGGCGAGGCGCTCGCGCATGGCATAGATGTCCAGCCCTAGCTCGCCGTTTGCCAGGCGCGCGCGCTTGTCGGCCTCGCGGGCTTCGCGGGCCCGGGCCTCTTGCACCACACGTGCCGCTTCACGGCTCGGCACGATGCAGATGCCATCATCGTCGGCCACCACGATGTCGCCTGGATGCACCAGGGCGCCGCCACAGACCACCGGCACGTTCACCGTTCCCAGCGACTCCTTCACCGTGCCCTGCGCATGGACCGCGCGACTCCATACCGGGAACCCCATCGCGGTTAGTTCGCGTACATCGCGCACGCCCGCGTCGATCACCAGGCCGCGGCAGCCACGCGCCTGCGCCGAGGTGGCGAGCAGGTCACCAAAGTAGCCATCGGTGCACTCGCTGGTAGGGGCCACGAGCAGTACGTCACCTTCGCGTAGCTGTTCGATGGCCACGTGCATCATCCAGTTGTCGCCCGGCGGCACCGACACGGTCACCGCGCTGCCGGCAATCCGCGCACCCGGGTAGATGGGGCGCAGCCGCGGATGCAACAGACCGCTGCGCTGCTGCGATTCGTGCACGGTGGCAACACCGGCTTCAGCGAGGGCGCGGATATGCGCAGTATCAGCACGTTCGATTCGGGTAACAACGCGGGACATCCATCCATCCTTCGTTAGGGATGGCGCAGTCTGTTCCGGGCCCATCGACCCCTCAAGATCGTTTTCCGTTCATTCCATTCAATATGGTTATAGTCATGTCATGGATATGCTGGCGAACCTGAACCTGAAGCACCTGCACGCACTGGTCGCCGTACATGACCACGGCGGCATCAGCGCGGCGGCTCCGCACATCAATCTGTCTCAACCCGCTCTTACCCAGGCGATCGCGCGGCTGGAGCGGCAGTTGGACACCCTGCTGTTTGATCGCCAACCCGGCGGCATGGCACCGACCGAAGCGACCGAACTGCTGGTCCCGCGCATCCAGCGCGCCCTGGCCTATCTGTCGCGCGGCGTGCGGCTGGCCCGGCGCGCGGGACGCCTGCCCACGCTGCCGTCGCTGGAACGTCGGCTCACGCTCAGCCAGCTTCGTGCATTGACCGCCGTGCACAGCGCGGGCAGCTACACGCTGGCCGCTGAACGCGCAGGCCTATCGCAGCCGGCCATGCATCGCGCGGTACGCGAACTGGAATCGATCATCGAGGTGCCGCTGCTGCAGCGACGCGGCAAATCGCTGCAGCCCACCGCCGCCGCCTCGCGCCTGCTGCGGCTGGTACGGCTGGCACTGTCCGAACTGACTTCGGGCTTGGATGAGCTGTCAACGATGCGCGACCAGCAGGGCGGACGGCTTGCCATCGGAGTGATGCCACTGGCCCGCGCACTGCTGCTGCCGCAGGCGCTGGCGCGCTTCGCACAAGCGTGGCCAGGGGCCACGGTGAGCGTGGTGGAAGGCCCCTTCGCCGAAGTGCTGGCCGACCTGCGTGCCGGCAGCCTGGACCTGCTGGTCGGTGCGATGCGCGACCTGAGTGCGGTACCGGATGTTGAGCAGGAGGGCTTGTTCGACGATGATCCGGTCATCGTCGGCCGCGCCGGCCATCCCGTGGGCGGTCGCGGCGCATCGCGTTTTGATGAGCTGCTGGACTACCCCTGGGTCATCCCGGCCACCGGTGCCCCGGTACGCGCGCGCTGGGAGCAGATGTTCCGCGACCAGGGGCATGAGCCACCCTCGCTTGGCATCGAATGCGGTTCCTTGGTGATCACCCGCGGCCTGCTCCTGGAAGGCGATTGGCTGACCTTGATGTCACGCGACCAGTTCGTGATAGAACGACGCGCTGGCCTGCTGTACGAACTCGGAGTCGCGGGTCCAGCGCTCCGCCGCCGGATCGGCCTCACCACGCGCGCAGACTGGCACCCTACCCGCCCCCAGCAAGCGTTCGTACGGATTTTCCGCGAGGTCTGCAGGCAACGCGGCCATGATGACGCAGGCGCATGGCCCTTTCGCTATCCTACCGCCCAGCAGAACGATGGGGCACCGTGACGGGTAGCGCCGATCCATGGTCGACGGCTTTCTGCTTACCGCGCGCTGCTGCATTCGGCCGAGCACAGCTCGGCGCTACCCCGCTGCCAGACGGTAGTGACGGCCGCTGGCCGTCAGCGCATGGCCATCATCGATCTTGTGGGTGACGACCGTTGGTCGTCACGATTCTGCTATCCGCTGCGCTTGCCGAGCACAGCTCGGCGCTACCGGGGCTTCCACGCGCAGTTGCAGGCCGAACGCCTGCGGCACGCGTACCAGCGTCGACAGCAGCAGTTCGTCGACTGATTGGACATCCGTCGGTAGACTTCCCTTTACGGGCGATGCGGGTTGCCGTCTCGGTTTACCACGCGAACCGCCGCCCCTGCACGTCCAGCGTGGACAGTCGCCGACGCACCGTTGAAATCGAATCGCTCAATGCGCGTCAGCGGCGAGCGCCACCGCGCAAAGCGTGACGACCAACGGTCGTCACCCACCGGAAAGGGGAGTGACGGCACCCGCCCGGTCCCCACCCGTTGCCGATCCCCGCCCTACCCCACAAAACAAGAACCCCCTGGTTTTCACCAGGGGGTCCTGTCCAATCCGTGCCGACCAAAGTCGGCACCACGAAAGCAGAAGGAATCAGGCGGCGACCGGCTTGCCCGCTTCCTGATACTCCTCGATCTGATCGAAGTTCATGTAACGGTAGATCTCCGCACCGCTGGCTTCCAGCACGCCCACGTCCGCCATGTACTCTTCCTTGGTCGGAATCCGGCCCAGGCGCGAGCAGATCGCCGCCAGCTCCGCCGACCCCAGGTACACGTTCGAATTGCGGCCCAGGCGGTTCGGGAAGTTGCGGGTCGAGGTCGAGAACACCGTCGCGCCCTCGCGCACCTGCGCCTGGTTGCCCATGCACAGCGAGCAGCCCGGCATCTCCATGCGTGCACCGGCGCTGCCGAAGGTGCCGTAGTGGCCCTCGCGGGTCAGCTCGGAGGCATCCATCTTGGTCGGCGGAGCCACCCACAGCTTGGTCGGGATGTCACGCTTGCCTTCCAGCAGTTTGGCCGCCGCACGGAAGTGACCGATGTTGGTCATGCACGAACCGATGAACACTTCGTCGATCTTGGCACCGGCGACTTCGGACAGCATCTTGACGTCGTCCGGATCGTTCGGGCAGGCCACGATCGGCTCGTGGATGTCGGCCAGGTCGATCTCGATCACCGCGGCGTACTCGGCATCGGCATCCGGTGCCAGCAACTGCGGATCAGCCAGCCATTCCTTCATCTTGTCGATGCGACGCTGCAGCGAACGCGGATCCTGGTACCCCTCGGCAATCATCCACTGCAGCAGGGTGATGTTGCTGGTCAGGTATTCGATGATCGGCGCTTTGTCCAGATGCACCGAGCAACCAGCAGCGGAACGCTCGGCCGAGGCATCGGACAGTTCGAACGCCTGTTCCACCTTCAAGTCCGGCAAGCCCTCGATTTCCAGGATGCGACCGGAGAAGATGTTCTTCTTGCCGGCCTTGGCCACGGTCAGCAGGCCGGCCTTGATCGCGTACAGCGGGATCGCGTTGACCAGGTCGCGCAGGGTCACGCCCGGCTGCATCTTGCCCTTGAATCGCACCAGCACCGATTCCGGCATGTCCAGCGGCATCACGCCGGTGGCGGCAGCGAAGGCCACCAGGCCCGAACCGGCCGGGAATGAAATGCCCACCGGGAAGCGGGTATGCGAGTCACCGCCGGTACCGACCGTGTCCGGCAGCAGCATGCGGTTGAGCCAGCTGTGGATCACGCCGTCGCCCGGACGCAGCGAGATGCCGCCACGGGTGGAGATGAACTCCGGCAGGGTGTGGTGGGTCTTGACGTCGACCGGCTTCGGGTAGGCCGCGGTGTGGCAGAACGACTGCATCACCAGGTCGGCCGAGAAGCCCAGGCAGGCCAGGTCCTTCAGTTCGTCACGGGTCATCGGACCGGTGGTGTCCTGGGAGCCGACCGAGGTCATCTTCGGTTCGCAGTAGGTGCCCGGACGCATGCCCTGGCCTTCCGGCAGGCCACAGGCGCGGCCGACCATCTTCTGCGCCAGCGAGAAGCCCTTGCCGGTGTCGGCCGGCTGCACCGGCAGGCGGAACAGGTCGGTGACCGGCATGCCCAGCGCCTCGCGCGCCTTGGCGGTGAGGCCACGGCCGACGATCAGCGGGATGCGGCCACCGGCGCGCACTTCGTCGAACAGCACGTCCGACTTGACCTGGAATTCAGCGATCACTTCGCCGTTCTTCAGCGCCTTGCCGTCGTACGGACGCAGCTCGATGACATCACCGTGCTCCATCTGCGTGACGTCCAGCTCGATCGGCAGCGCGCCGGCATCTTCCATGGTGTTGTAGAAGATCGGGGCGATCTTCGAGCCCAGGCAGACACCACCGAAACGCTTGTTCGGGATGAACGGAATATCTTCGCCGGTGAACCACAGCACGCTGTTGGTGGCCGACTTGCGCGAAGACCCGGTACCGACCACGTCGCCCACGTAGGCGACCAAGTGGCCCTTTTCCTTCAGCGACAGGATTTCCTGGATCGGGCCGCGCTTGCCATCTTCTTCCGGCACGAACGCCGCGTCGGGACGCTTGTTCTTCAGCATCGCCAGGGCGTGCAGCGGGATGTCCGGGCGGGTGGTGGCGTCCGGTGCCGGCGACAGGTCGTCGGTGTTGGTTTCGCCCGGCACCTTGAACACGGTCAGGGTCATGCTCTGGGCCACTTCCGGACGGCTGGTGAACCATTCGGCGTCGGCCCAGCTCTGCAGCACGGACTGGGCGTTGGCGTTGCCGGCCTTGGCCTTTTCCTGCACATCGTGGAAGGCATCGAACACCAACAGGGTGTTCTTCAGCGCGGCGGCGGCGATCACCCCGACGCTGGCGTCATCCAGCAGCTGGACCAGCGGGGCGACGTTGTAACCGCCGAGCATGGTGCCCAGCAGTTCGGTGGCGCGCTCGCGGCTGATCAGCGGGTTCTGCTCGCTGCCGAAGGCGATGGCGGCCAGGTAGGAGGCCTTGACCTTGGCGGCATCATCCACGCCGGCCGGCACGCGGTGGGTCAGCAGGTCCAGCAGGAAATCGGCTTCGCCGGCAGGCGGGTTCTTCAGCAGTTCAATGACATTGGCCGTCTGCTGCGCGGTCAGCGGCAGGGGCGGGATGCCAAGCGCAGCGCGCTCGGCGACGTGGTGGCGGTAGGCTTCCAACATGACAACTCCCGGGTAATGCGGTGAATACAACGATTGGATGAAGCGGTAAAAAGGTAAGGCTCAGGCCTGCGGCACGATCAGCTTCAGGCCCTTGAAATAATCCCGATAGAACGCGTCGTTCCAGGTGATCAGACCGTCGCACTGCAACAGCGCGTGGGCCCCGACCATGAAGCCGTCCAGGCTGCGGCGTTCGTTGCCGCGCTGGCGGTGGCGGCGTTGCATCTCCCCGGCGCGCAAGGCCGATTTGGCTTCCATCGCGTTGAAATGCACGCCCATTTCTTCCAGCGCCTCCAGCACCTCCGCCCCGCCGCGCAACGCGGCGCAGACTTCGGCCAGGGTCGCCCCGCAGACCACCACGCGGCCGCCGACCAGGCACTGCCGCAGGCAGGCCTCCACCGCATCGGCCTGCGGGCCATTGCTGAGCAGTTCGATCAGGACCGGGGAATCAACGGCGATCATGGCCGGCTTACTGCTCGTCACGGACGGCCTTCACAGCCGCATCGGTGGAGTCGAAGCCATCCAGCGCGAACTTGCCGCGGGCGCGCGAGATGGCGTCATCCACGCTCTTGCGCAGGATGATCCGGCCGCCTTCCAGCTCTACGGTCAGCTGGGTGCCCTTGGTCAGGCCCAGCGCATCGCGGACCGCCTTGGGCAAGGTGATCTGGCCGCGTTCAGCTACGGTGGCTTCCATGGGTAGGCCCTCTTCGGTATGTACGAATTATACATACTTTTCAAAAAGGGGACGGAGGGGATTAAGTCGTTTCAGGCACTCACGGGGCCGAAAACGACTTAATCCCCTCCGTCCCCTTTTTGGGCCGTGATGACATCGGCGCTACATCTGAATGTGTAAGATTTCACGCTGAGCAAGCAGGCGCGCCTGGTGCGCGGCCGTTGCAAGCCAATTCGCAAAGGAGTCATCTGCAATGAGTGATTCGTTCTCCACGCGCAGCCAGCTGGACGTCGGCGGCAAGCGCTACGATTACTTCAGCCTGCCCAAGCTGGGCCAGCGCTTCGATATTTCCCGCCTGCCCTATTCGATGAAGATCCTGCTGGAGAACCTGCTCCGGCACGAGGATGGCGGCGTCACCGTGGGCAAGGACCACATCGAAGCGGTAGCGACCTGGGACCCGAAGGCCGAGCCGGAAACCGAGATCGCCTTCATGCCCGCGCGCGTGGTGCTGCAGGACTTCACCGGCGTGCCGTGCGTGGTCGACCTGGCGGCGATGCGCGATGCGGTGGTCAAGCTCGGCGGCAGCCCGGAGCAGATCAACCCGCAGATCCCCTCCGAGCTGGTCATCGACCATTCGGTGCAGGTGGATGTGTTCGGCAAGCCCGACGCGCTGGACCTCAACGGCAAGATCGAATTCCAGCGCAACCAGGAACGCTACGGCTTCCTGCGCTGGGGCCAGAAGGCCTTCGACAACTTCAAGGTGGTGCCGCCCAATACCGGCATCGTCCACCAGGTGAACCTGGAAAACCTGGCCCGCGTGGTGATGGCCGTGGACAAGGACGGCACCCAGTTCGCCTATCCGGATACCGTGTTCGGCACCGACAGCCACACAACCATGATCAATGGTATCGGCGTGCTGGGCTGGGGCGTGGGCGGTATCGAGGCGGAGGCGGCGATGCTCGGCCAGCCCTCTTCGATGCTGATCCCGCAGGTGGTTGGTTTCAAGCTGACCGGCCAGATGCCCGAAGGGGCCACCGCCACCGACCTGGTGCTGACCGTCACCCAGATGTTGCGCAGGCACGGCGTGGTCGGCAAGTTCGTCGAGTTCTTCGGCGACGGCCTGCAGCACCTGCCGTTGGCTGACCGCGCGACGATCGGCAACATGGCACCGGAGTACGGCGCGACCTGCGGCATCTTCCCGATCGATAACGAATCGCTGAACTACCTGCGCCTGTCCGGTCGCCCGGAAGAGCAGATCGCGCTGGTGGAAGCCTATGCCAAGGCGCAGGGCCTGTGGCACGACGCCGATACCGCGCACGCCCAGTACAGCGCCACCCTGGAGCTGGACATGGGCACGGTAAAGCCGTCGCTCGCCGGGCCGAAGCGCCCGCAGGACCGCGTGCTGCTGGAAGAGGTTCAGGCCAATTACCGCGAAGCACTGGTCGGGCTGACCACCAACCGTGACAAGAAGGGCGTGGACGTCTCCACCTTCGTCAACGAAGGCGGCGGCACGGCGGTGGGCAACGAGCAGCTGGCCAAGGGCCAGGCCGACGTGGAACTGGATGGCAAGGCGTTCCGGCTGAAGGACGGCGCTGTGGTGATCGCAGCCATCACCTCGTGCACCAACACCTCCAATCCGGCAGTGATGATCGGTGCCGGCCTGCTGGCCCGCAACGCGGCCGCGCGCGGGCTCAACCGGCAGCCGTGGGTGAAAACCTCGCTCGGCCCGGGCTCGCGCGTGGTTACCGATTACCTGGAGAAAGCCGGCGTACTGACCGAACTGGAGAAGCTCGGCTTCTACGTGGTGGGCTACGGCTGCACCACCTGCATCGGCAACTCCGGCCCGCTGCCGGCAGAAGTCAGCGCCGGCATCGCGCAGGGCGACCTGGTGGTGACCTCGGTGCTGTCGGGCAACCGCAACTTCGAAGGCCGCGTGCATCCCGAAGTGAAGATGAACTACCTGGCCAGCCCGCCGATGGTGGTGGCCTACGCGATCGCCGGCACCACCGACATCGACCTGACCACCGAACCGCTGGGTACCGGCAGCGATGGCCAACCGGTGTTCCTGCGCGACATCTGGCCGAGCAACAAGGAGATCGGCGATGTGATCGCCGCGACCCTGGGGCCGGAGATGTTCAAGCAGAACTACGCCGACGTGTTCAAGGGTGATTCGCGCTGGAACACCATCGCCTCGCCCGACGGCGACCTGTACGAGTGGGACGATGGGTCCACCTACATCAAGAACCCGCCCTACTTCGAGGGCATGACAATGCAGGTCGGCACCATCGAGGACGTGCACGGGGCGCGGGTGATGGGCCTGTTCGGTGATTCGATCACCACCGACCATATCTCGCCAGCCGGCAACATCAAGAAGGAATCGCCCGCGGGCCGCTTCCTGCAGGAGCGCGGCGTGCAGCCGGCCGACTTCAACAGCTACGGCAGCCGTCGTGGCAACGATGACGTGATGGTCCGCGGCACCTTCGCCAACATCCGCATCAAGAACCTGATGTTCGGCGGCGAAGAAGGCGGCAACACGCTGTACTACCCGGCCGGCGGCGGCGAACCGGAGAAGCTGGCGATCTACGACGCGGCCATCAAGTACAAGGCCGACGGCGTACCGCTGGTGGTGCTGGCCGGCAAGGAATACGGCACCGGTTCTTCGCGTGACTGGGCCGCCAAGGGCACCCTGCTGTTGGGGGTGAAGGCGGTCATCGCGGAAAGCTTCGAGCGCATCCATCGCTCCAACCTGGTCGGCATGGGCGTGCTGCCGCTGCAGTTCCGCAACGGTGAGAACGCGCAGTCGCTGGGCCTGGATGGGTCGGAGGTGTTCGACATCACCGGCCTGCAGGATGGCGCCAGCAAGCGTGCGACGGTCAGCGCGAAGAAGGCCGATGGCACGGTGGTGACCTTCGAGGCTTCGGTGATGCTGTTGACGCCGAAGGAAGTGGAGTACTTCCGCCACGGTGGGTTGCTGCAGTACGTGCTGCGGCAGTTGGCCGGGCGCTGAGGGTTTCGGGGTCTGGTCGAACGGGCTGGGCCCTCTCGCGGCGGATGGTGTCGCCGCTGGCTTGCGGGGGTGGCGACGGGCGGGTGGAGGGTCCGGGGGACGGCAAAAACCGCTCCTGCGGGCCTCGTTTCGCGCCATCCATGGCGCTCAACGCCCCCACACCCTCCACCCACCCGTCGCCCTGACGGTTTCCGGTGGCCATCAACCGCGTATGAAAAAGCAAAAGGCGGGTGACGGGCGATGCCCGTCACCCGCCTTTACTTTTGCTTTTGCTTTTGCCCCTGCCTCTCCCTCCGCTGGCGCGGCGATGCCGGGTTGCGCAGGACGCTTGGAGCCCCGGATGGGCGGAAAGCAGGCCCCATGGATGGGTTTACGACGTGTCCTGCGCAAGGGCTTCAACCGCCCTCCCTCCCAGCAACGAGGCGCCACCCGGAAAAATGATTAATTCTTATTTTAGACAATTCATATATTAAGGACGAAACAGGAGTAATCTCGACCCACAAGGCACATCCTGTGGAGTCCGCCATGCTGCACGCCCCGATCACCTTCGAACCGATCACCGAACTCACCCGCACCACCGCGTCCTCGGTGAAGGAACACTGGCGCAAGGTCATGCAGGAAGTCCGCGAACAGCGCATGGTCGTGGTCACCAACCACAACGAACCGCAGGCGGTGATCATCTCCGCCGACCAGTACCGCGCGCTGCAGGCCAAGGTCGAAGCGCTGGAACAATCGCTGGGTGAACTGCGCAACCAGACCCCCGCCCTGACCGAACTGCGCAAGGGCTTCGACGAACGCCTGGCCGTGCTGCAGCAGGCCCAGGCCGGCCAGCGCGCACGCGACCTGCTGCGTCGCCCTGCCCACCTCGGCGGCAAGGTCAAGGCCGGCTCCGGCTTCTGATGGCACGCCCGTTCCTGTACGTGCTGGCCGGGGTCAACGGCGCCGGCAAGAGCTCCATCGGCGGCCACCTGCTGCGTGAGGCGGGACTGGACTGGTTCAATCCGGACACCTACGCCCGCGCGCTGGTGCGCCAGTTGGGCGTCGGCCAGGCCGAGGCCAATGGACAGGCTTGGCAGGAAGGCGTCAGCCGCCTGCAGGCCGCCCTGGCCGAGGGCAGCAACCATGCCTTCGAAACCACCCTGGGCGGCACTTCGATCACCGCGATGCTCCACGAAGCCACCCGCACGCACGATGTGCTGATGTGGTTCTGCGGGTTGTCCAGTCCGGAGCAGCACATCGCGCGGGTGAAGGCGCGGGTGCAGGCCGGTGGCCACCCGATCAACGAAGCCGATATCCTGCGCCGCTGGCCATTGGCGCAGCAGAATCTGATCGGCCTGCTGCCGGTGCTGGCCGCGCTGCAGGTGTATGACAACAGCACAGAGGCCGCGCCCGGCGAAGCGGTGCCGGATCCACAGCGGGTGCTGCAGATGGAAGGCGGACAGCTGGAATGGCCGCCCGCCGAAGACCTGGCGCAACTGCGGCAGACGCCGGACTGGGCCGTGCCGCTGGTGGAAGCGGCGTTGCGATCAGCTTCCTGAAGGGGGTCGGAGTCCGGACCCCAGGAGCGGCCGGGCGTGGCTCGGCGCCGCCAGAACGTGACGACCAACGGTCGTCACCCACAGGACCAACGGTCGTCACCCACCGAACCAACGGTCGTCACCCACCGGACCCATGGTCGTCCCGCTTCAGTGCCGGTGGGGCGCGTCCGGGTCGGTGCGCAGGGCGCGCAGCAGGCCCACCATGTAGAACGCCAGGGTGAACGAAAATGGCAGGCCGCACAGCACCACCGCGGTCTGCATCGCCCCGAAATTGCCGGCCAGCAGCAGGCCGATGCTGACCACGGTGATCACCACCGCCCAGAACACCCGCAGCCAGATCGGCGCGTCATGGCCATCTTCCACGCCACCGTCCACGCGGCGCGTGCACAGGTTGGCGATCATCAGCGTGCCCGAATCCACCGGGGTCAGGAACAGCACGAAGCCGATCACCACCGCCGCACCGGCCACGTACGGGGCCCACGGCAGGTACTCCAGCAGCTTGAACAGGGTCATCGCCGCGTCGTCCTTGGCGACCTCCCCAAGCACCGCCTGGCCATGGTTCAGCACCAGGTCGATGGCGGTGTTGCCGAAGATCGACAGCCACGCCAGGGTGAAGCCCAGCGGGATCAGCAGCACGCCCAGGATCACCTCGCGGATGGTGCGCCCGCGCGAGATGCGCGCCACGAAAAGTCCCACGAACGGCGCCCAGGCGATCCACCAGGCCCAGTAGAACAGCGTCCAGCTGCCCAGCCAGTCGCGGCCGTCCGGCTGGTTGAGGTAGATGTCGAAACTCTTGCGCACGAACGAGGCCAGGTAATCGCCGGTGTTCTGCACCAGCCCATCAAGCAGGTGCAGCGTCGGCCCGGTCACCAGCACGAACAGCAGCAGCAGGCACAGCAGGCGCACGTTGAGGTTGGACAGCCAGGCGATGCCTTTCTCCACGCCGGCCACCACGCCGATGGTGGCCACCACCATCATCACCAGCACGATCATCACCAGCGTCTGCGGCGTGTCGGGCACGTTGAAGAGGTAGCTCAACCCGGACTGCACCACCAGCGCCCCGATGCCCAGGTTGGTCACCATCGACACCAGCGTCGCCAGGATGCCGAAGCCGTCCACCATGTCGCCGATCCGGCCATGGATACGTTCACCGAAGACCGGGTACAGCGCCGAACGCAGTGCCAGCGGAAGGTTGCGACGGTAGGCGAAGTAGCCCAAAGCGACGCCCACCAGCGCGTACAACGCCCAACCGTGCAGGCCCCAATGCAGGAAGGTCAGCACCATCGCCTCGCGACTGGCCGCGACCGTGCCGCCCTGCTGTCCCGGCGGGGTCAGGAAGTGGTCCAGCGGCTCATAGGCGCCGTAATACAACAACGCGATGCCGATGCCGGCCGAGAACAGCATCGACACCCAGGGCACGTAGGCGAAGGCAGGCGATTCTTCGTTGTGGCCCAGCCGGATGCTGCCGTAGCGGGAGAACGCCAGCCACAGCACGAAGCCCAGGCAGGCCACGATCAGCAGCATGTACCACCAGCCGAACGCAGCGGACACCTGCGCCTGCGCGACCTGCAGCCAGTGCTCGCTGGCCTGCGGGTTGAGCACGGTGAGCAGGCCCAGCACGCCGATGGACAGGGCCGAGCTGAAGAACACGAAACCGTTCAGTCGCAGCGGCGACGGCGCGGAGGAAGCCTTGGAAGACATGCTGTTGTCTCATCGATCCTGGGGGCGCAGGGTCCGGCCGGATCGAAGGGACCGGGACCAGGGCGTGGGGACGCGAGCGCATCCTACGCCTTTATTGATTGAACGTTCAATCAATAAAAAGTATAGTGGTCGCCATCACGGGACCCCCCGGTCGCAGTGCATGGAGAGACAATGCCGAAGAAAGGCATCGAGCCGGTCCGCCGCGAACAGCTGATCCGCGCCACCTTCCAGACCATCGACGAGATCGGCCTGGCCGACGCGACGGTGGCCACCATCGCGCGCAAGGCCGGCCTGTCCACCGGCATCGTGGCGCACTATTTCGGCGACAAGGACGGGCTGCTCAATGCGGCCATGCGGCAGATCCTGCGTGAGTTGAAGAGCGCCGTGGCGCGCTTCCGCGACACCTGCGCCGACGATCCCCGCGCGCAGCTGCGTGCCATCGTCGATGGCAACTTCGACGACAGCCAGACCAACGGCACCGCCATGCGCGTGTGGCTGACCTTCTGGGCAGCGAGCATGCACCAGCCGGAACTGGCCCGCCTGCAGCGCGCCAACGACCAGCGCCTGTACTCGAACCTGTGCCACCAGTTCAAACGCGTTCTGCCTGGCGAACAGGCCACCCTGGCCGCCCGCGGGCTGGCCGCCATGGTCGATGGCCTGTGGCTGCGCGGCAGCCTGGTCGGCGGTGACTTCAACGCCGACAACGCACGCCGCATCGCCTACGCGTACATCGACTTCCAGTTACAGGCAAACGCGCTATAAGCGCTTGAACGCCTGCTCCCCTCCTCTCCCCCTTCCCCTTCCAGGAGTTCCCATGTCCACCCTGCCCCTGCAGCAGCTCTACATCCACGGCAAGCTGGTCGACGCCTCCAGCGGCAAGACCTTCCAGAGCATCAACCCGGCCACCGGCGAGGTGATCGCCGAGGTGCAGATCGCCAATCAGGCCGATGTCGAGCGCGCCGTGGCCAGCGCCGCGGAAGGCCAGAAGGTGTGGGCGGCGATGACCGCGATGGAGCGTTCGCGCATCCTGCGCCGCGCCGTGGACATCCTGCGCGAACGCAACGACGCGCTGGCGCAGCTGGAAACCCTGGACACCGGCAAGGCGCTCAGCGAAACCACCACGGTGGACATCGTCACCGGTGCCGACGTGCTGGAGTACTACGCCGGCCTGGCCACCGCCATCGAAGGCAACCAGGTGCCGCTGCGCGAATCCAGCTTCTTCTACACCCGCCGTGAGCCGCTGGGCGTGGTCGCCGGTATCGGCGCATGGAACTACCCGGTGCAGATCGCGCTGTGGAAGTCCGCCCCGGCGCTGGCAGCTGGCAATGCGATGGTGTTCAAGCCGTCCGAA
>Ga0265780_10002920_pt1 | contig 22839 bp, 19 predicted proteins | sample P1T30metagenome_FD_192432 | JGI IMG/M metagenome (GOLD analysis project Ga0265780, IMG submission 192432) | Plant litter microbial communities from East Loma Ridge, Irvine, California - P1 T30 | ecosystem: Environmental > Terrestrial > Plant litter > Unclassified | place: USA: California...
AGACGACGATGAATGTTCTGAACGAATCGGCTCTCCAATCGACCGATGCGCTGTCAGACCCCGGCTACCAGAGCGACAGTGGACGTAGCGACGACACTGCTCAGTTCCCCCTTCGCAGAGACTCAGACAGTGCGCTGGGTTCCTCCGCGCCACACTCGCCCGAAGCCAGAAAATCCGAGCACAAAACATACGCAAAGACACTACGCCTCACGAGCGAGCAACTCCGAGCGCTCAACCTAAAACCCGGTGCCAACACCATGAGCTTCACCGTGAACCGCTCCAAATGCGAAGCCTACATGTTCTACTGGAAGCACGACGTGCCCATCGTCATCTCCGACATCGACGGCACAATCACCAAGTCCGACGCCCTCGGCCACGTGCTCAACATGATCGGCCGAGACTGGACACACCAAGGAGTAGCCAAACTCTACACCGACATAGTCAACAACGGCTACAACATCTTCTACCTAACCAGCCGCTCCGTCGGCCAAGCCGACACCACCCGCGCGTACCTCAACGGCGTCGTCCAAGACAACTACCGCCTCCCCAAAGGCCCCGTAATCATGAGCCCAGACCGCACCATCGCAGCCCTCCGCCGCGAAATCTACCTCCGCAAGCCCGAAGTCTTCAAAATGGCTTGTTTGAGAGATATCATGCAGCTCTTCGATAAGCCCGCGCACCAAACCCCTTTCTACGCCGGTTTCGGTAACCGCTTCACAGACGCGCTGTCATACCGCAGCGTCAACATCCCCTCCACCCGCATCTTCACCATCAACTCCAACGCCGAAGTCAGCCTCGACGTCCTGTCGCTCAACAGCTATAAAACGGGTTACGCAAGCATGCGCGAGATTGTAGATCACTTTTTCCCGCCGGTGGGGCTGCTGGTTCCGGCGGGTGGGGAGGCGTATACGGATTTTAATTATTGGCGCGATCAGCCGCTTGATATTCAGGATTTTACGGATAGCGAAGACGAAGACGAAGACGATGATGATGAGAGGACGGAGGCGGCTAGTATAAGGAGTGAAGACGAAGGGTCGGAAATTGGTGAGGATCTTGAGGCGAGTTATTTGTCGAGGGAGAGCTTGGATGTCGATGAAACGGGTTTGGATGATTCGATTGTCGAGAGTGTGGAGGGGGCTGATTATTTGGACGGCGGGGAGTATGCAGAGAGGAGGTATGGGGATGATGAAGATGTAGAGGAGGAGTATGCAGATGATGAAGATGGTGAGGGTGACAGAACGATGGTTCAAGACGTTGTTCCTTCGATTGAGGGTGGGGGAGATACGGGTGTGGATACGAGTGTTGAGCGTATGAGGGCGTTGGATGTGAAGGAGAGGAGTCCGACGCCGAGGGCTACGCCGCGGAGGTAGTCAGTTGCGTTGGCTGATTTGTTCCGAGTTTAAGTGTTTCTACGCATAGCATGGCATGGGGCGGCGTTGGGCGAATCGCTGATACGGGACACTGGTGTTTTGTAGAATCTTCTTGTTTACGTCTTGTAATTTGTTAGACAGTTTTGAGAGGAGGCTTCAACATGCCTTTTCTACTATGTTTCAAAGATACATGTTCCACGTCTCGTCTTCTGTGGGTTTATCGTCGCTTCCTTCTCACTGACTCTCACTTCCCCCGAGGTGATATCACCTGATTCAAGTGAGCGTTATCTTCCAGTACTCGCTCTCGATCCTGGCTGAATTCGGTTTTATGGTTTTCGTTTTGTTTGCTCCTTCTCAATCGGGTCAGTCGTCGTCACTTCCTTCTTGACGCCACCACGTGTTTGCGCAAATATGATACCCTTACTCACTACGTAGCCTGAACCACTTGCACAATAAATCAGGCTGCACTCACCTGCACTCACATTGCGTACGGGGTCCGGTCCAGATTTCCGCCACCGCGCCCAGACCTTTTCCAACGTACTCGGCTCCTTCCTTCGAAGTCTTGTATAACTCCACCCCAACAACACCCATACACCCCGAACCACGAACCAATTTCCTCAAATCCAACCGTCAGCTACTCACACAATACTACCTCCATTCAACATTCAAACAACCCAAACAACCAAACCCACCCAACTCGCCCAACACCTAAACAACATGAAGTCCCTCACCACCGTCCTCGCCCTCGCGGTCCTCTCCACCACCGTCCTCGGCAGCGTCATCCCCCACGACACTTCCTCCTCTCCCGACAACGCAAGTCCACCCTCAACTTCCTTCCCACACCCTCTCTCCCTGCTCTACCCCAGGGCCGGGGCTAACGACGGAGAGCAGGACGTCCATACTATGGCTACTGCGTTCTGCAAGCGCTGCAGTGAGGCTTATGTTGATTGTGCTAATGTAAGTTTGGATTTGATTTATGGGGGTGGGGTAGAGGGGATGGGTGGGTTGAAGGAATGGAAGTGCTATTGTGAATGACAGAGCTGCAAACATACTTCTCAGTGCGAGATCATCTGCCAGGGCGTTCATGTTGATGGCAAGTTGTGCAAGAAGGAGTGTGGTTGGGCTCAGTAGATGGGTGGCTTGAAAGACTTAAGGAGGGGATGATGTAGGCGGAGTGGATTGATGGTGTGGATCTTCGGGTTTACAGATACCTGGGCAAATGAATGGAAAGGAAGATGGAAGAGCGATCGTGGCTGTCATGTCACTGATGAAGGTTGGGGGTAGTACTGGTGTCTCATGGGTAGCCTCGTCTTCAGGAACAGGAATGCTGATAACGTGCAGCTCGATACATCCCCTCCATGAACGTGATTCATTTTGATCTTTCTAAAGCCCCTGCGCCCAACCATTCCAACCTCTTCCAACCCTCCCCAACACACTTCAATTCGGCGTAAGCTTCAACAACCTCCCCCCAGCCCCATCCTCAATAACCCAAATCGCACCATCCTTGTCTTCCCGAATACCTCTCATGCGTTTACCCATGCTGATGCGCTGTGCCTCCGCCGCCGTATCGCCAGTGATACTAACCCTCACAAGCCCTTGCGCGCTAAGACCGGTAATGATAGCATTGCCCTTCCATCCAGCAAAAAGGTCACCTTTATAAATAATCAGCCCAGCAGGCGAGATAACAGGAACCCAATTCGCCTTCGGCGCCGCAAACTCCGGTCTCGTACTATGTTTCGGTATCAACGTGCCATTATAATGCCGTCCCTCACACACAACCGGCCATCCGTAGTTCTTACCCGGCACTATCAAATTCAACTCGTCACCGCCAAACGGCCCCATTTCGACTTCCCACAATCGACCCTGCGCGTCGAAGTCTATGCCGAGTGGATTGCGGTGGCCGAGCGTGTAAATTTGGGATTGGATGCTGCCTTGCGATGCGAATGGATTTCCGGCGTAGACAGTCCCGTTGTCATAGAGCCTGATTATTTTCCCTAGGTTGGAGGTCATAGATTGGGCGGGGTGCATTTGGTTTATCTCGCCTGAGGATATGTATAACGCGCCGTCTTCAGGACCGAATTTAAGGCGGCAGGCAAACTGGAGGCCGCCTGTGGCACGTTGGGAATGCCGCCATATGACTTCGAGGCCAGAGAGTGCGCCGCTGCTACCACTCAGACTCAGCTTGGTGCGCGCGACCGCGCAGCCTGCGCCGCCGGAACCGTTTTCCGCGTAGCTGATGTAGACGATGCTGTTATTCGCATACTGTGGATGTAAAGCGATGTCGTGGAGACCGCCTTGACCGGCATACGCGACGGAGGGGACGCCGGTGATGCTGCCTTTGGACTTTGTGGCTGGGTCGACGAGGAGGAGGTTGCCTTTTCGCTCTGTGACGAGGATGCGGGTGTCGGGGAGGAAGGCGAAGGCCCAGGGTTCGGAGAAGTCGGTTATGGGTGTTGTTTTGAAGGGCTGTTGGCGGGTGGATAGGTGGGGTGATAGTGCGAGAGTGGTTGTGGATAGCGCTAGGGCTAGGGCGGAGGTGAGGGAGAGGGTGGGATGCATTGTTGTAGAGGTGGGTGTTGCTTTGTCGTATGTTGAGTTCTTAGATGTTCGAAGGTCGAGTCACTCAGATCGTAAAGCGCCTATTATGTTGACTGTTCCCCAAAGCAGGTAGTCATATGAGTAACGAGTGGTCTCGGGCAACCTCTTCTACGATTACAGCATCTCCTTGCCGGTGACGACATCATATACACATGATTTCAGTTAGAGTACTTGTACTTTATAACCATGGTATCGGCAGTGTTTATGAGTGGAGGAAGAGAAGAGGCATAAAGGATTCAACATATAGAAAAACCTTGGAGGCAGTGAAGGATTCGTTGGTAGATAATACCTGCCCAAGGTAGGCAATTGGCGCGTAGTATGCAACCACTCCTGCGAGGGCATGGCTTGGCAAGTCACGGCAGAGAAGTGCCGCTATATCAGAAACGCTACGTGCAGGCATAATAAAGTAGCCAAGATAATCGCGTGGGTGCTTAGGATCTCGGCAGAAGGTCAGGCGTGATGTTAGAGTGCGGCACATGTTGTGACATCGCGTTTTGGCGCGGCCTGCATCTGGATTACTAATTCTCCAACAATCGTTGAAGAATTTGCGTTACCGTTGCGTGTATACGTTCAACGTCATCTGTCGCTTTTCTCCACGCAACGACATATCCCTGTCGTCACCAGAAACAACGTCAGGATGTGCGACATCACTATCCTCGAGATTCCAGCGCGGTGCTGTGTCAATGTATTCGTTTCGGTTTTGCCGTAGACATAACTCGCCTCTCTTTCGTCTCATCTACCCTCCATCTCCATATCCTCCTCCTCAATCGTAGGCAAAACCTGATACATCCTCTTCCCCTTGCCCATCCTCTTCAAACACCGATCCGTATGCAACAAATGCCCTCTCTTCTGCCTCACGAACCCCGCAAAACACGCCGCGCTCGACGCAATCGCACCCGCTGAGATATATATCGGTATAAAGAAGTCCTGCGGCTTATACCAGATCATCGTCGTCGCAAAAGACAGCAGTTCGAACAGATTCTGTAACGACATTTCGATAGCGGAGAAAGAGCCACGGGAGGCAGGTGGTGCGTCTTCTTGAACGAGGTATTGGACGCTGAGATCGAAGCCCCAGAGACCAAGGCGGGAGAGGCATACGCCGATTACGAGGGCGCCGCCCGCTAGCATTGGCGCTGTGGTTGTGGGGAAAATGTGGAATAGGCCGATTGCCAGGGCGATGGCGAGGAGCTGTTCGTTGATGAACCAGAGACCTGCTCGTACGGCGCCGATTTTGTTCATGAGCCACGGCGCTGCGATAGTGGCGGATAATTCGAGGATAACGGATACGAGCCGCATGACGGAGACGTGCGTGCTGGTGAAGCCGAGGGTGAGGAGGTAGGTCGTCATTTGCGAGGCGAAGGAGAGGACGGTGAGGTAGAGGAGAGAGAGGGAGAAGGAGGCCAGGAAGGCGGGGTTCGTGATGTATTCGCGATACGGCGCGAGGTGTGTGGTTATGGTTTTGGTGATGGTGGAGCGTCGCGTAGTGGTATTTGGTACGGTATCCTGGTTAGGCGACGAGGCTCGCTGTTGCAGTTCCGTAGCAATGTCTGTTTCAGACGCTTGTTTCGTCACGACTCCCTTTCCAACACTTAGTTCCGGTACCGCGGCATAGACATTCGCGATGGCGAAGTATTCCACCAACACGCTTATCGTGTTTTGTGCGAAGACGGCCCAGATGGCGAGTCTGGTGGAGTATCCGTCTACGAGTCCGATGCCGACGGGCGCGATGAGCTTGCAGATGAGATCTATCCTGCGCATCGCGCTGTTCAGCTCTTGTCGGTCAACAGATAGACTCTCGGATACGACGACGATCCAGTCGCGCTCCACGGATACGGTGTTGGCGACGAAGGCGAGTTTCTCGATGCATGCCAGCACGACGCTGATAACGAAGAGGCCGTGGGTTACAATCCCAATATCCTTCTCTTCCCCACCCAAACCCAGCATCGCTACCAAAATTGCACAACTCCCCGCTACACTAACTCTTTGCCACACAATACTCTGGCGCACAACCCATAATCTATCTCTCCGGTCGACCAGCCCTCCAATCCATGATCCAAGGACGGCAGCAGCAAGCGACCGGAAAAGCGCATAGCATGATGCGAAGAAAAGTGTCCCAGGGAAGATCTTCGCGAGAAAGATCACAGCGCCGAATTCAAAGGTGCGCGCATTCCACGTCGAAAGTACATGTGAAGTGTACAGCTTGGTGAGAAGGTGGTGGGGTGATCGTCGCGTGGGCGATGGTGTTGATCGGGCGGGGTAGACTGGTTGTGGTTGGGTTGGTGAGGCCAGCTCTCCTCTGGCCTCGCTCGTCGAACTCGTCATATCGTCACAAGGTATGTAGGTAGGAAGAAGCAAGAACGTAAACCGCCCCCATGACGAAGAAGAAGCTACATATCCTGTCGCAAGGTTTAGCAGCCTAATACCGTGATGGTCATGAGACGGGTGCCCGATGCTGTGGGAAACGGACGCCTGGGCCTTCCGAGTCGCCTCATGGATTGCGTTTGCACGTGTGGACCCTGTCGATCTGGTGGAGGGGTTAGGCTGCGTTGGGTTAGCGTCGCGAGGTTGATGGATTTGATAGATAGCAGGGCCGAGTATTGATGGTGAGGATGCGTCTATTAGGCTGATGAGATGGGTTCGCTGGTTTGGTGGTTGGTGGTGGGTGTGATGGAAGATGGGTCTTTGCTGTCCTGTTGAGTGTGCCAGTATAATTGCATGTAGTTGTAACTTCAAATGATCAATGAGCAAAAACGCCTTGTTTCATGACATTAGAAGCATAAGGAGGTCACGACGCTTAGTAAGTATTGGGTTAAGGTGTTTTGATGTTTCCTGATGAAAGCGTGGGGCATTAAACTCCAAGGACAGTCGATGTTCCAAGGCTGCGAGCGTGTCCTTAGCGCGAACCCTGGATATTGGAAAGACGCGTTTCCGAAGGCCATTCCGTCTTCCAACAAACTCTCATCCATGGAACTCACCACACACTATCAATTGCTCCCGAATCTGTCGCCGGCTCATGGCTTCGTGCCTCGATCTCACACTTCCTGAAGATGTTCGGCTATACGGCAAGGCGTCGAACGCTTGGCCAGGACGTGCTCGTGCATCCACCTACATGACGCGTACCTAGGTAGCCTACTTGATTACACGTCCACCAGATCTCTTTGCTACAGGGCAGATGAGGCGCTCCATCCATCGTGCTAGAAGAGGTAAGCCAGCTCAAATGATCTCAGAACCCCAAGACCGCTGCACGACTGACAATCGCAGGATGGCTCGTCCTACCGCTCGGCAGACACCCCGCTCGCTTCCAGCCTCCGCCCGCCTTCTTGCAGCCTACGAACAACGCTCAATCAGTAACACCACGAAACAACGCCCAACACGATGGAGACAAGCAAGAGCGAAGCAAGTTTGCAAGGAGCGTGCTTGAAGGTAGCACGGTAGCTCTGATATCGCTCTTCGGCCTGGGCCTTGGTGGCTATGCCTATAGTCTGTTCTACAAGCGGACCGTCGCAAAGAAGATCGAGAATGCCTTTGCGACGGGATATAGTTCGCAAGAGCGGGTCGCGCTGGGTCGCATTTCATACGGCACGGAGCCAGACAAGATACAAGAGATTGTAGAGAGGGAATACTGGGTTCCACGAGCGGAGCAGGAGGATATCGACAACGTCGTTAGCGGAAGGGCTAGGGGGAGATACTATTTGGTCATCGGCGAGCGGGGTACTGGCAAGCGAGCGCTACTCCTAGAGGCTATGCGGAAGGTCAACGGCGACGGCATTGCTATGCTGGAAGCGCATAACGATCTGGAAGTCTTTCGAACCCGACTCGGCAAGGCCATCGACTACGAATTCCACGAAGACTACATTGGAGGGCTGTTCAGCATTCGGGGCCCTAGGGACAGCTCACCGCTACTGGACATTGAGAGAGCGCTCAACCAGATGGAGAAAGTAGCCTTGTCGCTGCGAAAGCGTCGCGGCAAGCCTCTTCTCATGATCATCAACAACATCCATCTGTTCAAAGACGACGAAGCAGGAAAGCATCTACTGGAAATACTGCAGCAGCGTGCCGAAATCTGGGCGGGCAACGAGCTCGTTACGACCGTCTTTACCTCCGATGAATTCTGGACACTGGAACGCCTGACACCACACGCGACCAACATGCACGTCATCAGCGTCAGAGACGTACGGAAGAACGTAGTAACCACCGCACTCAAACAATACCGAGCCCGCTACCACAACGAAGACGTACCCCAAAGCATCCTAGACGAAGTCTTCGCCAAAGTCGGCGGCCGACTAATCTTCCTAAACCAAGTCGCCAAATCCCACGACATGTTAGAAACCTGCAAGCAGATCAACCGAAGAGAGAAAATGTGGTTCCTCAACAACTGCTGGATCCTCGGCGACTCCATGGACGACGACGTAGAAGAACAACAAAAATACTGCGCTGCCGCCATCGTCCTAGCACGCGCCCTTGTACTCCGCGAGAACGAGACACCCGGTTCGAATGATCAGTTCACACTTCCCCAGATACCGCTACACGAGGCCCGCCAGATTATCACGCGCGCCGACTTTGTCCATCCGTTCGATCACATCAACGTTATTCATATTGATGCGCATGGTATGGTAAGAGCGGATTCCGTGCCGATGCAAAATGCGTTTCGGGAGGTTGTCCAACAGCCGGGCTTTGAAGAGCATTTGAAGGCGACGTTGAATAGGCTGGATGAGCTGGAGAGTTTGGCGCGGACGAGGGAGGTTGCGATAAGGGATCCGCCGGATAGGAGTGGGGGGATTGTGCCGGTGCAGATGTATTGCGCGAAACTTTGAGTTCTTGGAGTGGTGATACTGCTCATTGGAGAAGACGTGGTTATATGGGTGTGGTATCATCTTTGGAGATTGCGAGTGGCTCGTCGCGCCAAGCTATGAGTGGCTGGAGAGATGGGTTTGCAAGTCGACAGAGCGCGTGGGTATGGTGCATGTGCTGCTTGTCGCACCAGTCATAATCTCGTGCCGTACGGCACAAACATCGAAAGGTATACAGTCAGTTCTGTGGCTGCCTCGTTGCAGCAAGTCTTTTTCCTTGCTTTCATTTACAACAGCTTCCATCACGTCATGGCCTTGTTAGATCTCCCGCAGGAACTACTCAGCAGGATATGTCGATTCATCGGTCTCGATTATCAAAATTTGTCCTACAGAAACAAGCACTTCCAGTCGCTACGCCTCACTTGCAGCGAAATTTACAGGCGCACAACCTACGATGCTGCCATTCGTTACGGACCCATGCTCCACGAGCTAGAAATTAACTTCAATCATCAATCTCTCTGTCAAATCTTGCAGATTGTCAAGATCCCCGAATTCCGTGATCGGATCGTGGCGTTGAGACTGGATCTAGACGTAAGCCAAAATCTCCTGGATCCATCGTTGCGGACTGATGTGCGCGGGGAAGAAACCGAAATCTACATAAGCTCTGGCGAGGCCGTTCACCTTCTGACAGAATGCTTTCGATGGCTGGCCGAAGCCAAACATCTTGTAAAAATGACTCATTTCAGACCTGATTCACTCTATGTTTCCCTGGCGGCTCTGACGGCGGTTCGGTTCCCGATCAAGCTCGACATCGCTAACATGTGCCTGGACTACCTTATAGACCAGGATATGGGGGATTTTGGACGAACGCCTGCGACTTACGTTCCATACATCAGGTGTCTCTCAACAGATGGGGGTGTTGCAATGGTATCGAGATACGACAATGAGTTCAAGCGGGCTCTGGTCGAGAACGAAGACGGTTACCACGTTCAAAGATTCCGCCTTCGCCATCCAGCCATCGCTTCCTTTTTCGTGGGTCTGCGTGATATCGCACACTTGCACATCTCAGGCTGCATCAACGAGCCTTATCTACGCTTTTGCAACGCCTGCGATGACACATTTACGCGCAATATCTTTAAGGTCGCCTTCGCTAACCTAACAGCTTTCCACCTGAAATACATGTATATTAGCGGAGGTCGTCTCCGAAGGTTTCTCAGAGAGAAAGATCACGCTCTCACTCAATTGAGCTTTAGAGAGACGGCCTTAACCGATGGTTCATGGAAGACGATCGCACAAGGGCTGGAAAAGCTACCATTCTTGCGTCAACTTACTCTCGACCGCGATCTTTGGCAGAAAAGTGCTGTTCCAAGACTGAAAAGCCAAGTGCCGCAGTATCAACCTGAGAATTCCGACGATGACGATGTCTTGAGTGTTAAGAAAGTTCGTCACTATCTCAGGTTCTTTATTGAGAATTTCGCTACCTCGAGGTACGTGAATACTTGGAGTATGCCAAGGTCCTTGCCTCATTATCACCGGGTAGATCTCCCGATATATTCGACGGGAGGATTTCAGACTGTCAGCTATGACCCTCCTCGGAGGGCGCTGGAGAAGTATATTCTGGAGGTTGAAATGGAGTAGAAGTTCAGAGAGAGAGCGAGCAAAATATAACGAGCTCGAGGCCGGGTCTCGCATGTCACTGGTCCCTAAAAATTGTCAAGATGCATGTCGCATGCGCGCACCTACGGAGCTTGATGCCGTCGAAGAGGACCAGACTTGCATTAAAGTGTACATATGTAAATAGCGTTCGAGGTGTTTGGAATATGTACCTGCATCAAAGTCATCATGTATAAGCCCAATAGAAAGCTTCGTCGTTTGACCTAAGTATCAGCATAGCCAAAGTCCTAACATGGAGATATTCACTGTTGGTGAGCAGATTGGCTGCGGGCGGCACGGCAGGTGAGCTTTCGGGCATGATGACGTCAGCAGCTTCCGCAAGCGAGCTACGAGCTTCATCTCCAGCTACCCCGAAGCTGCTCTCCTCATCACGAAATACCTCAACACCAGCCCTTGGCCCATGTCCCCGAAGGCACAAAATCCTACGGCAAGCCGGAAAGAATGCTCGATCGAGTAGCTTGCCCGTGACATGTGCATGCGGCGGCCTCCCCTCATCGTTGGCACCCAGCGCGAAGTCTTGGTTTTTCCGACATCCGAATTGACCAGACCAAATTGCGGTAGCGGGCCATCCCAAAACCTGGAGAAATACGACGATCGCTTCCGCGAATAGGTGCGGAGCCCCCGCAAGATGATATCCAGGGCTTAGGTTCCTGAATGCTCGGGTGAAAAGAATCCGGAGCCGCTTGGCTGGTAAACATCCATGCTTCTGCAACCGGCTATATGAGGTCTACAGCCATGTACCAAAAAATGTTCGTCACCCCAGTTCGCCATCGCATCACATCGCAATGGGTTTCAATACGCTTTCATGCCAGCTGTTGCTAGCTGCGGCGACTGCCTCCGCCAAATGGATCGTTCCAGGCGCGCGTTGGAGAGCTACTGATGACACTCTTGTGAATGCGCACGCTGGTGGCATTACTGTGGATCAAGAGACGGGCAAGTACTTCTGGTTCGGCGAGTACAAGATCGAGGGACAGGAAGAGGGCGGTGGTGTCAGCGTGTACAGCTCCGACGACCTCGCGACATGGGAGCCTCACGGTCTGGCCCTGGAGCCCATCGAGGGCCACCCCTACATCTCCCCTGAGGACATCATTCAACGGCCGAAGGTTGTATACAGCGAAGGCACCGGTCAATACCATGTAAGCACTCGTCTCCAGCAACCACGGTAGCTTTGCTGACATCAATAGATGTGGTGGCACGCCGACAACTCCACCTACGGAGAGCTTCTGCAAGGTCTTGCGGTCTCGGACAATATCACCGGCCCCTACAGCTTCGTCGATGCTACAGCGCCACTTGGGAACTGGTCACAAGACTTCGGTCTATTCGTAGACCAGAAAGACGGTCGAGCGTACTCGCTATACTCCAATGGCGACCGCAGGGAAGGACGCGACGTATACCTCACATCCTTCAATGAGAACATCACTGCTCTTGATGAAGTCGTCCATCGTTTCGACAAGTACGACCTCGAAGCACCAACGATCGTACAAACCGATAAGAGCTACTTTGCGCTGATGTCGCACAAGACGGGTTACCGCCCAAACAGTCAGTATCTTCACTCATCGGATGTCTACATCATATGCTGACCACTTCCAGACGTGGTTGCTTTCCGCGCCGACTCCCTTGCTGGCCCTTGGTCTCAACCATTCATCATCGCACCACTCAACACACGTACCTTCAACTCGCAATCTGGATTGAACCTTCGGATCAATGGTACCAAGAAGACTACCTACCTGTACATGGGCGATCAATGGGACTCTATCAGTCTTTGGGAAAGCAGATACATCTGGCTACCGCTTGAGATTGACGAAGAGAAGAAGTCGGTTGAGCTCAAGTGGTACGACGTCTACGACCTCGACGTGAAAACCGGAGAAGTCACAGCCATCAACGGCACTACCTACTACGGCAAAGACGCAACTACCACCGGCGACGCATACCACCAAGAAGCCACCTTCGGCAGCGACGGCGTCATCGTCACCGGCATCTACGGCAACGACAGCAAAGTCACCTTCTCCAACATCGAAGGCACCGGAAAGCCCCAGTGGGTCTCATTCTACTACCAGAACACCGACGACATGGGCTTCGGCGACCAGCCTGGAGGTTCACCCGATCGTATCAATGGAACTTGGCAGCTTCGCCGTATCTCGAGCGTCATCGTTAACAACAAGACGAAAGAAGTGGAGTCATTGTATCAGAGGGACACGCACAAGGGCATCATTTTGAGCACACCGTTGATGCTGAACCTGGAGGAGGGTAGCCATAACACTATCACTATTGGCGGGCTGGACAATGGACAGGATGTCAAAGGTGCGGATATCGACCGTATTGTTGTTTACCCGCCTGAGGAGTAGTTTGCAAGTACTACAACACCTTATCAACAGTTACACTGAGATAACGAATAACGATCAGTGAAAGCGCGTGTAGCCTACCGTGAGGCCTAATTGTGAACAGAATTTGTACTGCGACCAGTCACTGCGGGCAATGCTGTAAGGGGACTAGCGCTATTGACGCTCGCTACTTCCTCTCTCACTTCCATTCTCTGCGTCTCTCGTACTTCAACCTATCACCTCGCAACATCTCTCAACCTACCAATGCAGCCTCCTCGTGTGCGTAGTCGGGACTCTACATCAGCTAAAAGAATTGAGCCTCGCACCTTTTTGTGCAACCGTAGTACTCGATCGCCCCCTCGCAATACCCCTCGATCGACTCCCCGCCTGCGCAGCCAGGACTCTAGATCGGTTACGACATGGAACCCTTGCGGCTTTCTATATCACCATAGGCGTCAAGCACCTCCTACCAGCTCGATATACTCAGAATGTCTTTGCTTTCTCTACTCACAGAGATCGTTAGTATAGTTTGCCGATATGTAGGCCTGAAGCGTGACAAGGATGGTTTTGTATGCTACAAGAATGTTGAGCTGCAGTCGCTCTGTCTACCTGCCGACACTTCCACGCGAAGACAACTTTTGACGCTGCGGTGAGGTACGGAGAATTACTAGAGAATCTTGAGATATTCGTCAACCACAAAGGACTCTGCCAGCTCTTGCACCTGTCTCAAATACCGGCTTTACCCGACCGAATTGGGACAGTTATGTCGTGTACTCCTGACCGGCCGACAAAGACCGCGGATGCCTCAGAGATCCCATGAATAAAGACTGCAACCCATGGAAGGCGCTCCGAAGTGTTTTTTGACAGTCATAGAAGCCAGCGATACCGTTGAATTTCTAGCAGCATGCTTCCAGAATCTAAAACGAGCGACTTCTTTCAAGGAAATACGGGTAGACGATGACTTGTACGGACTTATATCTGCTGCTTTCCTGACAAGCAGCTCTACACGTAGTATAGCCGTCTTCACAGTACAGTCTCAATACCTAGCTGGACCTGGGTTTCTTAATTCATCGTCATCTCCTACGGACTCCTCGCCATACACCAAGGGTATTGATATTGTCTTCTCAAGCCTGTCATATATACTTTGCATGTCACCCGAGAGCAAGCAGACAAAACGAAACACGACAAAGTGTAACTATCATAAACATCATTTGAAGGGCTATCAGACTGATTACACAGTTTTTTCTCGCTTTATCGAAGCCTACAATCAGATTGAAGACGCTTCTTAGAGCTTTCAAAGACTGTGTAAGCGTTAATCATATCTACTGCATACCTACTATGAAATTAGTCTTATAAGATTTGTATGTATCTTCGTTCAAGGTGCCGTGTTTCTCGTTTGTCCTCGTTACCAGCTTGAAATTGGGCGGTGTGACACGTGCGAGCTTTCCATCGCGTCATCGATTTAGCGTGATCTCAAGGACTCCAAAGGCCTCGTACACGTGTTTTGTACTGTCAGGTAAATCTGTCTCGTAGCTCGACTTGCAAAGTATAGTGTGCGTTCGTTGTAGGCCGGTTGCCCATTGCGTTGTGGGGACACTTTTGTAACAGATTAGATGGACGTAACTTTGGTAAAGGCGCGCCGCTCAGTGATAAAACACGTTATAAGTAATATCCTATAGTCTCCAAAGCCATTGTATTGGATAACGAACAAGGTAGATACCAAGAAGTGCGAACACTGTGAGAAGGAAAGATAGCGCATCGCAAATACCACATGCTAATAATCGAACAAATCAATGCTAAACCACCAAGTGATTTTTGTCTTTCATGTGTCGTTCAGCTGCTTCCTGGGTTTCAAAACTTGCTATACACATTCTGCAAGACATTGTTAAACCCCGATGCCTCAGTGAGTGTAGATGGTTTTGAGCTGCATCTATTGTAGGAAACTTCTTACGACACATCTTACAGGAGATGTTAGGAGACCAATGCAGCTTCGCCTTCCTGTGGTCATGTGCTGCTCCATCAGATCCAAATTCCGCATCGCATCTTTGACATTTAAATCGTGGCCAGTGATCTTTTTTCCCTGCTGCGTGTTGCTTTACTGCTTCCTTTTGTCGAAATTTTCTCTCACAGCCTTCGCATCCAAATTCTGGCCCGTTTCCTTCGTATTGATCCAGATTATTAGTCCGAACAACGAGAGACGAAGTAGCAGCACGCTTTCCTGAGAGTCTGTTTGTTTTTTCATGAAGTCCTGCCGCAGTATTAGTGCTGATACATCACCAGGCAGAAGACAACTGCCATACTAACCAACAGTCTCTCTGATCGCTTCGTGCTCTGCTCGGCGTGTCTTCATCACCTTCGCTACCGGTACCGCCGATAACAGCTCCTTCGCATACGCCGCTGCCGTCCCTGCCGCGTAAGCCTGCCACTTGTAGTTCTTGTGCGTGTCGGCGTAGTCGGAAATGCCGCGAATGACAAGGCATGGGAAGCTGTTCATCAGCCCCGCTGCCTCCATTTCAAAGCACAATACCCCGCCAAGCTCTATGCTGATCCTGTCCCTCTCAGCAGCATCCTTTATCACCTGATTCCCAGACGCAATCGTGCCGTAGTGTACCGTCACCTCTGCTCCGCTCTCGCGTTCTGGTCGCGGTTCTCGACTCTCGGCGCTACACTGACTGCACGTGGCGCCTTGTTCGTGATTGTAGGCTGCCTTGAACAGGAGATCGGGCCCTGCCGCGCAGCGCTGAAAGGTAGAGATGCGCTCGAGTGTTGATAGGTGGTCTGACAGCGTGCTTTCGCTCACCATCGCATTTGCCCGTACAGTGCTCACGGCGCTGAGCAGTATCTGCGGCGGGGAGTTCAGCAATCCAATGCGCTCAAGCCCGTTTGGCGTTGTTCTCCCAAAGTCGTACTGTACTACTCCGCCGAAGCTCCACTGCGGCTGGCTGACTACCACGTCCCCAAGTCGAACGTCTGCTTCTACGCTAGGGACGCCTCCACCAATGCCTACCATTAGGCCGAATCGAATCCCCTTGAAAGCTGCCTGCATCTGTGTTGCGACAGTCGCGGCTGGATTGTTTCCAATGTGGCCTGCTGGTAGACACACGATTACAACATTGTGACCTGCAACCGACCCCATACTGTATACGTTCTCGTCGTCGTCATCGCGAACATCGCGACTGGCTTCTTTGTGCTTCTCGTCGAGCATCGCCTTGGCCGCTGCTAGCTCGACAGGCAGCGCGCACACCCATCCTACGGTGTAGTCTTCCCGACGTAGCTGGCGTTGCATTCGGGGCGGCTACGACAAGAGGGGAGAGGAGAATGGATGAATGAATGTCAGGAGTCGATGCATGCGAAAAGAAGAGAGTGATCGGAGTCTAGCAGCAGCAGCGGCGCTACCGACGCCGCTGCTGCTGCCGCTCAGCCTCAGCCTTGTGGCCGACATTGCAGCCTGTCGCCTACATGTTGGTATAGCGAACGCGCAGTGGCGCGGCTAATGCTACAGCGGCGCAGCCGTGAGCGCTAGCTGGTAATGGAGGGGCCCATTAGCTTGGCAGATCATTCGTTTGTATTATTAGAGCAGGTCATGCCCTCACCTATCAAGAGATCATTTGTGATGCGCGAAAGCACAGCGCGTAGCCACAGCCCTATGCAAGAGGGAAGAGTGAATATAAGTCAGAGCCTGCCTTGACAATGTAAGGGAGAGGGAAAGCTGTTGTCGCACCTCACGGGCTCGAGAGCGCAAAGAAGGCGTTGTCGCCTCAGCCTGATCAACGTGCCCTCGCAAGGCCGAGCTGCGCTGCGCCGCCCGCACCGCTCATCCATCAGCCGGGAGCCAAGAGCCGGGAGACGTGTATCGTGAGCTGTGCGAGACGCCATGCGAAGCGCCCTGCGAGACGCTGTGAAGTTGTTGGATCGAAGATTCGGCGCTTGGACGGACGTGTGGGGTGTTGCCTTATCGGCTTTTCACAACGTGTTTCGTCCTAACGCACGTATGAAATAACGAGGATAGGTGTCACAGCCTTGAGCGTGCGGCACCGACTATCGATTCTACCCTTGCTGCTAGGACCACTCTCTCATCAAGAACGCCCCTCTACCCGCACACTACTGGGCACACACAAGGCTGACATAGTCCCGTCGATATCATATCTCTTTCGGCAGTGCCGTCGAAGGACTTTCGAATCGCTCCACGTTTGTTGCATTATCCCCGCCATGTGTACTTTGCCCCCAATCCACGAATCCTTGGGCCGTACAAGCTCGATTAATGCCTTTCGCAAATGCTGGATTGCCAGCACTGCGGACAACAATCTCACGCTTCACGGCTTCCGTCGCTTCAAGACTACGCAGTTGTTGAACCTCCGATTTCTTGAGAACGAGATCGCGGAGATGGACCATATGGTCTACCAAGCTGGTCTTAGCCTTGGTCTCAATCCTTCACCAGTCGACCGACTTGGGCTGCAACACAGCAAGAGGGACGCCGATGTCCCAAAGGTCAATGATGTGATCACTCGGGAGTTCGTCTCGAAGCTGCGCGATCTCATCAAAGAGTATAGTGTGTGCTGGTAGCTCTACTTTGACGCCTTGCGCTAACAAGTGCCCCCCACATAGATGAAGCGCTTGCTGCTTTCAACAACATCATGACTATGGAGACCTTTTCACTTCTCGACGATGAGCATCAGGCTAGTCTGCGGGACGATCTTAGTCTGTACGAAGCACACAAGACTAGGCTGCTTAGGGTGGATCTAGGGACACGATCGCGGACAGACCCGTTCCAGCGCTGGCTCCACAAGTACTTGCGGGCCTTTAGATACTGGAGACTGTCGCGGAAGGCTAGGAGCAACAGAGAAGGCCTTGGATCGATAGCTGGTAGACAACAGCGGTGGTCGCACCAGAACACGATACTGATAGCCGAGGTCATCGGACGTGTGACGACTGCAGCATTGACGGCTGTCTTCATTATTGCACCGCTGGCGATCATGTCGCACGAGTCGTCAAAGAACGTTCAGCTGATAGTCGTTTCAGTATGCATCCTCATCTTGTCTTTCCTTGTGTCGTTTTTCCTGAAGGTGTCGAGTTTCGAGATGATGGCGGTGTCTGCTGGGTACGCTGCTGTTCTTTCGGTATTCGTTTCCAATGTCTCTACATGCGCGTAGCGATAGTTGTTACGAAGCGAGCTTTCGAGCGAAGCATATTGTGGTGTAGCGATCGGTCACATGACTGGAGGGGCAGGATATGTACTTCGAACACCTTTCGGTAGGGAATGTAGCTTCCTTAGAGAAGAATACAACGCCGATTGCCTATCGCTCTTTGTTTTGCCCTTCTACCGCGCATTTTGCGGGTCGAATACCTCCTACGTCTGACTGACAACTTGTTGCGCTACGACATATAGACGAAGGGAAAAGATAGAACCTGACGCAAAACTACAAAAGTAGTGCAGCTTAATTACCTACCTAGATCGTGGTAACGATGACCGAAAAATCGATTTCAAGTGAAAACGCTCATAACTCAATGAGTATCAGGCCTTATGGTAATAGGCTGAAAGTCCTTCGACTGAGCTCCTCGATAATATCTTGGTGGACGCGTACAATAGACGCTCGGATCATCTCGAGACATCGTTTACCGAACAGGTAGATAAACAGCGGCGTAGATAGACCGATAGATTCTTGTCAAATACAATTACTATATACGCCGCCTCGCCATTGGATGTTTACTCCTTGAGTGCTGCTATTAGTAGAGCTAGTCTCCTACACTAACGTACCTTATGGGTTTGTAGCCTAGCTATGTTTATCATCTATCTTTACCAGAGAGCCTGTTTTGAAGTGCCGATAAAGAAGCTGAGACAAGGCATCTTTTTGTACTCCATCGAGTCGAAATCCTCCGAGATGACATCAATTTCCCATAAAAGGCTACTGTATACGCCCAACATATGCATCAACTGCTTTGGCGCCATCTTCGAATGCGTTCAAAACCCGCATGAGTTTCGTTGCACAAGAGCAACCCACTGGAAGTCCGACGTGAGCAGTAATGCTATACCTGACTTGACAGGGTGTCAGAAGCTGAAATTTGCTTGGGTGGCTGATGGCATTCGGCGGCGCGCACAGCTGATGGATTTGGAATGTCTGATAGATAGACATCGGAGAAGCGCGATGATCTGGGTGTGAGACCAATTTGGGAGAAACGCATGAACTATCGGAGATCGCGGTAATAGACACGTAGATTAGACATGAGATTAGCGATAACCGCAGCTTTGTGTGCCATGCCGTCGATGAAGGGTCGAACGTGTAGTGTTCGCGTTGCCGTTGTTCCCGAACGTCGCTAACCTATAACAGCCTAGCTAAATACCTATGCCGCCCCCATCACCTAGGCAATCCCAAGGCAGCCACCAGCTCCATCCTGCTTCGCAACTCCACTTGTCTTCATCAATACCGTCTCACCTACTTCTCTTTATACAATGCAATGGAGATTCCGAAAGTCCGCTCGACTCCTTTAGATCCGTCAGCGCCATCCTTCTTGACGTTGCCAGCCGAGGTACGAAACAATATCAGTGGATACGTGTTCGTGCTGCCGGATCCAATATACGTCCATAATTCCGACTTCTACCACGACCGAAAGCCTTATGAGCCTTACAAAGAGTTCCCCGACGACAGCTCGGAGGATGACAGAGACATGTATTGGGGTCCTCGGACCAGGCACTTTGCTAACAGCCTAGAAGAGTGGGAGGAGAGGCATTACTATCTTGAGAGAGAAGCGCGTATTTTCAGGAACGAGGCATCACTTGGGCTTGGGCTGCTCAAATCATGTCGCCAGACTTATCACGAAACGGTCAGCTTCTTATACTCTGACAATACATTCATTGTTTCCAGCGTCGGCTCAAGGTGTGACCGCGAAGAGATTAAGCGGTGTCGAGTTACCGATTGGAACGACTATTACCAAATCAAGTACGCTCCAATATGGATCGCCTCGCTTGGCTCTCAGATAAAGTTGATAAGAAAGTTAGTCATCGACATCTCGACTGTCTGTGATTGGAATTGTGGGAGCGCCGAAATGTACCAAGACCTACTGCCGCTACTAAGGAAAGTCTGGAATGGAGACCTGGCACGCTGTAGCATTACCTTCGCCCGCTCCTCTAGACTCACGAATAGATGTTCCGGAAGCTCCCATCCCAGCAATGAGGAGGAGGATATCGAGGAAAATGCTGCCCGATTGAACAAGGCGTTCTTGGCTCTTGTAAGAGATGAAACATTAGATCTTCGCCGCCTTTCCAACTCGGAATTGCTCCTCTCGTCCGTCAGCATTTACAACTACGGAGAAATTGGGCAGGTGCAGTACTACTCAGGACCGCGAAGCGTTCACCGCCCCTTCACAGTCGATCAAGCGTCCGGCGAGGTTAGATGGGCCACCTTGGGGCCGGTCGGTCTACTTAGAAAACTTCCTCGCAAAGCGCAAGGTATGGTCTGTGCTTACGTGATCACCAAGGAACAAAGCCTTCGGCTTTCCAAGGACTACGCCAGGACACACAATTTTGACCAGAGCATTTTCGATGTTTCTGTGAGACTACGGCCGCTTTTGGTTAAAGCAGTCGGCGAATATATGCCGGTAGTCATTGAGTTCGCGGCAAAGGAGAGAGTTGACGACGACTGCGACGCGCATCCGTTGCGAAGATTTGACCCCAAGATCGATCTCGGGGACGATGATAGCCTAGCGAACAAAATCGCCAATGTGAGCCTCGCGGTGCACTCAGGACCTGCGAGACCGACAATCTTGATCCGAGTCGTACTTACCCACCCCACCAACCCCGTTCACATTCGCATCAACATCAATCAATTGCTCGATTTCATTCAAATCCCCTACGGCAGGATCTTGAAAGACGAGGTTCGTGTTGGGGTCAAAGTTCAGCACACTGAGAACAACCCACGTTGCGAAACCAGGTACACTACAATTGCGGAGCTCAAGATGAAAATGTTCTTGTACTTCACGGATATTCTCGACCAACTTCCACGTAACGGGGTTCGCGGACCAGCACGCCCGGAGCTATGGATCGATGGAAAGGGAGATCTTGTCGATTTGGTCGCACCACCGAAGGGGTTTCGGTGGAACGATGCAGATTCAATGAACTTCAAGCGTGATGGAAGGACCATGACTAGCCTTTTCAACGATATCGTGCGTCGTCACCGCGTCAAAGCGAAGGAGTCTTTTTGCTGTATAAGAGATTACAACCAATGCATGTACCACACATGGGGATCCTTACGGAAATGGGCAAAGCCTGTCTGGAGGAAGCAGGCCCTAGAACGCGCGGGAGACGGAGAGGTTTTTGCTTGAGATCACGTTATTGGAGAGGGAACTAAAAGGGGATCAATTCTTTTGAGCCGTATCAGCCATCAATCCTGCACCCCTTGAATCAGATTCTTGATGCCCTCTCCTCTCGACGTCTTTTCCCACGCTTCAGTCGCCTTCTCAAACTCCGTTACTGAACTGATCAAAGGCTTCACATCGATCAATCCCTTCTCCAAGAAACCCACCGCAAGCTCGTAATCACCTGCACCATATCGGAAGCATCCCCTCACCATGAGCTCTTTCTGGCCCATAGCCACAATCGGAAACTCGATCTTCGGCTTCCCAAGCCCGGTCTGGACATACTTCCCACCTGGGCGCACAATGTTGATGCCCATATCGATGCTCGTTGTCGCACCGGAAGCTTCGATGACTGTGTCGACAAGACCGCCAGTGGTGTCGATGCCGAACTCCACGAGGTCGAACTTCTCGAGTAGCGCTTCGGCGCTGTCTTCTGGACTTGCGTCGGTCGACGAGCGGAAAGTCTCGCACTTCAGATAGCTGGCGGCAAATTCGAGTTTCTTCTCCAAAATATCGACAATGATGATGCGATGCGCACCGAATTGACGCGCGACCGCCGCGCAGAATAACCCGATCGTCCCGCTTCCCATTACCACGACCGTTTCGCCAGGCTTCACATCAGCCAGTTTGACTGCATGCACAGCGACCGCGAGAGGTTCAACAAGTACCGCTTCATCCAATCCCATGTTGTCAGGAATCTTATACACGAAATCTTCCGCGCTGCGAAAGTACTTCGATAGCGTACCCTGCGTGTCAGGCGGCCCAGGCGCCGCGGCGAAACGAATATCGCGACACATGTTGTACACACCAGATTTACACGCTTTGCAAATTCGACATGGTATGCCTGGTTCGATAGCTACGCGATCACCCCGTTTGACGCTTTTGACGGATGGACCGATGGAGTGAATTGTGCCTGAGGCTTCGTGGCCCATTACTATGCCAGTCGAGGGGTTTATCATTTTTCCGATGCCGCCGTGGTGCCAGAAATGGACCTGTGTTTGGTTAGTTGGTTGATGGGGTTGTATGATGAGAACTGTTCTGGTGAATGGAAAGAATGGTAGTCTTACATCGCTTCCGCAAACTCCCACATAATTAATGCGAACGATCACATCGTGAGGGTCAATCACCTCTGGGACTGGGATATCTTCGATCTTTGCGTTCTGCTGGCCGTACAAGACTACGGATGGGTTTTGCATAATGTTGTTGCTGGACATGGTGTGTGTGCTTCAAGGTTAGCATGGAACTCTGCTATCTCGCCAGATCTGTGCGGAGAATGATGGCCATTTATATGGACTCTATGACAATCAGGCGTTCCTTAAAAGTACGAACATCCAGTCGTCGCGCTCTTGTAATCGTTATCGACCGTCAACTACGTCGTAAGTGGGGACGTAGACGCGTGTAGCTTCCCCGCATCCCTTCCATCGTCTATCCCCGCACATCCTTCGATACGCAATGAAGGCATGCCACAAGTGCGACGCATCTAGATGATGATCACGGAACGCGAAAACTCGTCGTAACGGGTCAAGAGCGTCTGCACGGATGATGAAAAGGCGCATGTGTTAACGCCGACGATGGACGCTTCGGGGCTGCTCATTACGCACGGACCACATCTCGAATCGTTCATTTGCTTATGCGTACAGTGCTAAGGCTCCTATTAAGCGCTGAGTACTCCTTGTTGAGAACGACAAATTAGGAAGATTAGGATACTGCGAGCTTCTTCCTGCTAAGGAGAGCTAC
>Ga0265780_10002921_pt1 | contig 22838 bp, 23 predicted proteins | sample P1T30metagenome_FD_192432 | JGI IMG/M metagenome (GOLD analysis project Ga0265780, IMG submission 192432) | Plant litter microbial communities from East Loma Ridge, Irvine, California - P1 T30 | ecosystem: Environmental > Terrestrial > Plant litter > Unclassified | place: USA: California...
CCCATGGCGCCCGAGTCGTCGTTGCCGGGTAGTCCGTCGTTCGTCGTGCTGAAGAAGCGGGGGATGTAGAAGTGTGAGCGCAGAGCTGAGAGGGCGGGACGGCCGGCGTAGTGGTATTGGAATACCGTCAGAAAAGATGGCTGTTGGAGGTTAGTCGCGTAGGTCTACAGCGGTGCCGGATTAATAATCTCACCTCATTACCAATGTAGGTAATGTTCCGGTCGTGGAGGTAATTCAGCCTCTTCACAAAGTTGTCCGGTCCCCCATAGAGCGAGATCAATTGAGCCTGGTCACCCGGGACATAAAAGCCATATTCCCACAGACTGCTCTCAAACGTCTCCTGGCCGGTGTTTTGCAGCGAACATACGCGACTCTGGTTGGGATCGATAGTAGAGCACCACAATGGATCCTGGTTGTGCCATGTGCCATTTTGGTAGCGTCCCTGGAAGAATCCAGTAAATCCAGTATCGGTGCCATCGAACAACAAGCTCTTCTGATCCTTGTTGTACAAGTTCTGCCAGTTGTTGCTGCGCTCCTTGTACTTCTCCACATCCGTGGCGTGGTCTCCGAGGCCTGCAGCCACCTGGGCGATGCAAAAGTCGTTGTATGCGTATTCGAGAGTTCGAGAGACACTACGTGTCATGGTTCCGTGGCCTTTGTAGTCGAAGTCTTGTGTGGGGATGTAGCCGACCGATTTCCAGCTGTCGAGACCACCACGACCTTCGTTGGACCAAGCAAATGGCTCTACCTCGGCGTCTTTGACCATTGCTTCATACCCTCTCTCCCAGTCGATTCCATCTTTTAGGCCCTTGATGTAGGCGTCTGTGAGTACTACATCGGCGTTGGATCCACCCTGCGTATAGCCCTTGCAGAGTGACATCCGGCAGTCCGGAAGCCACCCTTCATGTTCGTACGTATCGATTAGAGAACGGACCATTTGCGTCATACTTACAGGGTCAATGATGGTCAAGAAAGGGAGCTGCGAACGGAAGCTGTCCCATAAGCAGTAGAATGAATCAAAGTACGGTTCAGCCGATGTCCATAGAGGGTTTTCCCCAGTGTAGTTCTGTGGGTTCACCATAGTGCGATAGATGCCGGAGTAGAAATTGGTGACCAGCAATGGATCAACACCGGTGCTGTTGATGGTGATCGGAGAAAGCTTTTCTCTCCATGCATCTTCTGCAGCCTTGCGTGTCTTGTTGAAATCGAAGTCGGAGATCTCTGACTCAGCGCTTCGGCAGGCTTGCTCGCTACTGATTAGACTGACCGCGATTCTGGCCAGCACACCTTCTGATGGGTTGGTCTTGAAGCGGATGAAGCCTCCTCCGGGTAGTGGGTAGCCGTTGATTGAGCGGGAAACGGTCAGGTCTTTGACATCAGCGCTAGCACGGCTGTTGGAGAAGATGCCCGTATCCTGGATATCAGCTCCCTTGAAGTCTGCGCAGAAGTACCCTGTCCATGTGCCAGATCCGAAGCTGGGCAAGAAACGAGAACTGCCTGTCATTCTTCCAGTGCCAGCATCCACCGAGATGGTCGCATTATCCTGCCGCGAGTCGGCCAAGTCCGTCAAGTCCAGCAACAATAGAGGATGTGTTCCATTGCTGGACGAGGTCGCAAACTTGAAGCGGAACAGCGATGTATGCTGAGCCGTCGTCATTTCAGCTTTGACACCACTCGACAGGGCGATTGCGAAGTAACCTGGTCTGGCTGCCACCGAATCCGCGACATAGGGTATCTTCCGCTCCTTCTTTGGGAACACGCATTGGTTGACATCGTCGCCGGGACAGGCGGAATACGGAAAGAAGGCAAAATTTCCGAGGGACGGACTGCCTCCAGTTCCGCTATCGTGCATGGTACTGAATCCAGTCACATTTCCGCCCTCTGTCGTAAAGCCGCCTTGGTTGCTTGGAGAGTCTACATCGGCAACAGCTTTTGCCATACCTTGAAAATGTTAGCCAGTGCTATATTTGGCACAGATACTATCGTTCTTACCGTATGGAAGCGTTGCACCAGCGAAAACGTTACCTAACTAATTATTAGACATTCAGGTACGGTGTGGCAGTCAACAAACCTCCATTGGCGCTACCGATCAGTGGATCAACGTATGGCAATACGTCAGTTGCATTTTGCGCCGTTACACAAATGGCAAGGAGAGCCAGCGGGATGGCGCGCAGTGCCTGTTTACCAGCCATCTTCACTGGATTGTCGTCCTTTGCAGACTATAAAGTAGAGGTAGACGGATCAACCTCCATGGTTTTGGGTACCGTCGTTTTTAAATGATACCACGGTGACACATGCTCTACCTGCAGATTCGTCATACACGAGCTAGGGCTTACTAGAGACGGCCCAGCAGTCTGGTACAGTCACCCAACTTAACCGATGGAGGCACATGGTTACATGGGACTGTAATTACGCAGAAAGCAGGTGCAACAGGGTGTGTGCATGTCGGTCCGTGGCCTAGTTAAACTACGACCAGTAGCAGACTTCGATTCAGGCCGACCGCCACATCTGATTCGTCGAAGTATATCGAAGACGTGAATCAACGCGCGAGGGTCCTGCAATGCATAAGTGAGTTCGCCGCGATGACATTGGGTCGTGGTGATCAGGAGAACAGGCATGCGGGGAACATAGTTTGGGGACCTCGGGAGGAGCTTGTGCGCCATCTACGGTCCTGCTGCCCCTATTCGCTCGCCGAATGTTCAACGAATGCTGCGTCCAGTTGCATTCGCAAACCAAACACGCATCCATATGGGCACGACAGATATTTGCATGGAGATGAAGAGGTGTATTTGAATTTAGTGATAAGGTCAAGTTAGCGCCCGCTTTTTGATTGCATCCTAGACGTTGATGACATGGAAGAGTGCACGTTCGTCCGCCTTCCTGCGTAGCGGCGGTCTTTCGAGAAGGATGTTTTGACTGCTTCGACTACGGATAATGCCACGCGGAATGGATAGAGGGCGGTGTCCCAAGCCATCTGAACCGCGTATGCAAAAAGGCCAGACAACCAAGTGAGCGTTGTCGCGGCGATGCCCGGTTTCTGCCCAGTCCTGGCGGCAGAAGCTGCCAGAGAGAGGGTGTCTCTGAGTCGCACATCAATGTCCTGAAAGCGCGCCTCGATCTGCATCGTTTGCGCAAGCTGTTTCTTTTCGTATTTGCGTACAGCCCGATTGAGTGCATCAAGCTGGTACTGCATTGTCTGTCGTACCTCGTTGGTGATTCTGTTCATGTCAATCTCGTTGCTGACAGGGTCGTCCAAGCGTGCTTCGAGCGCGGCCAATCGCTGCGGAAGCCGTTGTGCAATTCCAGATCTGGGCTGTTCAGGTGGCTCTGCCACGAGACGCTGGAGATGCAGTGTTTGCATGCCGATCATATCGAAGAGATGCCTCACGGGCCGAGCCTCGGCTACGCAGACATAAAAGAACAGGTTGAGATCGGTGACTATGCCGTCCCTCGCCCTGTGTGTGAATTGCGAGCGCAGGTAGTGTACGACATATGCTGCGGCTACAGGCGCAAGGAAGCAGGCGGCGAGGGCCAGCAGCTCGATTTGCTTCAGCTTGTTGCGAGCGCTCTCTCGCGGGTCTACGACGGGAGACGTATGCTCTGTGCTTGGACTTTCGGCGTCCTCAGCACCTTCCGCGACAGGGTCAGTCGACTCTGGATCGGTGCCCGTACTGCCCTCTTCTTCCTCATAGATGGTGTCGTCGTACTCTGCGTCTGCTGCATCGAGATATTGCCGTTGTTGGGCATCCACATACCACTGCCTAAAGAGGTCAGCATACACAAGTCACGCGTTTTATGCATTCACTAACCATGGGGACGAAACACATTTGCTCAGAAACCAAGCCGAGAGCGAAAGCAGGACAAGATCTGTGGCTAGAGTGCCGCCCTGCGGATGTATCAATGCCGCAACTGCTGGCACAATGGCCACCAAGACGGAGCTCGAGTGCAGCCAGGAAGAGTGGTCGTCCGAGACAGTGGCCCGGTCCATGTCATTGTTTCGAAGCGTGCGCAGGCTGTCGTTGGAAGATCGTGTGGACAAGAGGGAGCTGCGTCGCCGAGGAGTGTTTGGCGTCGCTGGCCGCACACCCTCTGCAAACGTAGAAGCGCGACTCAACATCCTTTGGCGCAACTGGGCGGGAATCTCGGCGTGGCTTTCAGCAGGCGCGCCTTCCATTGCGGAGAAGTGACGTTTGATGGCAGCTTGTTCGCGACAGTCAGGAGCCCACGGTTATATAGAGCGGCAGGACGCGACGTCTAGGAGCTGGGAGCCGTCTACGGCGCATTTTGTGGTTCTAGTGACGCTCACACTGTCTTTGCTGAGGAGTCGCGTGTAATGGTACGCCATTCGGATGGTGCCGAGGCCCTTACGTCATCCATCTGATTGGTCTTCACCTTCTGTATACCTTGGAGACATTTCGAATGCCTGCGACGTCGCAACAAGGCTTCGAGGCTATCTATGCGATATACAGCATATCAGTTGTGCTCTGACAGTGCTCGGGTCCGCCCGGGCGTTCAAATTGCTGCTCGCAACACCTGCTGATTACGTCATCCTATTAAACACGGTCACGTGCCACTCACAGCTTCTTCACCCGCTGACTTTCGGTCACCCAGCCATGGTTCCCAGTTTGTTCCATCATTCTCGTGAACCAGGATACTATCCTAATATAGAAAGACTCTCGGTACGACTCGGTACGAGCCTTGCTCGTGCATATGCAATGCAATCTACAACAGCAAACGACCGCGCCAAGTGATAAGCCACCATTACACAGGTCCTCGATGACAGCGACAATGAGCAAGCCTGTAGCAACTCTCAGCTCTGTGGTCTAAAAGAATAATTTGTTCCTCCTGTTCACTGTTCTGCTGTTTCATTGCTCTGCGTCACCTCTCCTGTCAGCCTTTGCGTTGTTAGTTGCCTTTTCTATTCAGACCCAAATGCGGTACCAACAAGTCTTACCAACAACAAAATCTCCCCACTCGTATCCAACGCACACACCATTAACAGGCCGGCGTAGTACAGCAATATGGATTGCTTGATACAAGTGGCTGGTCAATAGGCTGTGGCGAGTCGGCACGCCGGGGTGAAGGCGGCGGGGGCTGCAACTCACCGTCACCTGCAAGCGCGGGAGACGTCGATCAGGAGTTTCTATTGAGGCCTATTGAGCTTGAGACATCTGTTGAGAACTCGTACATGCAGCAGTAAACTCGAATCATGGGGACCTGGGGGCTACATGCTCGCTACTTTTCTTCTCCTCTCCCTCTCCGTCTCCAGTACAATCTCTCCGTTCAAATCTACCCCATACCCTGCTAAACACGGCATTCTGCACGGCACCAACAAAGAGATCAGCCACACTATACCTCTGGTCCCCGCATAGCGGTTACTCCCGTAGGAGCACTCTAGGCTCGCGGGTCGAGCAGCGCCAGAGGCTTATTGACACCTGGATCCGCACTTGCTCTCATCATTCTCTCGCCAGATCTCTTCGGCTCCTCATAATCTGGTCTATACCTACTTCCTCATCACTATGGACACCACGGAAGCTCCTCTCTACCTCAACGCCATTCTTCTCCCCCTCTTCGCATTTCCCTCCTGGATCCTTTGCCTACTGCCACTATCATGGCACTTTCGGCAAGGCAATGTAGCGGCTGGCTCGCTCATTCTATGGGTCATCATGGTCAATTTCTGCAACTCGATCAACCCTCTCATCTGGCCACGCGACAACATTACCGAATGGTGGAATGGCAATGTCTGGTGTGACATCAACGTCCGCCTACAGGTTGGATGCATTGTTGGCACCACAGCATCGGCTGCCATGATTGTGCGTAAACTCGCCAAGGTCATGGACACGCGCAATATCACCGTATCGTCGAGTCGAGACAGCAAGCTGAAGGAGAGGGCATTGGAGATTTTCTTCTGCTGGATCTACCCGCTCGTGCTCATCCTTCTGTATTACATTGTCCAGCCAGTTCGCTACATGATATACGGTATCATCGGCTGCCTTTCCGCCTACGACTCCAGCTGGCCCAGCATGGTCCTGATTTCCATGTGGGCGCCCATCACAACGCTCGTCGCCGCCGCCTACTCCAGTAAGTCTTCCTACTCCTCCCACCCCATGACCAGCCATACTAACACCACCCCAGTCGTCCTCTCCTACCGCCTCTACCGCTACCGCCGCGAATTCGTCCGCCTCGTCGCCACCCGCAACACCACCAAATCGCGCTTCATCCGCCTCTTCATCATCTGCATCATCATCGTGCTCGCCTACACGCCCTACACAATCTGGCTCATCATATCCCTCTCCCGCCAAATCACAGACACATACTCCTGGACCCGCGTCCACGACCCCACGACCTTCCACTCCGTCATCAAAGCCCCGTCCTTCGGCATCGTCACCGTCGATAAATGGGGCCAGGTCGCCACCGGCTACGTCCTGTTCCTCGTCTTCGGCACAGGCAGCGACGCGTACAACACATACAAGAAAATGATGGTCGCGTGTGGCTTGGGTAGGATCTGGCCTAGCTTGTATGTCCTGAGGGAGAGTGGAGCGAGCACGCCGCATAGCTTCATTAATGCGCGCACGTGGACGAGCGGCGTCACGAGTAAGGCGAGGTATATCTTCAAGTCGAGGAGCGATTCCGTCGCGGAGACGTGGGGGGATAGCATGCGCAATAACTCGGTGGCTTTGGGCGAGATGAAGAGGCTCGGGTCTGTGGCGACTTTGGTGCAGCGGCCGTCGTTCTTGGGGAGGGTCTTTGGGAGGAACAAGGAGCAGGGTTCGGTGCTGCCGGTCTTCGCGCTGCCTCGGTCTCGCTCGCTGGAGCATGTCGTTGTTTTCGACATGCAGAACCCAAGAGCGAGGGATCTGTCGTCTGGGCTGTCGACGCATGCGTGGGCGGCGGACAAGGCGAGTGCTACACCAGCCAGCCAGACTGAGGGTGTACGTGTCTTCAGCGAGGTACATCAAGAGTGCCAGGAGCTTGATTGTTCAGCGAAGGAGAAGAAGCTGGATGATGATGCTTGGGCCTGATAGCTCTCGACTTGAGCTTGTGGGGTGTACTGGATGGCATGGACGCGTTCGCACAGCGTTATCAGCGTTTCACTTTCGGATTTACTACTTCTATTTTAATAAGCACATATCGCACATGTCAAGATCTCTACCAATTCACTGGATTACCATAATCCCACCTCGATTTATGATGGCAAACGGGCGTACGAACACAAACTTTCGAAACATCACACATGTCACAGCACACAAATTATTGAAGAGGGAGAATGTCGTGAAGCATTTTTTGATTCCGTTATCGTGCATCCACATGGCGTGATGTATCATTCAAAGGCAAGCCTCTTTGAAGAAGCAAGCCGGTGTTAGAGTGACCATCTGAGTCAAGTAAACTCTCGAAAACCTCAACGTTAAGTTGATCAGCAGCCCATAGTGATCCTCAATCCAGCACAGTCGTGACCATCCGTTGGTGGGGCTTAGAAGCTCGCAGTGTCGCGTGTCGGCCGAATGAGGTAGCCCGGAAGACCGAAGTTGCGAAATGTGGTAAACAGCGGTTGCGAGGTGGCCGGAAGGTTGTGCATAGAAACGTGTCGTTCATGATTCGTTATCGTTCAGAATTGAGGTGGAAACTGTGATTGAGGGGGCGAGACGTTTATTTGCTGAGGTGTTGTTAGCTTCAAGAAGCTCAAAGATGTCGAGTAGGGGAACTTACGAGCGAGCCCTCGTCTTTCTTCTCTTGCGCTTGAGACGGCGAACGCGCTTCTTCCTCCATTTGGCTCTCATCTTGTCGGCTAGCTAAAGGTGAGGTCAGTCACTGGACTTGGTGTTGGTTGGAGCTATGCGGGGTCGAAGGGAGGGGTAAGGAAGCTCAAGTAGCAACTCATTGCGTTTAATTGAGTGTTCCAGAGCTGTGCGCGTGTGCTGATGGGTAAACTTACGTTGCTGTCGAGATGAGTGTCGTGGGTGCAGAAGAGAAGGTTTGGAGCTCCCAATGGAATGAGATATTGTGCGGTGCTTACCTAAGCTTGCGGTGCGGGGCTTCGCTTAACACAAGTAGCTTAGCGCATGGTCGGAGCTCTGGACGATCACGCGTCGCGTCACCACCATCGTTCTCGGACAAACCTCATGTACGCGTTCTTATTCGTATGAACAGAACACATTCAAGACGAAGGGTCACGATATCAGAATGGCGGGCGAGGCGGTGGCGTGGTTCGAGATCCGAAATGGTGATGACGCTCATAGTGAGCCACCACGCTCCATGTCCTCATGATGGTAGCTGACAGAGATGTAGATACCCATGGCAGCATTGAAATCTGTGGAAACGAGCAATTCGTACTCGGAAGGGATCCAGAGCTTTGGTAACAGCTCTATGTCCCGACCGTTGCATGCGCTTGTTCTGACCCCCACACAGCCGCTACTACTGGTCTGACGATCTCACGATCTCGAGACAGCATCTACGCGTTCACTGCATACTCTATGAACAGGATCCTGAATCGGAGATAGCTCCCTTCGTGTACGCGACCAATGCATCTGTCAACGGCACCTACTTGAAGAAGAGCAACAGTGAATGTGCAGGATCGCAAGGTCGCGGGATTATGATGGGCCGTAGCAGCACTTTCCTCCTGAACGATGGAGACGAGCTGCAGCTATCCGACACTGTCAAGCTCATCTTTTACTCCATGAAGCCAATCCCGGAGTATCTGTTCACTCCGACGCAAGAACGCGAGAGAGCAATCTTTGCGCAAGAATATCTCATCACAGGCCGTCTTCTTGGCGAAGGGGGCTACGGCAAAGTGTTGATTGGCATTGACCAGGCGACTCAACACCAGCTTGCATGCAAGATTGTAAAGCTCGATCATCTATACAACAAGCCACAAGCCCCCAATCTACGGTTGCCCACTGGACAGCGTGAACAGAAAGCCGCTGTTGGCAAGAAACGCTGGCCCACGCGTGTGGCAGCTTGCTTTCGCGAATTCGACATCTTGAAGGATCTCAGCCACCCGAACATTGTCAGCATTGAGAAAGTATTCTGGAGCAATAACAACATCTACATCTTCCAGGAGCTTGTCACTGGTGGCGACCTCTTCTCCTTTCTCGAATACAAAGGTGGTCGCCTGGACAATCCACAGGCTGCCGTCGTCATTCGCCAAGTACTGCTCGCTGTCGAGTATCTACATGATCAGGAAATCGTCCATAGGGATATCAAGCCAGACAACATCCTCATGACATCACTCGAGGATGGGGCACGTGTAGTAATCACCGACTTTGGCAACGCCAGGTTCCTGCCGGACGCCGCCTGCATGACGGGTCGACAATCGAAGAAGTACCAACGCATGTTCTCTTACGTCGGAACTCTAGAGTTCGCCGCACCAGAAATTCACAGGGCAAACCGCACGATCCCGGAGGACGAAGGCTATTCGAAAGCGGTTGACATGTGGTCGATCGGCTGCATAACCGCCGCTCTACTCACTGGAGAGGTCCTGTTCTCTGATTGCAGAGATCCTGAATACGACGAAAATCCTCGCCAGGTAATCGTCGGGCTTGCTGCGAGGTGCGATCTGAGTATCATGGATGACGAATACCACCCGGCGTGGAGCGAAGTGGCAGCCGCGCCCAAGGATCTCATCAAGAGCCTGCTGGTGCTGGATGAAGATGATCGACTAACAGCTACTGAGGCTTTAGCACATACGTGGTTCTCGAACGAATGCTATGCCGGGGACCTTCATGACTTGTACCTGCGCTCGACCGCAGACTGGCACCCACGTTCTGTCGATTCGCAGCTTGTTGAGCGTATTTCTAGATCGCTACCAGACCTTTCGATTGTCGGGCTTCCAGGGCAAGTCATAAGTCGAGATACTGTATCTCGGTTCTTCCATCCTTCGGAACAGCGGATGACGCAGAACATCATGCAAACGTTGTCCGCATCTCAGCATTGGCGCGCAAGCACCCCGTTGCCGTCAATTCGGGACGATTATGCTAACGGAAACTTCCAATTCGCGAGTCAGGTTGCACCATCGTCGCATGGCACTGATCATACTGGCTCTGGAAATCCTTATTATGACGAGGATGGGATCGATGAGTGTGAGCTACATCAATTTTATGACGAGTATGGTGCTACACAGCAAGGTGCGTCCGAGCAAAACGAACACGACCATGCGGTGGAGAGTAATTCCTATGCAACTACTCAACAGGAGCAGACCATCAATGACGCCGCAGTGAAAGGTACGTACGTTGCAGCCGACAACGAAGATACCGAGGAAGGTTACGAAAGCGCCGAAAGCCTAAATGATGTCGCTGCTATCGCCTACTCACAACGTCCTTGCGCATCAAACATCCAACAAACGCGGGTAAAATCGTGTATCGAGACAGTGTTGGTGCATAGTACACCGATGACTCAGGATGGTTGTGACGCCGATTTGACGCCACAAGAAACTTACCACGAGACTCATTACACACATGGGTCACTAAAGCATGGCGGGTGTCAGGCCAGGCATGCTTCCATTCTTGTGTACGAAACTCCTCCCGTCATTCAAGCGGAGCAGACTTGCTCTTCAACGGAAGAGCTGCCTACTAACTGCGGTCACTGGTTCGAGCAGGGTGATGAGTATGATTACTAAAAGACTGGGAGCTTGTGGCGCTTGTCTATGCTGATCTACAACCTCAATCTCGGACTGATAAAGCAGTAAGATCTAGAAACATAAAGTCTAGGAGGCAAATAGTACGATGTTGCGAAGCATTGCGTTTGACACGTTCTTTTCCGTAACGTCAGCTCTCTTTTTCTATACATCTTACCATTTTAATACTGGCCCCTTTCTATCGCTGTTCGACTGTTGCTGATCAACTATCCTTGCCGTCGAGCTTGGACTGCTTGGTACCTGCTCCGTATTCTACACCCGGCCACCTTTTGACCAGTCCACATTCCAGTCACCGCGCACTTGCTTCTTGTGTAACTTAAAGAGTCATGAACATGACATGAGCCTCGTGAATCATAAGTGCGCTTGTTGCATGACTTCAACGTACGTATAAAGCCTTCTGGTAGATCTCTCTCCCTCACTCACTATCACTATCTCGTCCATATATACAAGTGATATTGCCAATTCATACATTCAGCAAATTCACAACCCGCTCTTAAACAAATATATCATCCAACAACATGTCTACTTCAGCATCAGACACCAACATGCGTGTCTACTACGATTTCGGGGGTCTTCCCGAGCGAATCTTTACGCGCGAAGCATACCAGGAGGCCTTGGAGCAGTTCAAAGCTTTCCAGGATCCAGATCAGGGTGTGGCGACGCTCAAGACAGTATTTGGTGATACCATTACAATGAAGCGTGGCCCGCCGTCTACGAAAGAGGGAGAAGAGGGCAGTTACGTCGTCACCTACGAGCATACCAAACTGGGAAAGGCGCAACAGAGAGCATTTCCTAACGGCAATTTCTTCATTGAGCCCACTGATTTCATGCAAATCGCCGAACAGAATGTCATCGAGCGGGCGCTCACTAAGATCCCGCGTTGCTTTAAGGACGACCAGAAGAAGATTGTAGAGATGTTACAGCACTGTGCTTTCCCAATACATTTCCAGGAATATCTGAAGGCTATCGAGGGTCACAAGATTCCACCTAGTGAGGAAAAAATCCAAGAATGGAAGACCTGTTGGGAAAATTCTAGTCTGCGTGCGGATCTTGTGCAAGCGTTGGAAAAGAATGCAGGAAAGGCTCGGAGAGTCAATCGAATTGTGTGTTACGGCCTCGGTTCCCTGCACGAATACAGTGAAAGAGGTTACATCCAGCACTTTGCTGCATGCACAATTGCGAAGACCATGAGCAAACTACAGGCGATCAACGATGAGCCCGCAGAAGCTATTGAGATCTTTGCGCAAGACCCACTTTATATGGATCATTCTCGAGAGACTATGGCAAAGATGGATCCACCGATCACAGCTGTCGATTGGAAAATCAATGAGGCGCTCTTAAAGGTGGATCGCAACACGTTCATTGTGAGTATCGGAGCTGGGGCCGACTTAGTCGAATCTGCACTGGAGTTCACGCATCCTGACGGGCCGGCTGGACTTCTTTACGATAAGATGCTCTTCAATGCTAAAGAAAGTTTCGACCGTGTTAAGTTTCCCATGGCGGTGGAGAGATCGCCATTGATTTTCGGCGCGGCTTCCCCGAAGGAATGGCAATACAAGGCGGAATGCATCTGTGAGAACGTCACTGATGACGAATACTTTGGTTGGAAGGCTCGGAGAGATGTTGCACAGTACATGATATTTATCAAAGACTCAGAGGATAATTTCATATACGACGACATTGTGGATGAGAATGGCAATGGGTGGCGAGTGACCAGAAGCGACATTCCTGATCCGATCTACCGTGTGGACGAACATGGCAAACACTGCATAATACAGGGAGACACCGAGTTACTTATACGTAGGGAATAACGAATGATGCCCCATGGTAGATAGGATAGACATGTAGAACTTCACTAGAAAATAATTGTTGATCACAGTAGTCTCATCTCCTAACATGCTAACGCTTTTGTCTTCACATGTGTTAAATGACTATAATCAGTTCTCTGCAACAATAGTGTTGTAAATCATAGCAGCCGGGCTCCTCGATGTAATCCTGTTTCAACTAGCTCATAACGTGGCCCTGTGCCATTCTTCAAAGGGATCAGTTTAAGTCTCGTAGCCTCATCACTATAGGTAGGCTTACACGAGGTCACATGCCTCTACGGCAGTATACTAGCTGCGATGTTTTGTCGATGCATATAGTCCTGCTCCATGCACTAGTCTGAAAAATGTGTCAGCCCTAAAATCAGCGCTGAAGTCATCTTTACACCAATGACATAGTCAACTCAAGTCACTAGCCCGTTACAAGATGACCAATATAAAGTAATTAATGGATTGATACTACTGCTACACTTCATCCCGACAGCTGGATCTAATTTTACGCCTTTCAGGCCGATTTCAACCCCCATGGAGCGACATCAAGGCCTGAAAGGAAGAGTACTAGCACCTCTAACCCAACCTTCACCTGGCAATATTGCAGTCTCATGGGAGCCGTCTCTTTCGAGTGGCTACCAAGCATGAAAGCGCTCAAGCCGGCGATGAAGAGATTAGGGTGGTGCGGATGTAGGAGTGCGTCATTTCGTGTTGTTGTAATGGCCTTTGATAAGGTATTGAAGTTTGCATACATGCGTGCTGCTGAATGCGACGGGTAATCTGCGTTCTTGTTAGTGTCTTTCAATTCCATGTAGGTAGCTTGGGGGTTACTTACTCGATGGCATGATTGTGTTCAAGCGCATCGTGGCCTGACACGTTCTATGTGCCGATTGCCAAAAAACCTCGGATGGCGGTGAAATAGCCCTCTGGGGTCAAGACATTGGCGAGAAGTTGGTCGCCTGCGGCCACGTACTCGTTGTATGACTGCTCTATGCTAATCCACTGGTCTCCGAATTCGGCCTTCAAGTGTTCCAGCATGGTGGCCTCTAGCCACTCAGCCATCTGCTGCAGCTTCTCGGGAGAGAGGATCGCGTTGTTATGCTCCGCGCTCATGCAGGCATTTATCTTGAAGAAGGTATCGGCCAGCGTATGGACGAACTCATGGCGAGGTAGGGTCGTGAGCGGGGTGATAACTGGCTCCGTCGTGGGTTCTGTGTCCATGGCCTCTGTGACCACTGGCTCCGAAGCCCTAGCCCTGGCTTTCCTATCCTTGATCTTCAGGTTCCGCAGTGAGTATTTTATCCCATGACCGGCCTTCTTCATCCCATGGCTGACGCTCTTCACCCCATGACCGGCCTTCTGCACCACATTCCTGGACTTCTGGTGAAATACCTTGACAAGCCTCACGAAGTTGGCCAAGATGCCGCAATCTTCCTTGATCTTCTTTCCCATGCGCTTCGAGTACCTGACCTTGATCTCTTCCGGGTCAGGCCGATTGTCTTCACCAAACATCTCGTCGTGCATCGCCTCCAAAACTCTCGACTCTCTCTCCTGGGCAAAGGGTAGGAGCTCATCCGCAGAAAGGCGATCCTTAAACTTGCCCTGCTTGACGCCATTGAGCGTGATAGTGGCCTTTAATAGGTGTTCGAAGATATCTCCTCGGAAGGATTCGTCAATGTTCAAGAACTTCGAGGTCGCAGTCTCGAGCGGCTTGATGCGAGCATGCTTCAGGTCTCCTCGAGTGGTCATCGGGATAACCATGGCGTTGGGATCTGGGTAGTACGCTGACCATGGTGGCTCAAGATGCGCGAAAGGCTCGCCATCCGGGACGATATTCATAGCATCGGGGTGGCACATAGTCTCGGCCTGGTGAAGCCAGGGTGCCAGCATCGCGCGAAAGCCCGCAGGGCAAAGCGGTATTGCATCATAACCGCTGTCTTGTGCCTTGTAAATTTCGGCCTTGATCTTATTCAGGTCCTTGATGTACTCGGCCTTGAATGGAGAAAAAGGGATGGCGGTGCCATGCTCTTCGAGCGCTCGAGACTGAGCGGAATCCAGGATGCACAACTCCAATGCAGATCCCATGCCGGCATACAACAATTGCGAAGTCTTCTTATGTCGGAACTCGATGCCACAAGAAGTGACAAGCCGCTTGATTAGCCTTGCGCAATCCCTGAAGGCGCCCCTACGGTCATTCCAAATGCGAGGGATGACCTGCAAAATTAGGGCGTCGCCGGGATTTGCATGCATTGCATTGTACAAGATGTAATCTCGATGTTCAGACGCAAGAGCACTGCCAACGATCGGAAGCTCGTCGAACTACAGTAGTCAGTAAGACCATCTCACGGCGTGTATGAAACACAAACTGCGACAGTGCGTGTAGGCGAAGCTTAAGAAGCAACAAAAGCGGGGAAGGGGGTAGATGAAAGACTGGTTGTTGAGAAAAATCGAAGATCTACTTACAGCGATGGTGTTGCTGGATTGTGAGGAAGTAGTCATGTTGGTGAAGTATGCTGTGAATTCGAGGGTTCGGGTTGTGGTAGTAGACGATAGGTCGGAAGAGCTCGAAGTGGTGTCCGACTTCGTTGTGAGAAGTTCACAGGTGGGTGTTGGCGTATGGTTGTGTCGGAAGTGGTGTCAGTTGTTGTGGTGCGCTGTGGGTGGAGAGCTGTGGTAGAAGGAGAGCTGTGCGGTGTTCTTTAGCTATGTGCTGAGCCGAGCAAAGGCAGTAGGCGGTGGGAAGGCTCTCGTGCCAAGAAGGCGTGGTTTGCGCACTAGCGTGAGGGTGGGAGTGAAAGGTCGAGGCGGACAGGCGACACGAGCCGACGGGCAATGGGGAGGCGGACCTTTCACGACCATGAATGCACCCAGGGAAATAAGAAATAACACGCCTGCCGGAATCTTGGAAAGTGAATTGAAAAGCCCGCGTCTCGAAATCCATTTTCATAATTATATCGACCCTGGACCAGGAGGCTGTCTAAATTACACGAGCTACTTCTGTTTGACTGGCTCCCGGATCATGAGCGGCTCTCTATACACTCCACTCCCTCCGTATTTTGTAAGATCGAAGTCGATGACCTCGAGGTCTTTGAAGCCATAGCGCTGATACACACGATAGCCCTTAGGACTGGCCTCTAGGTAAGCCGGTAAGCCCAATTCGTCCGCCTTTTTGGTACTCCATTCGACAAGCAACCCACCGGCGCCTCTTCCTTGAAAGGCTGGATCCGCATGTAGCATATGGAGATCTACGTGGCTCAGCATGTCGGAGTCATTGATCAGTTTGATTACTTACACAGGTGCGGCTTGTCGCCCATGAGCTCTTTCTTTCTCGATCCAAGTTGGCCAAAGAAATCCTCACATGCCTCCTTGTTCGCTCCAGCTCCGAAAGCCCGCGATGGTCTCGACGATGCAGCGACAGCTTGGGGGGTGTGGTAGATGTGCCACTTCGCAAAGGCGACGAGCTGCTGCGTTTCCTCATCGTAGGTTTGCAGGTAGCGTACAGTGGAATCTTCTTGTCGCGTCTTTATGAGTCCGGGCACTCTTTCACCTGCAGCTTCTGGTGGGAACGGGCCGGGAAAGAGTATGGGACTTAGCTCGTTGTCTGCGTAAGCGGCATTCTCGACCTCAACGGCGCGCGGGAGATCATCGTCAGATACTTCGCGCACCACAATAGCCATGATTTGGATGTAAGTTTAGTCAGATGTAACGCATTTATAGAAGTGATGTCTCTAGATTTTGAGTCTACATCAGTTGGCTGCCTCATCTAACCTGATGAGGAAGGTGGTTCTTCGGACGCCCTTCCGCCCTTCATTCCAAAAATTCCGATGAGAACACGGAACTGCAACCACTTCTTTCAGGCGACAGTAACATTCAAACCCGTTCCTTTTGCCATCCTGGCTTTGCGGCGATTTTCTCACGCCATTCTTTCAGGTCAGTATCCTTCTGTCCTCGGGTGTGGATGTGTGATGGTGTGCGCTGGAAAATGTACAGTTCCCGCGCGTACTTGGCCAGCAGTGGGACTATTTGTATCGCTGTTGCTCCGGTGCCGATGACACCTACACGCAAGCCTTGAAGCTTTTCCATTTCTGGGAAAGTGGTATCATACGAGCCGCCCGTTATATCGTAGTCCCACCGAGAGGTATGGAACATCTGTCCCTTGAACCCGGCAAGGCCAGGGACTCTAGGCACTTGTGGATAGGGGAATAATCCGCTCGCAAGTATAGCGAAGTCCGCCTGTATGGACAACGTCTTCTCTTCTTGTCCTTCCGGCCCGCGCCTGAGTTTGATGATCGTCTGCCAATTGCGGCTGCTTTCGTCCCAATGCAATTTCCTTACATGCGACCGAAATATGATGCGATCGTTCAAGCCAAAATGCTCGACAAGATATTCCATATACTTTCGAATCTCAACACCCGAAGAGTATTTTTGCTTTGGCATATAGCCCGTTTCCTCTAGGAATGGCATGTAGCAGTATGACTCTACGTCACCTAATGCACGCATTCTGAAGTAAGTGCACGGCCCGTGACAAACGTATCTCGCCGTCTAAACTCACAATGCAGGCCTGGATAGCGGTCCCAATACCAATTGCCTCCAACACCTCCTCCCGCTTCGACGAGTGCGATTTGTTCCGCCTTAAATCCGGCTTTGAGCAACTTAACCGCCATAATAATGCCGCCGAAGCCAGCGCCCGTGATGAGGAACTTGATGCTACGCCCTCCCGGATGGGTAACGGGAGCCTGTCCAATACCGCATGATCAGCCCAGGGATCTCCTGCAAGGCTCCGCAGACGTTCGCTCGTACTGAAGTGAAGCTCTTCAAATTGGCTGGCGCCCTCCTTTTTCATGCGTTTCGCTGCTTCAGTGAAATACCTCTCCTTTGGCGGAATAGCAGTTTCATTTGATTCAATCACTGAAGGCATTTTGTAGGTTTGGTTGTAGATAGGTGTTGTAAGACTGCCAAAGGCCAATGGCAGTGAGGCGAGGGTAATTCACAATTAAGCTGGGCTGTAAATTAGTCTGTGGATCAGGGTTGCATCGTCCAAAGCGTATGTCCAATCACAGTATCAGACCTTGACTAGTTCTGGATGGTTGGAAGTTAAATGCAACACATCCACTCACGCGGAGCGGATCCCAAACTTACCGAGGCCGCTTATACATCTAGGTTGCGCCACGGGCCGCAAACATCGCCTCAAGTTTTAATCCATTATTTTCTAGGACCATGTTTTCGAATTTACCTGACTTTGATGGTCTTCCGACGGTAGACGGTATGCCCCAGGGTTGCGCGTGGGGTGTATTCGACGAAAACGGCAAGAAAGACCTGAAAGGCACTCTCAACCTGCTCACGCCCGCAATCGTCGCGGGAGCCTGCAAAGAAGCGCGAGATGGCGTTTCGGTATCGCTCAAGTGAGTCGATGAAGACCGATAAGTTTGCAAAGAATACTGAGCCTGTTAAGCTGGGCCCTGAATGGATCCAAATTGCCCTGGCCCGGGCGCATCGATCCTGTGCACAAGATATCGTCACTTTCCGAAGTTGGAGTGAGTGATGGGGAGGGATGGGATGTAAGAGATCGTGGTATCCAGAATGCGTGCAAGTCAGACACTGACCTATTGCACCACTCTTAGGACGAGATAACGTTCAATACGCAGGCAAGTCTCACTGACTATTCCCCATGCTAGTACTTACCAGACTTCTAGAGATCTTCGCAGTGGGATAGCCTTGTCCACTGGCAAGGTATTTGTCCATACCTCAAGCTACTTGTAGGCAAGATTTGACCCCAAGTCAGACCAGGAAACAAAGCTTGCATATAATGGCATCCGCGTGACGAAAGAGGCGCTATCTGTATCAACAACCGAACTAAACCAGATGCCGACGTTGGACCATTGGCATGGACGTGGGTGTCTCGTAGCTCGTGGTGTTTTGATCGACTACAAAGCCTGGCATGAGCAGAAAGCCGTTGCAGAAGGCAAATCCGGCAAAGAAGCCATCTTTCATCCGTATGATGGGCATCGTATAAGTGTCGCAGATATCGAGGCAGTGGCGAAACATCAAGATGTCGAATTCCAGCCTGGCGATGTGTTGATAGTTCGCACTGGAGAGACCGAAATCTTGGAAGCGGGTGACCCCACCGATTTTGCAAAGCTGAAGGAGAAGTTGCAGGTGTCTGGCGTTGAGGGGAATATGGCTACGGTAAAGTGGCTCTGGAACAAACACTTCGCCGCAGTCGCTGGTGATGCCATGGCATTCGAAGCAATCCCACCACTAAAGGAGAATGGAGAGCCTGCTAGATTGAAAGACCTCGGTAAATGGACCTCTATCACGATCTGGCTCAGTTGATGCGTAAAGCTGACGAACTGACAGTTCTGCACCGCTGGTTGCTCTCTATGTTCGGAATGTCGATTGGGGAGCTTTGGGATCTCAAAGCACTCTCGGAACACTGCCAGAAGACAGGCCGATATAGCTTCTTACTGACGTCTACGCCGCTCCATATCCCAGGACTTGTTGGATCGCCTCCCAACGCCCTAGCCATCTTTTGAAGTAGACTCGCGGTCCGGTACAAGCACGCTCTGGAGTGGGTGTAGAAGCGTCAGTGGAGAGACAAGGTAGGGCGAGATGTTGATATAGGCATGTGCTTTGGCGAAGCTGGTAACACCAATACACGCCGTCTACAGTCCAAAGTTCGCTGAATTTCCCTTTTCGGGGCCCCTTGCTTCGGCCTTGCAGATCATCACCATGTCGTCAGGGTCGCGATGATGTGATGACGCTCGTGAGATCACCCTGCCTGCGAGTCGCCCATGACTCTACAAGCCATAAGGTGGTGAGGCGCAAGGCGCGAAAATCGTGAACGTTTTCGCTTAAATCCTCAATGAAATGGAATCGGCTGCTTGATGGAAGTTCCAGAAAAGGGTGTGCTGATTGGTTGATGGCCAAAGCTGCTTAGCGCAAGGGTCTTCCCGCCCGTACCAAACCTCGACCTGCCACCTGCCATCGCCCTCGACCCACCATCGTCGTTGTCCGGCACAGCACATATAACCACTCAAGGCGCCTCATATCGGGATCTTTGTCAAATAAACAGTATCAAGTTGTACAAAGCAGACTGTTGGCAGCATGGCGTTAGTCTAATCGCCGCTCAACACGGCTCATGCCGTCGCCACGTACCCTCGCCGTTCGAGAGAAAACATGACAGCTTTGTGATCAGGGCTACCTGGGGATACTTCTGCCTTGACTGACCGCCGATGCCCAATGAAGTGGCAGCGCAGTTTATGTACCGCTAGTCGGACGGAATAGCTCCATTAAGGCCTCCCACTAATTTAACCTAGCCCATACCCATCTCTCGAACGAAAGACACCGACTTGAGTATTCCCATGGGGCTTCAGCCGTGGCAACAGCGTCTCTTATGAACGCTACCATCACGCATGGCAATGTTGCAAGAATACCAGAACCACGAGACATCAATCTGATGTAGCCAATGTAGTACCATAAGCCTAGGAAATCATTGCCAGCTGAGGCTGTAAGGATCTGCTAAATATATAGCCACCATCTCCAACTAGCCATTTGGGCGGGCCGAGATGCAACAGCATTGGACGAGGCAGATGACGGTCGATTTGAAACATCCTAATTTGGCAAGAATACTGCCCCGGGGCTGTATATCGTTCGTACGATTGGTAGCAAAGTAGGACGAAGTCAGCCACACCGCGTGCTAGCCTCTCACGACACTGCCTCGATAAACATAGAGACAGCCCCACCGCGGGCGACTCTGGGTCGATCAGCCCCAAGCCGCACCGGTCTGCATTCTCTTTAGTAGGTCGTTGTGCCGCATCTTCTTCGCGCGGTTCCGGGAACAATACCATTGTCTTCGACTGTTCGATATCACCAAACTCTGGAGGCCCTCGCCATGCGCTTGCTTTCGTCCCAAGCGATATTGACTCTATTTCTGGGCGTCTCTCCAGCTCTAGCAGCTTTTGAACAATTCTACTTCACCGGAAACGGAGGCAATGCGACCGCCCCAAGGCGATGTGGCGACATGACCTACGAATGCAAAGAACCAAACATGTGTAGCCGTGACACCTTGACCAAGAAGTGGTATTGCTGCGAACCAGGCAACAAAGTCGGGCCATGCTGGACCGGCGCGACAAAATGCGAAGGCTCGACCGCAGATAAACCTTCAGCGCAACAAACAGGCTGCACCAATCTCGGCGTCGATTACTGCTGTCATGAAGCGTATGTTGCCAAATCCCCACCCCCAGAAAGACAACTAACACATGCCCCAGGGAACAATGCACCCAAAACGCAAAACAATTCCGCGTCTGCTGGAGCAAACAACAAAACACAATCCGCTTCCTGAACTCCACAGCCCTCAACACAACATTCTCCTCCCTCAGTTCCGCAAGCCCAAGCGCAACCCAATACCCCATCGAAGCCCAGCAACTCCTCGCCCAAACATCCACCACCCCCGGCGCGTCTACAAAACCCACCTCCACACCAGCCACCTCAGCATCAAGCACCCCAACCATCTCCTCCTCCTTACCACCACCCAACCCCTCTTCATCCTCCGGTCTTTCCCCCCGCGCAATCGGCGGCATCGTAGGCGGCATTCTCGGCGGCCTAACACTCCTCCTCCTCACCGGATTCCTGCTCTGGCGCCGCGCGGGCAAAAAGGCGAATCCGTACGAAGCGCCCACGGATCCGTATCAGGGGTACGCGTACCAGCCGCAGCAGCCGGTGCACGAGGCGTATTCGCCGCAGGGCATGGCGCAGGTGCCTGCGGTGGATAAGTATGCGCAGCACGCGGGGCCGGTGGAGGTGAGTGCGTTGAATGCGCCGGTGGAGATGGATGCGGGGTTGGGGAGTCGGGTTGGGGCGGGGAAGTAAAGAGATGTTGGGCACTTGTTTACTTGTAGAATCCCGAGAATTGGGGGTTCTTGTCAGATATCCGTTTTTTTGTAAATTGTTCACGATAGATATTTTACCCACGGCCCATGTAGGATGCCGAATGTACAATTTCTCATACTATTAGAAGACGGAGTTGAAATGAATTGGCAGTGTTCAATATTGTCTAATTCAGATACCAAAGAATAACCATCTCGATCAAGCTCATCATCTGAGCCATGAAATCCCAAACTCCGAAGACGTGCACTATACGTCGAAAGCTAACAAACGCCATCGCCGATGATGAAACAGACATGAATGACTAACGCCAGTGGACGACTCCATCCCATCCCTTCGTGTCTCGTCTTGCACGTCCATCGCTCTTGGCAGTGTGCATAGGTAGCGGTAGGAATGGCAGTGTTCATTTCAAGGCTTACGCCTCGCCAAAGAGACGGGCAGTAATGTCGCCCATGTAGGCCTCCTCGAGTTCGTAGTCCTCGCCGCCCATCTTGTCGATGCCGACGTATTCGAATGCGGCGACGACAGCCTCGACATCGAAGCCCATGGCGACAAAGCGGTCGACGAGCTGCTTGTTGTATCCGTGGTATCTGTTTCCATATTAGCTCAGATGTACAAAATGATGTTCTGTACATACGCTGCCATCTTGACCTTCTCTTCGTTCTCCTTGGCCTGTATGTGCTTCTTCTTAATCGACTCAGCCGTGGCACCTCCGCTACCCTCGGCAATCTCCTTCTTCGGTGCTCCCGCGTGCATGACTGACCACTCCCTCGCCTTGTGTTCGAACTCAGCCGGATTCCGTATCAGCATTCCCGCGACTTCGGCGTCTTGTGGGTCCTTTGGCTCTGGCGTGCTCAGCAGCGACTGGAGAGAGATAAGGGCGGACTTGATGGTCAGGACTGGCGACCATTGTGACGATAGCGTGTCTAAGCAAATGGCACCCTATATAGTTAGCACGTGACAGCAAATGTGATGCGGGTCGGCTCACTGTCTGAGAGCTGACGTTGGGGTGCCAGATCTTGGTCTCGAAGCGCATGACGGGTGGCCGGAAGGGATATTCACTGGGGATCTTGATGTCTACGTGGAATGTGCCGCCCTCGTACGGTGTGTCTGGCGGGCCGTAGAACTGGCCTTTGAGGTGTGTGAGGTCATCGCCATTTCCTGCGGGCTCGACAACAATCTTGGAGAGTTGGTCTTGTCCTATGTCGGCAATCTCTTTGGCAATCCGCCTGGTCCTATTGGAAGAAGCCATTGTGTAGAGTTGAGGAGATGGAGAGAGTGTTTGAAGGAGGAGAAAAGAGCAAGGCGGAGCGTGGTGCAAGATAGGCAGCGAGCGGTGGATCTGAGCAGTGGTCAGCCTGAGGCTCCAGAGGCGCCAGCTGCTGCGGGGTCGGAGTCACGAGTGTTGGTGAATTGGCGGTTGGATGGATAGAAAGTGATGTTGGTCGCGTATGAGGTGTCAAGTCGAGCTATACATACGCTGTGAAATGGAGGCAGTCGCAAGCGTATGG
>Ga0265780_10002922_pt1 | contig 22836 bp, 18 predicted proteins | sample P1T30metagenome_FD_192432 | JGI IMG/M metagenome (GOLD analysis project Ga0265780, IMG submission 192432) | Plant litter microbial communities from East Loma Ridge, Irvine, California - P1 T30 | ecosystem: Environmental > Terrestrial > Plant litter > Unclassified | place: USA: California...
GGGGCCCAGAAGTGTGGTGTTTGGCGCAATAATGCTGCCGATTTGGCGGTGGAACTCCTTTGTCGCCCCTTGCGTCGCCTTTACGCGATACGGCTCTGTTACAATATGGGGTTGTCATAAAAGTATTTGATCGACCTGAGCACTCATCCGGAACTCCATTACCATGCAAAACACAACGAAACGTGCCGTCGTTACCGGCATCACCGGTCAGGACGGCGCTTATCTGGCGCAGCTGCTGCTCGACAAGGGCTATCACGTCACCGGCACCTTCCGCCGCGCCAGCTCGACCAATTTCTGGCGCATCGAGGAACTGGGCATTGCCGCGCACCCGAACCTGTCGCTGGTCGAGTACGACCTGACCGACCTGGCATCGAGCCTGCGCCTGATCCAGAGCGCCGAACCGGACGAGGTGTATAACCTGGCCGCCCAGAGTTTCGTTGGCGTGTCCTTCGACCAGCCGCTGACCACCGCCTCGATCACCGGCCTGGGCGCCGTCAACCTGCTCGAAGCAATCCGCATGGTCAATCCGAAGATCCGCTTCTACCAGGCGTCGACCTCGGAAATGTTCGGCCAGGTGCAGGCCATCCCGCAAGTCGAGGATACCCCGTTCTATCCGCGCAGCCCGTACGGCGTGGCCAAGCTGTACGCGCACTGGATGACGATCAACTACCGCGAGAGCTACGGCATCTTCGGCTCCTCGGGCATCCTGTTCAACCACGAGTCGCCGCTGCGCGGCCGTGAGTTCGTCACCCGCAAGATCACCGACTCGGTTGCCAAGATCGTGCTGAACAAGCTCGACGTCCTCGAACTGGGCAACATGGACGCCAAGCGCGACTGGGGCTACGCCAAGGAATACGTCGAAGGCATGTGGCGCATGCTGCAGGCAGACCGTCCTGACACCTATGTGCTGGCCACCAACCGCACCGAGACCGTGCGCGACTTCGTCACCATGGCCTTCAAGGGCGCCGGCATCGGGCTCGAATGGAGCGGCAGCGCCGAGAACGAAACCGCACGCTGCACCAGCAGCGGCAAGACCGTCGTGCGCGTGTCGCCGAAGTTCTACCGTCCGGCCGAAGTCGACCTCCTGATCGGCAACCCGGAAAAGGCAAAGCGCGAGCTGGGCTGGGAGCCGAAGACCACGCTGGAAGAGCTGTGCCAGATGATGGTCGACGCCGACCTGCGCCGCAACGAACAGGGCGCCTCGTTCTGACATGAGCGTACCGGGTCCGCAGTTGTTGGCTGAGGTGCGCGAAGGCGCAGGCCGGCGCGCGCTTGTTACCGGCCTGCGTGGCTTTACCGGCGTCTACATGGAACGCGAGCTGGCCGCGGCCGGATACCAGGTATTCGGCATGGCGGCGCCGGGCGCGGCGGACCAACCCGGCGTGTTCCCCGTCGACCTGTGCGACCGTGCGGCCGTGGGCGCGATGGTCGAGCAGGTCCAGCCCGACGTGGTCGTGCACCTGGCTGGCATCGCACGGGTCGAACATGGCAATGCGGAACAGATTTACCGTATCAACGTAGCCGGTACCCGGAACCTGCTGGAAGCCCTGGCCGGCATGTCGCGCACCCCCTCGGCCGTGCTGCTGGCCTCGTCGGCGAATGTCTACGGCAATGCCAGTGTTTCGCTCATCGACGAATTGGTGGCGCCGGCGCCGGCCAACGATTACGCCGTCAGCAAGCTGGCGATGGAATACATGGCGCGCCTGTGGGAAGACCGGCTGCCGATCATCCTGGCGCGTCCGTTCAACTACACCGGCCGTGGCCAGAGCGAACAGTTCCTGCTGCCGAAGATCGTCGCCCATTTCCGGCGCAGGGCAAGCACGATTGAACTGGGCAACCTGGAGATCGCACGCGATTTCTCCGATGTGCGCATGGTCGTGCACAGTTACCGCCGCCTGCTGGCGGCCGCACCTGCCGGCGAGACCTTCAACGTCTGCTCCGGACGCAGTCACTCGCTGTCGAGCGTGCTCGACCTCATGTCGGAGATTGCCGGTTACCGCATCGACGTCCGGGTCAATCCGGCGTTCGTTCGCGCCAACGACGTGCTGACCCTCACCGGGGACAATAGCAAGCTGGTGGCACGGATCGGCCAGGTGCAGACGCGGCCCTTGTCCGAAACCTTGCGCTGGATGGCGGAGGATTGAGCATGACCGGGCCTGGCACCATGCAGAGCCGGGCCGCAAGGCAGCATCGTCGTGCTGTATTGACCGCTTGCGTGCTGCCATGTGCCGGCATGGCTTGCGGTATCGTTTTCGCGCACTAAGCGTTCATTTTTCACCATGTCCATGCGCGTCCTTCATTTCTACAAGACCTATTATCCCGACACCGTAGGCGGGGTCGAACAGACCATCCGCCAGATGTGCGTCGGCACCGGCCGCCTCGGCGTGACCAACACCGTGCTGTCGCTGTCGCGCGAGAAGAACCTGCAGCCGATCGCCTTCGAAGGCCACACCGTGCACCGCGTGCCGCTCGACTTCGAGATCGCCTCGAACGCCTGCTCGTACGCCGCGCTCGGCGCCCTGGCGCGCCTGGCGCGCGAGGCCGATGTGGTGCATTACCACTTCCCCTGGCCCTTCATGGACCTGGCCCATTTCGTTGCGCGCGTGCGCAAGCCGACGGTGGTCAGCTACCACTCCGACATCGTGCGCCAGAAGAACCTGCTGCGCCTGTACCAGCCGCTGAAGCACCGCTTCCTGCGCAGCGTCGACGCCATCGTCGCCGCCTCGCCGAACTACCTGGAATCGTCGGCGGTGCTGGCACGCTACCCGGGCAAGGCCCGCGTCATCACCTATGGCCTGGACCAGGCCAGCTATCCGCAGCCGGACCCGGCGCGCCTGGCGTACTGGCGCGAGCGGGTCGGCCCGAAATTCTTCCTGTTCGTCGGCGTGCTGCGCTACTACAAGGGCCTGCACGTACTGCTCGACGCTGTGGCCGGCACCGAGTATCCGCTGGTGATCGTCGGCGCCGGGCCGGAAGAGGCCGCGCTCAAGGCCCAGGCCGCGCGCCTGGGGCTGAAGAACGTGCTGTTCACGGGCGCCGTCGACGAGCACGACAAGGTCGCGCTTCTGACCCTGGCCTATGCCTTTGCCTTCCCCTCGCACCTGCGCTCGGAGGCCTTTGGCGTGTCGCTGCTGGAAGGGGCGATGTACGGCAAGCCGATGGTCTCGTGCGAGATCGGCACCGGCACCAGCTATATCAACATCGCCGGCGAGACCGGCCTGGTGGTGCCGCCGGACGACGCCCCGGCCTTGCGCGCGGCGCTGCGCACCCTGTGGAACGACCCGGAAATGGCGCGCGCCATGGGCGGCAATGCGGCCCGGCGGTTCGAGGAAGTGTTCACCTCGGCGCAGATGGCGAACGGCTATACCGCGCTGTACCGCGAAGTGCTGGCCAGGCATGCCGGCGCGCCGCAGGCGCCCGTGCCGGTGGCGCCGCCGGTAACGCCGGAATAAGCGAAGCAAGGGAAAAGCAAAAGGGGCGCAGCGCGCCCCTTTTGCTTTTCGTTCTGTTTCTCGTAGGGTGGGCACTTGTGCCCACGCGGTACGGCATGTGATGGTCGAGATATGGCCGCGCAGCGCCCGGTTTGGCAGAGTTACCGGTCTCGCGGCATTGTTTCGACATGCGCATGTCGTACCCCGTGGGCACAAGTGCCCACCCTACGACCCCGAACCCCGAACCCCGAGCCGCAGCCGCTTACGCGAATTGCGCCTCCGCTTCGGCTTCAACCTTCTCGGCCCAGCGCAGCCGCACCGTACGGATTGCCGGCAACTGGGCCACGAACAAATCGACCAGCGCCGGATCGAAGTGCTTGCCCCTTTGCTGCACCAGGTAGTCCACCGCTTCTTCCTCGCTCCAGGCGCGCTTGTAGGGGCGCACCGAGGTCAGGGCGTCGAACACGTCGGCGATCGCCACGATGCGGCCGGCCAGCGGGATGCGCTCGCCGGTTAGCTTGTTCGGGTAGCCGCTGCCGTCGTACTTCTCGTGGTGGGTGATGGCGATGTCGTGCGCCAGCTTCAGCATGCCGCCTTCGTGCTGGCCGATGATCTCGGCGCCGATGGTGGCGTGGCTCTGCATGATCTTCCATTCGTCCGGATCGAGCGGGCCGGCCTTTTGCAGGATGCGGTCGGGGATGCCGATCTTGCCGACGTCGTGCATCGGGGCGGCGTGCAGCAGGTCGTCGGCTTCTTCTTCGGTCATGCCGGCGGCCAGGCCCAGGATGCGCGCGAAATGGCTCATGCGGATCACGTGCAGGCCGGTCTCGTTGTCCTTGTACTCGGCCGCCAGGCCGAGGCGCTGGACGATCGCCAGGCGCGAGGCCTTCAGTTCTTCGGTGCGCACCAGCGACAGGTGGGTGCGTACGCGCGCGCGCACCAGCGGCGGGCTGATCGGTTTGGTGATGTAGTCCACGGCGCCGGCCTCGAAGCCTTCCAGCTCGTCGGCGGTGTCGGTCAGGGCGGTGACGAACACCACGGGAATCGGCGCCGTCATCGGGTTCGCCTTCAGCGCGGCGCAGACTTCGTAGCCGCTCATCCCCGGCATCATCACGTCGAGCAGCACCAGGTCGGGGCGCTCCTTGACCGCCAGTTCCAGCGCACGCGCGCCGTCCTTGGCGAACAGCAGGCGGTAGTGGTCCTGCAGGATCTGGCGCAGCAGTTGCAGGTTGCTGGCTTCGTCGTCGACCGCCAGGATCAGCGGACGGGTGATGTTATTGCTCATTGCATCGTTTCCTGTGGCGTTGCGTCGTCATGGGTAGAAAGGGACTCGAGGGCGATCAGCACGGTGTCGAGCTGCTGCTGGGCGAGGTCGAAGTCGAAGTCGGCCAGGGCCGCCTGGACCTGGGTCACGCGCGCCGCCACCGGGTGGCCGGCCAACGCCGCGGCCAGGCCGGCCATGGCCGCGTCGTCGAGCGCGCCGCGCGCCAGCGCATCGTGCAGCAGGCCGCCGGCACGGCGGGCGCGCGCCAGGTCGAGGGTGGCGCCGGCGGCATCCGGCGCAGGGGCGGCGGACGGGCGGCTGCTGCGGGTCAGGTCCAGGGCCTCGGCATGGGCGGCATCGACCGCATCCAGCGCCGCCGGCAGCAGCGCACTGGCGGCCAGTTGCTGGCCCTTGTCGCCTTCGGCCAGCGCTTCCAGTTCGGCCAGCGCATCGCTCAGCAGCTCGAGGCCGAGGTTGGCCGCCACGCCGCGCGCCTTGTGCGCCAGCATGCGCAGCGACGGGTAGTCGGCAGCGTCGGCAAAGCCGCGCAGGAACTGCGGCAGCAGCACCTGCTGGGCGTGGAAGTGGGCCAGTGCCTCCAGGTAGGCGTCTTCCTTGCCGCCCCAGCGGTGCACGCCGCCGAGGCGGTTCCAGGCCTGGCGCCCGACCGCCGGCGCATCCGGCGCCGCGTGCGAACCGATGCCGAGCACGCGCGCGATCTCGTGCGAGAGCGTGAACCAGTCGACCGGCTTGGTCGCGAAACCGTCCATGCCCACTTCCTGGCTGGCGCGGCGGTGCTCGGCCAGCACGCTGGCGGTCATGGCGATCACCGGCACGCGTGGGCGGCCGGCAGCCTCGGCCTGCTCGCGGATCAGGCGCGTGGCCGTCAAGCCGTCGATGGTCGGCATCTGGAAGTCCATCAGGATCAGGTCGAAGTCCTGGCGCGCAGCCAGTTCCACCACCTGGGCGCCGTCCGCCACGCCGGTCATGGTGTGGCCGCGGCGCGCCATCAACAGCTGCAGCAGCTCCAGGTTCTGCGGCACGTCGTCGGCCGCCAGCACGCGCAGGCGCGGCAGGGCGGCGGCAGTGCGCACGCGCGCCTGCTGCGGCGCAAAGCGCGCTACCACCAGCGGCAGCAGCACGTGGAAGGTGGTGCCTTCGCCCACGGTGCTCTCGGCCCAGATCTTCCCGCCCATCAGCTCGACCAGTTGTTTACTGATCGTGGTGCCGAGACCGGTGCCGCCGAAGCGGCGCGTCATCGAGGCGTCGGCCTGGGTGAACGGGTCGAAGATCGCGTCCAGGCGCTCGGGCGCGATGCCGATGCCGGTGTCTTTCACGGAAAAGTGCAGCTGGTCGCCCTGCGGCTCGGCGCGCAGCACGACGCTGCCGGCGGCGGTGAACTTGATCGCGTTGTCGAGCAGGTTGGTCAGCACCTGGCGGATGCGCAGTTCGTCGCCGCGCAAATTGGTCGGCAGCGCCGGGTCGTAGTGGATGTCCACGTGCAGGCCCTTGGCGCGCGCGTTGGCCGCCAGCGTCGACGACAGCTCGTCGATCAGCGACAGCAGGTTGTAGTCGTTGATCTCGAGTTCGACCGCGCCTTTTTCCAGCTTGGCGGTATCCAGGATTTCGTTGAGCAGGCGCAGCAGCGAGCGGCCGGCGTTGCGCACGGTATCCAGGTGACGGCGCTGTCCCGGCGCCAGTTCGCCGTCGAGCAGCACGTCGGTGAAGCCGAGGATGGCGTTCATCGGCGTGCGGATCTCGTGGCTCATGTTGGCCACAAAAGTCGCGCGCGCGGCGGCGGCCTGCTCGGCGTTCTCCTTGGCTTCGCGCAGCGCTTCCTCCATCATGCGGCGCTCGCTGATGTCGAGGATCACGCCGTCGAGCCAGGCCAGCTTGCCGTCGTCGTCGCGCACGGCGGTGCCGTTCTCCCAGAGCCAGCGGGTCGTGCCGTCGGCATGCAGCAGGCGGTATTCGACCAGCCAGGGGCGATTTTCGCGGAGCGCGGTCTCGATTGCTTCGGACACGCGCACGCGGTCGGCGGCATGGATCAGGGCGCCGAAGCAGCGGCGCGGCGGAGTATCCGGCGCGGTGCCGATGAAATCGCGCGCCGGGTAGCCGGCCACGCGCTCGACGGCGTCGCTGATGAACACCATCGGATGCGTGCCTTCGAAACGGCTGCGGTAGGAAATGCCGGGGATGGTGCCGATCAGGGAGCGGAACTGCTGTTCGCTGGCGCGCAGCGCCTGCACCATCTCGCGCCGCTCGGTGATGTCGGTGACGAAGCAGACGAACAGTTCCTGGTCTTCCAGGCGCGCGTGGCCGATGGCGACACGGATCGGCACCAGGCTGCCGTCGCGGCGCAGGGCCTCGACTTCGGCATTGTCGGGGGCGGCCTGGGTGCCGCTGCCGGACAGGAAACCGAACAAACCGGCGCGGCTGGCCTGGTCGCCTTCGGGCAGGAGCAGGCCGGCGTTGCCGCCGACGATCTCGTCGCGGCGCCAGCCGAAGATCTTCTCGGCCGAGGCATTGAATTCGAGGATGGTGCCTTCGCGGTCGATCGTGATCACGCCGTCGATGGTGGTGGTGAGCAGGGCGCGCATCCAGGCTTCGCTGCGCGAGAGATCGGCGTACAGGCGGCGGTAGCGCAGCAGGCCGTTGGCGGCCAGCACCAGCACGGTGAACAGCACGGTGATCAGGGAAATGCCGAGCGCCAGCGCCGTGGTGTCGGACGACGCCGGCGCGTTCGGATCGATGCGGCCGACGAAGCGCGCGGCGGCCATGCCGGTGTAGTGCATGCCCGAGATGGCGCAGCCCATGACGGTGGCGGCCAGCAGCAGGCGCTGGCCTTCGCCCAGGCGCGCAAAGCGCGACAGCCCGAAGCGCACCCACAGCGCCAGCGTGGCCAGCACCACGGCCACCACGATCGACAGCAGGAACATCCCCAGGTCGTAGCGCAGGTCCAGGCCCATCTGCATGCCTTCCATGCCGGCATAGTGCATGGCGCCGATGCCGGCGCCGACCAGCACGCCGCCGGCCAGCAGGCCGCAGGCGCCCAGGCGTTCGCGCGCGATCAGGCTCAGGGCCACGTACGAGGCGAAGATGCTCGGCAGGCTGGACAGGATGGTGGTCATCGGGTCGTACACGACCTGGGTGCACAAATTAAAGGCGAGCATGCCGATGAAGTGCATGGCCCAGACCCCGGCGCCGAGCGCCAGGCTGCCGGTCAGCAGGAAGACGGTGCGCTGGCTGCTGCGCTGGCGGGCCTGGCCCGCGATCTGCAAGCCCATCCACGACGAAAAGATCGCCACGAGCAGCGACAGCAGCACGAGCTTGGTATCGTGGATGCCGTAGCTGAGCAGCGACGGGTCATCGGGCAGGGTGAAAAGCTGCATGGCGTCTTTCGGGAAACCTTAAAATCAGTAAAAACAGAAACGGCCGGAGTACAAAATTATGACACTTTCCGTATGGAAAGTCTTGGTTTTATGCGGAAAACTTATAATGCTGCTATCGCATGTGTCGCGTGCTTGCGACCATGCGTGCGAGAGTTAGCTTTGGCCTAGTTCCTTACGGTATGCTTATTGCATGGATGACCTGTCCTATCAGGTTATTTCATGACCGGCGGCGTACCAGGGAGGGCAAGACCATGCGAATCGGACTCATCACGGCGGGCGCTGCCTGCCTGCTCGTGTTCGCCTCTTCACCGGCGCGTGCGGCGCCGGCAGCGCAGCTTGCCCGCGCCCTCTACATCGCTACCGAGGAAGCAGCGCCTTCGAGCATGCGCGACGCCGGCGGCCAGGTCGTCGGCATTGCCACCGACAAGGTACGCGCAGCCATGGCGCGCGCCGGCGTGGGCTATACCATCGAGACGCTGCCCTGGAAGCGCGCCTATGCCGCGGCGCGCGAACGCGCGAATGCCTGCGTGTATTCCACCACCCGCACGCCCGAGCGCGAAGCCCTGTTCAAGTGGGTCGGCCCGACCGACAGTGCGCAATGGGTGCTGATGGCGCGCGCCGACCGCCGCATGGCAATCAGGACGCTGGAGGATGCGCGGCCCTACCGCATCGGCACCTATTACGGCGACGCCCGCGACGACTACCTGCGCAGCCGCGGCTTTACCGTCGACACTGCTCCGCACGACCTGCTCAATCCGCAAAAGCTGCTGCTCGGGCGCATCGACCTGTGGGCCGCTTCGTTGCGGCGCGAAAGCACGGTGCTGGAACAGAACGGCTGGAAGGGCAAGATCGTACCGGTGTTTGCATTCAGCCGGCAGGATGTGTTCCTGGCCTGTAACCGGGGCGTGCCGGATGCGGTGATTGCGCGCCTGAACGCCGCGTTTGTGGCGCTCGAGCGCGATGGGACGCTGAAGCGGATCGAGCGGAAGTATGACCGCTGGACGCCAGCAGCAAACAGGTAAACCTGAGGAGCCAGTGCAGCGATGGCGCTTGTACCGGGGTCGGAAAACAAAAAACCGCGCCCTTTACAAGGAAACGCGGTTTTGTCATGTCATGGTGTTGTGCTGGGCTGGTGCCTCCGGCCGGAATCGAACCGGCACGCCTTACGGCGCTTGATTTTGAGTCAAGTGCGTCTACCAATTCCGCCACAGAGGCCTTGCACACAACGAGGCCGCATATTAGCACACCGATTCCATTGCTGGCCAGTTTACAGCAGAGGCGGCAGCAACCGGAGGCTAGCCGGCCAGCGCCTTTTGCAGTGCGCGCAGCACCGGCACCGGGCCGATCACTTCCAGCGCATGGGCATGCACCCGGACGTTCACGTTGTGCGCCCGCTTGCGCCAGGTCGGCCGCGTGGTCTTCACGTAGCGCAGCAGGCCGGGTGCGGCGTCGCCGCGCACGTAGCCGAGCGAGGCGAGGGTGGCGTCAAGCGTGGTGGCCATGTGGCAGGCGTCGAAGCGGGTGTTGACGTCGAGCCGGCCGGGGGCATTGGCGAACAGGGGCAGGGCCAGGCCGGCCAGCACCGGCAGCACGATGTAGGCCAGGGGCGCAGTGGGATCGAACAGGTGCATGGCGATGACCAGCAGCGGCATGCCGATGGCCAGTGTCAGGCCGTAGGCCGTGAGCGGAGAGAGGGTTCCCAGGCGGCCGGCGCGCTGCTGCGCAGGCATGACTTCCGAAAACATTACGCTTTTCATGTTGTTTCCTCCATGGTGCGAACGCCGGATGGCGATGGCACTGCCTGCCATTGTCTGCCCCGTATATGGTCCCGGATTGAGCTGACTCAAGGAGGAAGACGCGCCAGAGCAAACCCCAGGGCGCAATGGCCACTCAAAGCATGAGGTGGCGGCGCGGGCATTTTTGTCGCGCCGCGTCGACGACCATTGCCAATGGAAACGATATGAACAAGACCTCCCTGGTGTTCGCTGCCCTGCTGGCGGGCGCCGTGTGCGCCGCTCCCCATACCGCCGCGCAAACCATCGCGCGCAATACGCCTGTTGCCGCCATCGACGACGGCGCCGGCGGCTTCAATGCATGGTTCGGCGACGGCTTCACGGCCGCCGAATCCGGCCTCGCCTTTACCGAGCTGTTCACCTTCAGCGTCAGCGGCCTGCCTTTCGATGCGGCCGCCTCGGTAACGTCCTCGTTCCTGAATTCGCCGCTGGGCAAGGACCTCGACATCGTCGCCCTCAGCCTGTACCGCTACGATCCGGCCACCCTGGCGGTCATCGGCCCGGTCGTGGCCGGCATCGACGGAACCGGCTTCGGCGACGGGGCACCGGATTCTTGGGCGCTGGCGGCCTACGACTTGCCGACCGGGGCCTACGCGGTGCGGGTCGACGGGCGGGTGCTGGGCAGCAGTGGCGGCAGCTTCGGCGCCGACCTGGCGGTGTCGCCCGTGCCCGAAGCGCCGGCCTTTGCGCTGCTGCTGGCAGGGCTGGCGGCGGGCGCGCTGGCACGCCGGCGCGGGCCGCGGCGCGCCATGGAAAAACCGCCCTGCGGGTGATTCCGGAGGGCGGTCCTGGCGTACTGGCGTGCCGTCTGCCGGCGCGGCCGGCTCCGCGCTGGCGGCTCAGCGCCGGCGATACAGGCGGAAGCGCTCGTCGCGGTCCGAGGCGCGGCGGCCTTCCCACAGCAGCGTGGCGCCGCTCGTGGCCCAGCGGCGCGCCAGGGCGCGCTTTGCCCTGGCCTTGTTATTGGCCGCGTTGTCCGCCTCGTCGCCGGATTGGTCGTCCGCCTTGTCGCGCGTCTTGACGCTGTCCTGCAGCAGCACGTAATCGCATTGCCCGCCTTCGACGCCGGCAAACGGCAGGCGGCCGAAGTAGGCGAACGAGGCACGCTGGGCCGAGCCGACGTTCGTGTCGATGCAGTTGGCGCCAGGCGGCAGCTTGGCGGCAATCGCCTGGGCCACGCCCGCGTAGCTGCGGCGGTAATTCAGGTCCGGCAGGAACAGCGTCATCAGGAGCACCCACAGCAGGATCAGGCCGCTCGACGACAGCACCACGGCGCGCCACAGCACGGCCGGCTGGCGCGACACGCGCCAGCGCACCAGCAGGATCCAGCCGATTGTCACGCTGGCCGCCACCAGGAAGGAGACGATGCCGAATTCGGGCTTGAAACCGGGCACCAGCTTGAGGGCGTTGTGCGCCAGCTTGGCCGGCCAGCCGCTCAGCTTGGCGATCCAGAACAGCCAGATCAGGGCGGCGAGGGTGGTCAGCGCCATCACCGAGAACCAGTCGATGGCGTTGATGGCGCCGCGCTTCATGGTCGGCAAGCCGAAGGCAGCCATCAGGGCCAGTAGCGGCAGCAGCTTGAGCAAGTCGCCGTTTTCCGGCGTCGGGTCGCACAGGATCACCACGGTCAGGGCGCCGAGGAAGGTCAGGGGCAGCACGATGTGCAGCATGTTCTGCTGGCGGCGCCAGGCCCAGATGGCCCAGCCGGCAAACGGCCAGGCCGGCCAGAAGAACCAGACGCCCACGCGGAAGAACGCGCTGATCGAGGCCCAGTTCGGCAGGCTCAATTCGGACGCGTTCCATGCCAGCCAGTCCGGGATCGGCGACTGGTTGAAGGGCTGGACGATGCTCGCCGGCAGTATCCACACCAAACTCAGCAGCAGGGCCACGCCGGCGGCCAGCGCCAGGTGGCGCAGCGAGGTAGCGGGCGGCAGGCGGAAGAAGCGGGTGCCGAGGAACAGCGCGACCAGCAGCGCCACCGGCGACAAGGGGCCGCGGCTCAGGACCAGGGCGCCTAGCGACAGGCCGACCAGCACGGCATTGCGCACGCTGGCGCCTTCGATGTAGCGTACCGCGCGGTACAGGAAATAGGCGATCAGCGAGCCCTGCAGGGTGACGGACAGGGTTTCGTGGCTGAGCAGCAGCAGGCCGAGCGAGCCGAGGTAGACCAGCACTGCGGTATCGGCCAGGGTGCGGCCGTAGTCGTCGGGCTCGGGCTGGCCGCCGAAGGCCAGGCGCAGCGGCTGGGCTTCGGGACGGCGGCCCAGGTGGAAGGCCGTGTACCAGAGCGACATGGTGCCGAGGACAAAGATGCCGATGTTGGAAACGCGCGCGGCAAGCACGTCGCCCAGCAGCCAGCCGAACAGCTTGATGCAGATGGCGCCCAGCCAGAAGGCAAGCGGGCCTTCGTCGTTGACGGCCAGGCCGGCGATGTTCGGGTACAGCCAGTCGTGCAGGCCGCCGCGCGCCATCGTCCACATGATGCCGAAGCTGCCGGCGTCATCCTTCCACGGGTCGCGGCCGATCAGTCCCGGCAGGATATACAGCATGCCGAGCGCAAACAGCGCCCAGCGCGGCAGGGCCAGCGTGGCGGCGGCGGGGAGACGGACTGGTTTCATCGATAAGTCTGATGCAAAATTAATGTCGCGCTAGTATAGCGGCGAATGGAAAGGCGAAAAAAAAGAAGCCGGAAACCGGCTTCTTCTCGCATCCTGCGCAGCGCCTGCTGGAGGCGCCCGGAAGATTATTCCTGCTGTGCTGCTTAGCCGTTCGCGACCGAAGTCTTCGAACCGACGGCGCCGAACTTCTGGCGGAACTTCTCGACGCGGCCAGCGGTGTCGACGATCTTGTGCTTGCCGGTGTAGAACGGGTGCGATTCAGCAGACACCTCGATCTTGATCAGCGGGTAGTCCTTGCCTTCGTGGTTGATCGTTTCGCGGGTAGCGATGGTCGAACGGGTCACGAATTTGAAGTCGCACGACACGTCGTGGAACAGGACTTCGCGGTAATCTGGATGGATATCGGTCTTCATGGTTTTGCCTTGGTTTAGTTTGGTAGCCAAACAGCACTTCGTCGGTCTCGCTGCTTCTTGACCCGATTGCCGCTCACTTGCCAGGGGTGGAAATACTGAACCCACGATTATAGAACGGCTTGAGGGGCTAGGCAACTGTGCCGGAACTGCAGCGATGGTTTTGTGGCCGATATGGTGACCGTACGGTGGGCACGCTGTGCCCACGCGGAACGTGGCGTCAACGTGACGCTTGGGCGAGCGTTTGCCGGTGATCATGTGAGCCGCGTCGAAAAGAGCAGCCACGGTGCATGCTTTCGCGTGGGCACAGCGTGCCCACCGTACGGTTAAGTCCGGTGGTATTTTTACCGCAAACAATAAAAAAGGCGGCCGAAGCCGCCTTTCGTGATGCTTTCGGCAGGTCTTAACCGCCGCGGCGCATCATGTCGAAGAATTCCACATTGGTCTTCGTCGCACGCATCTTGTCGAGGATGAACTCCATCGCTTCGATCTCGTCCATCGAGTACAGCAGCTTGCGCAGGATCCAGATCTTTTGCAGTTGGTCCGGCTTGATCAGCAGTTCCTCACGGCGGGTGCCCGACTTGTTCAGGTTGATTGCTGGATACACACGCTTCTCGGCCAGGCGGCGCTCGAGGTGGACTTCCATGTTGCCGGTGCCCTTGAATTCCTCGTAGATCACGTCATCCATGCGCGAGCCGGTTTCGATCAGGGCGGTGGCGACGATGGTCAGCGAGCCGCCTTCTTCGACGTTACGGGCTGCACCGAAGAAACGCTTCGGACGCTGCAGCGCGTTCGCATCCACACCGCCGGTCAGGACCTTGCCCGATGCCGGGATCACGGTGTTGTAGGCGCGCGCCAGGCGGGTGATCGAGTCCAGCAGGATCACGACGTCCTTCTTCATTTCGACCAGGCGCTTGGCTTTTTCCAGCACCATCTCGGCAACCTGCACGTGGCGGGTCGCTGGTTCGTCGAAGGTCGAGGCCACGACTTCGCCGCGCACCGAGCGCTGCATCTCGGTCACTTCTTCAGGACGTTCGTCGATCAGCAGGACGATCAGGGTCACGTCCGGGTGGTTCGCGGTGATCGCGTGGGCGATGTGCTGCAGGAGCACCGACTTGCCCGACTTTGGCGAGGCGACCAGCAGGCCGCGCTGGCCCTTGCCGATCGGCGCGATCAGGTCGACGATACGGCCGGTGATGTTCTCGGCGCCGTTCATGTCGCGCTCGAGGCGCAGCGGCTCGTTCGGGTGCAGCGGCGTCAGGTTTTCAAACAGGATGCGGTGCTTCGAGGCTTCCGGCGATTCGCCGTTGACCTTGTCCACCTTTACCAGGGCAAAGTAGCGCTCGCCGTCTTTCGGGGTACGCACTTCGCCTTCGATCGAGTCACCCGTATGCAGGTTGAAGCGGCGGATCTGCGACGGCGAGATGTAGATGTCGTCGGTCGAGGCCATGTAGCTCGCATCGGGCGAACGCAGGAAGCCGAAGCCGTCGGGCAGGACTTCGAGTGCGCCGTCGCCGAAGATCTGCTCGCCTTGCTTGGCGCGCTTCTTCAGGATGGCGAACATCAGTTCTTGTTTGCGCAGGCGCGCTGCGTTGTCGATGTCGAGGCTGATTGCCATCTCCAGAAGGGCGGAGACGTGCATTGCCTTCAGTTCAGATAAGTGCATGTTATGTGGGTGTCCCGTGACGGGAAAGTAAAGGTAGGGGAGGGGACTACGTGGGTCAATGTAGGGTCGCGGCCGGAATCGGCGGGCTACCCATCTGGATTAATGGCGGCAGTGCGGGCGCGCTGCCGCCGCTCAACTAGACGCTCGATGAAACCTTGCGTGAGCGCTCGATCAGATGTTGCTGTCGATGAAAGCCGTCAGCTGGCCCTTGGCCATGGCGCCGACTTTCTGTGCGGCCGGCGCGCCGTCCTTGAACAGGATCAGGGTCGGGATGCCACGGATACCAAACTGGGCCGGCACGGCCTGGTTGGCGTCGACGTCCATCTTCGCGATCGTGATCTTGTCGCCGTATTCTTTCGCGACTTCTTCGAGGATCGGGGCGATCATCTTGCACGGACCGCACCACTCGGCCCAGAAATCGACCAGGACCGGACGCTCGGATTTGAGCACGTCGGTTTCGAAAGAAGCATCGCTGATGTGTTTAATGTTTTCGCTCATGTTTTCCTCAAATAGAGGTAAGGATCAATGTACGCCTGGAGACTGTGCCGATTCCTCGGCAATTCATCCGGCTTCCGTTTATTTATAAAACTGGTTGCAACACAATGGTGGAGACAATGTGCGCAAACTCAATATTGGAAGGGCGTCAAGAGGACGTCAGGCGGGGGATTTAGGCCGAATAATACCGCATTTTCCCAAAAAGTGTTCGGACGTTTGTACAAATCTTAACACGTGACGGCCGAGCGCAATTGCTCCAGTCCGATAGGCTTGCGGAAGGTGCCGGCAACGCGCAGGCCGAGCACCCGCGCCAGCTCGCCGGCGGCATCGCGCACTCCCGCATCCATGCCCGAGAGCAGGATCACGCGGCCATTGAAACCGCGTGCGGCGGCGGCCTGCAGGAACTCGATGCCGTCCATGTCAGGCAGGGCCAGGTCGCAGATCAGGGTGTCGGGACTGCATTCTTCCAGAGTGGACAGGGCACGGCGGGTACTGGCCTCGGCAAACACTTCACGCACGCCCACCTGTTCCAGCATGTCGGTGAGCACTTCCAGCATGAAGCTGTCGTCGTCGAGCACCAGCACGCGCGGCGGCTGGACTGGGCTGGCTACGGGGTGACCGTTCATACGACTGGTTCCGGAAGAATATTAACTGGAAGGGAATTATGGTCGAGAAGCGGCATGCGTGGAACATGCCGCCCGAAAAAATCCTTCCAGGCGTCGCGTTCAGCCCACGCTGCCCGTGAACTGGTACAGGTTGCCGGGATGCCACATCGTGACGCTGGACGCCACGCGCCCGCCCGACGTGGTCTTGCGCTTGAGCACCAGGCACGGGCTTTTCGCCTCGATCGCCAGCAGTTCGGCCACGTCGCGCGGCGCCGCCAGCGACTCGATGGCCCAGGTGGCGCCCTGCAGCGGCGCGACTGCCACCAGGTGCTCGTTGGGCGTGATGGCATTGAAATCCTGGGCCAGGTAGTCCGGCGCGCAGGCCGGATTCACCCAGCGGTCTTCGAGCTGGATCGGCACCTCGTTCTCGAAGTGGACGATCAGCGAGTGGTACAGGGGCGCGTCCGGCGCCAGGCCGAACTGCAGGGCCAGCGCCTCGCCCGCCGGCGCCGACGCCAAGAGATGCAGGCTGCTGCGGTGGCGGTGGCCACGCGCGCGCACTTCGTCGGCGATATTCCGGATCTCGACCAGGGTGGCCTGGTATTTTTGCGGCGCCACGTAGGTGCCCGAACCCTGGCGCCGGGTCAGCACCTGCTCCGCGGTGAGCTCGCGCACGGCGCGGTTGACCGTCATGCGCGAAACCCCGAACTGGCGCACCAGCGCCTGCTCCGAGGGCACGAGCTCGCCTTCTTTCCAGCGGCCCGATGCGATCTCGCCGACAAGGTAATCCTTGATGCGCTGGAAAATGGGGGTACTCGCTTGCGCGCTCTGTTCGTTCAAACTGCTCTCCGGTGGGGCGATAATGATGGCTGCCGACAGCCGCGATTCTAGCATCGCAATTCGAAAGCAAGAGCCGGAGTGCGCGCGTGTGGAGCAGGCGCCACGATAGGGACATTCAGCCTGGCAGGAGCCGCCATGAAGACCGACACCATTCTGTATGACTATGCCAGCGACGCAGCGCGCTGGGACGCCGTGCAGCGCCGCGAGCGCGCCGCCGACGGCGTCTTCTATTACTCGGTGCGCACGACCGGCGTGTATTGCCGGCCTTCCTGCGGCGCACGGCCGGCGCGGCGCGAGAACGTCGCCTTCCACCTTACATGCGCGGCGGCCGAAAGCGCGGGCTTCCGGCCCTGCCTGCGCTGCCGGCCGGACCTGCCGCCGCTGGCCGAGCGCCAGGCGCAGCTGGTGGCTGCGGCCTGCCGCCTGATCGAATCGAGCGAAGAAGAACCCAGCCTGGACGCGCTCGCAGCCAGCGCCGGCATGAGCCGCTTTCACTTCCACCGCGTGTTCAAGGCGCAGGCCGGGGTGACGCCGAAAGCCTATGCGGCCGCGGTGCGGGCACAGCGCGTGCGCGCAGGGCTGGCGCAGGGCGCGCCAGTGACCGATGCGCTGTATGCGGCGGGCTTCCAATCGAGTTCGCGTTTTTATGCGGGCGCCGATGCGATGCTGGGCATGGCGCCTGCGCGCTTTCGCAGTGGCGGCGCTGGCGAGGACATCCGCTTCGCGGTGGCGCAGTGTTCACTCGGCGCGATCCTGGTCGCCAGCACCGGGCAGGGCATCTGCGCGATCCTGATGGGCGACGATCCCGAAGTCCTGGTGCACGACCTGCAGGACCGCTTTCCCAAGGCGCGGCTGGCCGGCGCCGATGCGGAGTTCGAGCGCACGGTGGCGCTGGTGGTGGGTTTTGTTGAAGCGCCGCGCCTGGGCCTGGACTTGCCGCTCGACGTGCGCGGCACCGCTTTCCAGCAGCGCGTGTGGGATGCGCTGCGCGCGATTCCGGCCGGGGTGACGGTGAGTTATACCGAGCTGGCGCAGCGCATCGGGTCGCCCGCCGCGGTGCGCGCCGTGGCCGGGGCCTGCGCGGCCAATCCGGTGGCGGTGGCGATTCCCTGCCACCGGGTGGTGCGCAATGACGGCGGCTTGTCGGGCTATCGCTGGGGCATTGAGCGCAAACGCGCCTTGATCGAGCGCGAGAAGAACGACGCCTGATCGTTACGGCTTATTCGGCACGCAGTTTTCTCATCATTTGCGCGCCGCCGCTTCCTGCGCCAGCGTCTTTTCCAGGCGCTGGCGGCCGTCGTCGGCATAGCGGCGGCAGGCGTCGCGGTCGATGAAGGCGGTGCTGCCTTCGTTGGCCTGGCGCGCGTGGCGTTCGAACAGCCCGCCGGCCTCGGGGTGGGCCGAGACCAGGATGTCGCAGGGTAGCGCCGCCACGCGCGCGATCGAGCGCTCGATGTCGGCCTTCGCCTCCGGATAGCGCGCGTCGCCGCTGTAGCGGAAGCCGTGCAGGCCGAAGGCGTTCAGGCTGTCGGCATATACCATGTTCATGGCGCCGGCAGGCTCCTGCGCCGTCCAGGTCCAGCTGATGCCGCCCCGGGTATGGCCCGGCGTGTAGTTGGCTTTCACCGCCAGCGGGCCCACGCTGACGATCTCGCCGTCGCGCACCGTCTTCACGTTCTCCACCGGCTCGATGTCGGGCAGGGCGCCGAACTGCGGGTCGCCCCGATCCGGCTTGCCGCTGTCCAGTACCGGTTTCGCGGCGGGGCTGGTCAAGACGGTCGCGCCGCTCAGGCGCTGCAGCTGGGCCAGGCCGCCGGCATGGTCGAAGTGCGCGTGCGACACCAGGATGACCTTGATGTCTTCCGGCTTGAAGCCGAGTTCGCGCACGTGCTCGATGATGGTTTGCGCCGACTTCGGCGTGCCACCGTCGATCAGGATATGGCCTTTGGACGAGGTGATCAGAACCGAGGCCACGCCCTGCGGGCCGACGTAATAGCTGCCGCCGTAGATCGGGAAGGGGTCTTGCGGCGCGTCCCAGTCGGCGGCCAGGGCGCCGTGGGGGCAGGCGAACATCAGGGAAAGGCTGAGGATGAGTCGTTTGGCGGGCATGTCGTGCTTCGTGGTTGAGGTCGGTTCCGCGCATGATACGAAATATGGGCGGATGGCGGCTGACGCCAGTGCCAAAGCGGCAGCGATTCGCTACACTCATGTTTTGCATTTATTTAATAAAACGGAGAATCCATGCGCCCCACCCTGAAGCAGTGTTCCATGTTCGTGTTTGCCGCAGTCGCCGCCATGTCGGTACAGGCGCAAACGGTGATCGAGAACGCCAACGGATACACGCTCAATAATCAGGGTGAACTGGTGCAGTTCACGGCGCTGGCCTTTGATGCCCAGGGCAAGATCGTCGCCGTCGGCAGCGCCGCCGATGTCGCGGCCAAGGCGCCAGGCGCACGCCGCGTCGACATGGGCGGCAAGACCCTGCTGCCGGGCCTGATCGACGCCCACGGCCACGTGTTCGGCCTGGGCCAGATGCTGACCCAGCTCGACCTCTCGCAAACCACCTCGCTGGAAGGCGCGCTGAAGGCGATCGCCGACTACTCGCGCGCAAACGCCGGCCAGGGCTGGCTGCGCGGGCGCGGCTGGAACCAGGAAAACTGGAAGCTGGGCCGCTTCCCGACCGCGGCGGATGTGGACACCGTGGTCAGCGACCGCCCGGTCTGGTTCGAGCGCGTCGACGGCCACGCCGGCTGGGCCAACAGCCGCGCGCTGGCGGCAGCCGGCATCACCGATAAAACGCCGGACCCGGCGGGCGGCAAGATCATGCGCGATGCGAATGGCAAGGCGACCGGCGTGCTGGTCGACGCGGCGCAGGAGCTGGTGACGAAAGTGCTGCCGGCCCAGACCGAGGCCGAAGGCCGCGTCGTGCTGGATCGCGCACTCGGCGCGCTGGCCAAGGTTGGCGTCACCAGCACCCATGACGCCGGCCTGGGTGTGGCGGAAGACCGCCTGTACCGCGCCTATGCCGATCAAGGGAAACTGACCGCGCGCATCTACGGCATGATCGGCGGCACCCAGGATGACTTCGATGCGCTGGCGAAAAATGGCCCCCTGAAAACCTACGGCAACGACATGTACGCGCTGCGCGCCGTGAAACTGTATTCCGACGGCGCGCTGGGCAGCCGCGGCGCCGCCCTCATCAAACCCTACAGCGACGAGCCGCATTCGCACGGTCTGCTGTTTTATAACACCGCGCAGATGGACGCCATGATGAAAAAGGCGATGGCGCGCGGCTACCAGGTGAACGTGCACGCCATCGGCGACGCCGGCAACCACCAGATCCTCGACATCTACCAGAAGGAACTGGCAGCGACGAAAAGCGCGGCCCAGCGCCACCGCATCGAGCATGCCCAGGTCGTCACGCAAGCCGACATCGTGCGCTTCAAGACGCTCGGCATCATTCCGTCTATGCAGCCGACCCACGCCACCTCGGACAAGAACATGGCGGAAACCCGCGTCGGCCACGAGCGTATCAAGGGTGCGTATGCCTGGCGCAGCTTCCTGCACCAGGGTTCGCGGATTGCCTGCGGCTCGGACTTCCCGGTGGAATCGCCGAATCCGTTCTTTGGTATCCACGCCGCGGTGACGCGCCAGGACGCTTCCGGCCAGCCAATTGCCGGTTGGTATCCGAACCAGGCGATGTCGCTGAAGGAAGCCTTCCGCTGCTTCACGCTTGACGCAGCCTATGCGGGGCACGCGGAAAACAGCTTAGGCTCGCTGGAGCCGGGCAAGTGGGCCGACTTCATCGTGGTCGACCAGGACTTGTTCAAGATGCCGACCTATGACATCTACAAGACCGGCGTGCTGCAGACTTGGGTGGCGGGCAAGCAGGTGTACCAAAAATAACGGCGGCTAAACGGGACTCGGCGGCCTGAACCGTACGGTGGGCACTCCGTGCCCACGCGGAACGATGAGCATTGTTGGCATCGACCGTATCGAGATCGATGCATATTCGCGGCGTATCCAGAAGCATACCGCTAGCGTTTCGTCCAAAGGAGCGCTGCGGAGCGAGCATTCGCAGCAAACGCATGAAGGACGAGCACGTAACCGCGTGGGCACGGAGTGCCCACCGTACGGTCGAGGTCGCAGGTCAGAATGCCGTACAAAATGGATTGACGCTGTTGTATAGACAACCTAGACTCTGAGCATATCCTCAACCCAGGAGCTGCCATGACCCACGCATCGCCCCAGTCCGATACCGATCCGCGCTTCGACCCAAGCCGCAGCATCCGCGCCCCGCGCGGTACCGAGCTCAGCTGCAAGAGCTGGCTCACCGAAGCCGCCTACCGCATGCTGCAAAACAACCTCGACGCCGAGGTGGCCGAGGACCCGCAGCGCCTGGTGGTCTACGGCGGCATCGGGCGCGCCGCGCGCAACTGGGAATGCTACGACCAGATCCTCGCTTCCCTGCGCGAGCTCGAAGACGACCAGACCCTGCTCATTCAATCCGGCAAACCGGTCGGCGTGTTCCAGACCCACGAAAACGCCCCGCGCGTACTGCTGGCCAATTCCAACCTGGTGCCGAAATGGGCCAACTGGGAACACTTCAACGAGCTCGACCGCAAAGGCCTGTTCATGTACGGCCAGATGACGGCCGGCAGCTGGATCTACATCGGCACCCAGGGCATCGTGCAGGGCACCTACGAAACCTTCGCCGAAGCCGGGCGCCAGCATTTCAATGGCGACTGGGGCGGGCGCTGGATCCTCACCGCCGGCCTGGGCGGCATGGGCGGCGCGCAGCCGCTGGCCGCCACGTTTGCCGGCGCCGTGTCGCTGACGGTGGAATGCCAGCAAACCAGCATCGACTTCCGCCTGCGCACCCGCTACCTCGACAAGCAGGCAGCGGACATCGACCACGCCATCGCCCTGATCAAGGAACACACGGACAAGCGCGAGGCGGTCTCGATCGGCCTGCTCGGCAACGCCGCCGACGTGCTGCCGGAACTGGTACGCCGCGCGCGCGCAGGCGGCCTGGTACCGGACCTCGTGACCGACCAGACCTCGGCCCACGACCTGATCAACGGCTACCTGCCGAGCGGCTGGACGGTCGAGGAATGGAAAGCGGCGCAGCGCGATCCATCGCAGCACGCACGCCTGACAGCGGCCGCCGCCGCATCGTGCGCGAAGCACGTGCAGGCCATCCTCGACTTCAAGGAACTCGGCGCCTACGCGGTCGACTACGGCAACAACATCCGGCAAGTGGCAAAGGACGAAGGCCTCGAGAACGCCTTCGATTTCCCCGGCTTCGTGCCGGCCTATATCCGCCCGCAGTTCTGCGAAGGACGCGGCCCCTTCCGCTGGGTGGCGCTGTCCGGCGATCCTGAAGACATCTATAAAACCGACGCCAAGATCAAGGAGCTGTTCCCGCAGCACGCGCAGGTGCACCGCTGGCTCGACATGGCGCGCGAACGGATCGCTTTCCAGGGCCTGCCGGCGCGCATCTGCTGGCTGGGTCTGGGCGAACGCCACCTGGCCGGCCTGGCGTTCAACGAGATGGTGCGCACGGGCGAGTTGAAAGCGCCGATCGTGATCGGCCGCGACCACCTGGACACCGGCTCGGTGGCCAGCCCGAACCGCGAAACCGAGAGCATGCGCGACGGTACCGACGCGGTGTCGGACTGGCCGCTGCTGAACGCCATGCTGAATACCGCCGGTGGCGCCACCTGGGTGTCCTTGCACCACGGCGGCGGCGTCGGCATGGGGTATTCGCAGCACTCGGGCGTGGTCATCGTGGCCGACGGCACCGAGGCTGCCGCAAAACGCCTGGCGCGCGTGCTGGTGAACGACAGCGGCTCGGGCGTGATGCGCCACGCCGATGCCGGCTACGAATCCGCCATTGAGACGGCCAAGCGCCAGGGCCTGAATCTCCCGATGATCAAATAAAGCATCAAGCCAGAAAGCAGAACATGAAACACGAAACATACAACTGGGTCCTGGAACCTGGCGCCCTGACGCTGGCCGACTTGCGCGCGGTCTGGGCCGAGCACTTCCCGATTGCGCTGTCGCCCAACGCCGCCGCACCGATTGCGGCGTCGGCCGCGCTGGTCGACGAGATCGTCGCCAAGGGCGACCCGGCCTACGGCATCAACACCGGCTTCGGCATCCTGGCCAAGGCCCACATCCCGAATGACCAACTGGCGCAGCTGCAGCGCAACCTGATTTTGTCGCACGCGGTCGGCACCGGCGAACTCATTGCAGACAATATCGTGCGCCTGATCCTGCTGACCAAGATCGGCAGCCTGGCGCGCGGCTATTCCGGCGT
>Ga0265780_10002923_pt1 | contig 22834 bp, 16 predicted proteins | sample P1T30metagenome_FD_192432 | JGI IMG/M metagenome (GOLD analysis project Ga0265780, IMG submission 192432) | Plant litter microbial communities from East Loma Ridge, Irvine, California - P1 T30 | ecosystem: Environmental > Terrestrial > Plant litter > Unclassified | place: USA: California...
TCTTGCGTATGCCAGGAGAGGCGGCCATGGTCAGCGCGCCGCGGTGTCGTATTGCTTCACCAGCGCGGCGAATCGGGGGATGTTGCGCAGCGCGTCGAGGTCGCGATCCTGCGCCAGCTTGTCGAAGTGGCTGAACCCGGCCATGAAGCTGGCCTCGAACTGATCGATCGCATCCTCGGTGCGGCCCTGCTTGAGACGCAGGATCGCCGTGTTGTAATAGACCAGTGGCTCTTTCGGCCCGCGCGCGCGCGCCTGGACCAGGTCTTTTTCGGCCTCGTCGAGTTTGTCTTGCGCCATGTTTGCAATGGCCAGCTTGAGTAATTCATTGACCGCCGCGCGGCCGCTGCTGCTGGCTGCGCGTTCGGCATCGCCGCCGGCAAGCTGCTGCTGGCCCTGTTCGCGCAAGATCCTGGTTTCCTCATCCGACGGGGCGATACCGGTCGTGGCCGGCGCCGCGACGCCGGAAGCGCCATTGGCAGCGAGGTCGGGCGCAGTCGCCGGTGCGGCAGGCGCCGCCTCGGCAACCGCGACCGCTGGCGTCGGCGCGCGCTGGGTGGTGACGTAGGCGCCCCCGGCCAGCAGCGCCAGCAATGCCACGCCCGCCGCCACTGGCAGCAATTTCTTGTTGCCGCCCGTGGCCGGGGTCGGCGTCATCTGCGGCTCGAGCTGGGTCGCGCACGCAGGGCATTTGAGATCCTCGCCAGGCGAGCGCTCGAACACCTCGCCCGCATTTGCCTTGTCGCAGTCGCCCAGGGTAGGACATTTATACTTCGCCATCTGTTACCTTTTCAATTTGTTGAGGTCCGGCGCCAGCCCGCGCGCCGTCCGCGTCATTCCTGCGTCGCCGCGATACCGATGATCGCCTTCAGCGGCGCCTGCATCTGGTGCAACTGCTGGTAGCCGGGATCCTGGTCGTCCTCGCCCGCCGCCTCGAAACGCGCCATCGCCAGCGCCCGGTAGGCCGACAGCAGCTCGTTCTTGCGGTCGACGTGCTTGTAGTCGGCATCGATGCGCCGGGCCACTTCGCGTTCGATGGCGCCCTGCACTTCCGGCGGATGGTCGGCGCCGATCACCTGTTCCCAGTCGCGCCCGTCAAGCACCTTCGACGCCGGCATGCCGTCAGCCAGGTACACGAATACCCACTCGGGCAGGCCACTGACCTTGTTCTGGCGCTCCTTGAGCATGCCCAGCAGGCGCGCCACCAGCAGCATCGGCTTGCGCCGGCCCTGCAGTGCAATCTCGGCGGCCGACTTGGCATACAGCGCGGGCAGCTTGCGGCCGGCGCCTTCGCTGTGCAGCAGGAACGATTCGTTGCGGTCGTTCAGCAGCCCGTCATAATGTTTCTTCAACTCGGCAAGCGATTCGACGAAACGCGCCGGCATCAGCGAGGTGATCTTCATGATCACGATCTGGTTCGACAGGCTGCCAAGCGCCACCTTGGTGTCCGAGGTCGGGTGTTTCTCGTCGTTGAACAGCCCCTCCAGGCTGGAGCGGAACCCTTGCTGGTTGGCGCACTCGGGAACGAAGACGCCGACAGTCTGGCGTGTGCCCTGCGAACCGCCGAGATTGTTCGCCACGGTACGGTCAACCTCGGTCTTGTTAAACGTGAGCATACTTCCTGCCTCGTCATACATCTCCCTGACGAAGGCGCGCAACCCGTTTGGATTGGCGTCGTATTTCTTTTGCAGCCGCTCGACGATATTCACGTGCAGCACCGGCTGCAGGGTTGCCGATATTTCGGCATGGGCCAGCTCGACGATCTGCGCCGACTCTTGTGACAGGCGGCCGATGATGCTGCCCAGCGACAGACTTTGCAACAACTGGTCGAACGAATCGACCTCGGTACCGCCCAGGTCGATGATCGACTGGCGCACGCGCTGGGTGCGTGCAGTCTGGCTGGCTTCGTCGACCACCATGGCCTTCATGATGGCGCCAATGGCGTTCTGGTCGAACACGCGTTTCTGGTACGCCGCATCCTGCATGCCGAGCCGCGCATCGCGTTCCTTGCCGAAACGCTTGGTTGCCTCGGCCAGATTCTGGTGCAGTTCGTCGATGCGACCGCGCACTGCGGTCAACTGTTCCTTGACGAAAGGAACCAGTTGGGCCGCAAATTTCAGTCCCTCCAGGTTGGTGCGGGCGATATACAGGTCCTGATGCACGGTGGCGATGTCCGAAAACAGCGCACTGCGCTTGTCGGTAAGGTGCTTGCCGAAAAAGCCGACCTGGTTGAAGCGGTCGGTCAGCTCTTTCGAGCGCTGCTGCAGATCCTGCAACGCTGCCGGCATGCGCGCAATCTTGTCGAGGTAGACGCCGTGGCGTTCGTCGAGCAGGGCCAGCAGCGCATCGGTCAGCTGACGCAACTGCAACAGCGATGCGCTGCCCGACTTCCAGCGGCTGAAGAATTCTTTTTCCACCTGGCGGCTGACATGGCGCGCCATCTCGACCCGCACGTTGCCCTTGACCTCATAGAATTTGCGCACTCCGCCCAGCATCCGGTATGTGTCGTCGAACACCTTGGCCAGACGGGTATTGAGCACGTCGATCCAGGTGGTCTGTTCGATGCCGGTGTCGGCCTTGATCTCGGGCACCAGCCGGTTGACGATCTGCTTCCAGTATTCGGGCGCCAGTTTCCATGCGGGATTGGCCGCATCGTCCTCGAGAATGCCAATGTCGAGCATCAGGTGGGCATCGGTAAGCATCAGTCGCTGCGCGGTCTCGGGTTTGCGCGCTTCGACGCCCCAGTCTTTCTCGACCGCTTCGTCGGCGTAGCCTTCGCCCTGGCGGAAATTATTGAACATTAACTGGCGCGCGGCCTGCTCGGCGAAACCATAGGCCAGATATTCCTTGATCTCCTGTTCCGGCACCACCACGCGCTTGATCCCGAACGACAGGAACAGCTTGGCGCGCGCCTTGCCGACACCCTCGTCGCTCTCGAAGTTGCGGATGTCGTTCTCGCCCTTTTCGGCGCGTGTCAGGCCATCCCACTCCGCGTTCAGGGTTTTCTGGTAGATAAAGTCGGCGACGATCTTGGGCACTTCGGATTCGATGTCGAACTGGATGCCGTTTTCGTTGATGTTATTGATCAGGTAGCAACCGTTGAAGTACACGTCATGGTCGAGACGTGTGCCGTCGAGCAGGTTGACCGGCTTGTACTGGCCGACCGCCAGCGCATTGAGTTCGGCCAGCGCGGCATAGCCGTTTGCGTAATAGTTCGAGAAGCCGGCGACATCGGCGACACGCTTCGAATTCTTTTCCGGCAGCAGCGCGTAGACCAGGATGCGGTATTTTTCGTGCTCGGGAAATTTATGCCGGATCTGCGCCACGGCATCCACCACAGAACCGCTGCCGGTGCCGCCGGCCAGGCCGCACACCACATGGATGACGGCGCCCATCTTGTTGGGCCCGGCCTCCAGTTCGCGCATGCGCCCTTCCAGCGCCTTGACGAAACTTGCCGCGTTCTGGGCAAAGACGACGCGCCCCAGTTTGCGGCGCTGGGCGGCGCCGGCAGTGCTGGCCTTGACGAAATCGAAGATGCCGCGCGGCTCGATCCAGTCCTTCAAGCCAGGGAAAGACTCGGGATCGTCGAGCACGGGCCGCACATTACTGGCGGTATTGATCAGGAACTCGCTGCGGTTCAGGTCGACTTCCTTGCCGAGCACCTTCCATTCTTCTTTCTTGTCCAGCTCGTCGTGTGAGGTATCGATGTACAGGTAGCCGAAACGTGCATTTGCGCGCTCTTGTCCATGCTCCTGCGTATCCTTGTTGCGTTCGATCGTCTTGCGGATATGGCGGATGATCTTGCCGCCAGAGCCGCCCAGGCCGACGATGAGGTGATTGTTGGACATGGTTTTACTTGCTTACTGGTGATTGAGCTTGAGTTTCAGGAACAGGTTCGTATTCGCCTTGGCGCCGGCCTTCTTGACCACGTAGGTGGCCACCTGGCCGCCGCTGGCCGGGACTGGATCGTCGCTGAAGACGATGCCTTTTGCCGCATATGCCGGCAGTGGCGCGGCGCACGCCGTGGGTGCGTCATCCTTGAACACGATGCCTTTGGCGGCATAGGCACCGCCGTTGCTGGCCAGCGCCACGCGCGGCTGCTGCGCATGCGGCGCGGCGTCGGCAAGGCCGGTCGGGGCGGAGCAATGCGCGCCGGCAGCGTGCTCGTTCACGCCGGCGATCATGTCGGGTTCGGCGCTGCGCAGCAGTTGGTTGGCGTTGCCGGTCATCGGTTTGGGCGACAGGAATACCAGCAACTGTTCCACGCCCGGCTTGGCGTCGAATTCGAACGCGCCAGTGGCTGGCAGGAACACCGTGCCCATCGCATTGACATAGTTGTTCTGACCATTGACCGGGAAGATCTGGGACAGGTTGCCGTCCGGGTCCTGATTCATCACATACACATACGATGGGCGGTTGACCTTGACGCCGAGCTGGAAGCGGTCGCCACTACTGAATGCACGGCTCGCCAGTACATCTTCGGTGCCGCCATCGGCCCGTTTCAGGCGAATGAAATAGCTGGCGCCAATCTGTTTTGGCGCGATGGTCTTCTTGCTGGCGACCTTGGGGGTGCTCTTTGGCGTCTTGTCGGCGGTCGCGGTTTCGGCGCCGCGCTTGCTTGCCGTCGAGGCGGCAACGACGTCGCCGTCCTCGCCGAAGAACAGCGACTTGGCGCTGTAGGCCTGCTGGCCGAACACGGCGCCGGACAAGAGCAGGAGTGAGAATGCGGTCAGGGAGCGTTTCATGGACTCTTTCAGTGTGAGTGATCGATCTGGCGTATCAAAGCTGGCTGCGCCGCGCCGAGCGGGTGGCGAACTGGCGCGGCACCTGGCGCTTGGTGCCTTCGCTGACTTTGGCGACCTCGCCACTGGTGAAATCGCGGGCGGCGGCAAAGGCCGGCTCCACCTGTCCACCATGGATATCAAGGTAGGCAAAGAAGGCCTGGGTGAAATACGACCCGCGCAGCGGCCGGGTTTGTCCGGGCAGCACGAACTGGCCGATATGGTTCGCCGGCGCCAGCGATTCTTCCCCTTCGCTGGTGGCGGTGATGATGGTGTAGGCGCGTTCACCGTCGATGACATCGGCGCTGCCGACAGGCTGGGCGCCGGCTGGTGCGCCGGATCGTGCAGCAACGCGCGCCGGCGCATTGGCAGGCGCGTCTTCGGTGAAGCGGATCGCCTTCGATGTATATGCCTTGCCGGTCCAGGACGCCATCGAAATGCCCGCGCGTTCGGGCGCGCCATTGTTCGACCGGGCGATATAACCCCCACTTTCGTCGGGCAGGCCGCTGAGCATCTCGCCGCTGTAGCAGGTGTCGATCAGGATGCGGGTATTACGGGTCGGCTTCTTGGCCAGGTTCTGCACCAGCACGTCGGGTACCGAGGTTTTTTGCAGATTCAGCAAGTAGTCGGTCTTGTTGCGGATGCTCGCTTCGCCGGAATCCCACGCAATGATCGACATCTTGCGCTGGTCGCCGCCATTCGCCGACGGCAGCGGCTGCATGCCATGGCTGGAGATATACACGAACAGGTTGTCGTCCGGGGTCAGGTTGGCGTCGATCTGGCGCAGCGCGTCTTCGATATTGGTTTTGGTGGCAGCGCGGCCCAGCAACGCGGTCACGACGTAACCCGCTTTTTGCGCGGCCTGCTGCACCACCAGCGCGTCTTCCTCGCCCGGAATCCGGCCCCAGTGAGAGGCATCCTTGAAGGTGCTGATGCCGATCACAAGGGCAATATTGCGGCCCGGACGCGGCGCCGCGCGCGTGGCCGCGGCCATCCGTTCGAGCTGCTGGCGCGCCTCGAGTTCCCAGCGCTGCTGGCGAATATTGGCGGGATAAAATGGCGACGTCGATTTCAGGCCGACAATCGACTGCACGATCAGGAAGGCGCGATCGACCTCGTCCTCAGTCTGGTAGCTGCCGGCCAGCTTGACCCGGCCGACGCTGTCGCGTTCGATCCGGGCGTTGGCCAGGCCTTCCTGACGCAGCTTGATGGCGATTTTATCGAACAGCGGCTGCGGGACCTGGTAGGCGTGATAGGTGTTTTCGAATCCGTGCAGCTGGTTGGCCGCGCAACCGGCAAGCAACAGCGACAGCAGCATGAGGCAGGCAGTACAAATGCGTTTAATCATGGTCGGGCAAGAAAAATAGACATGGGCGGCGTAACGCACCGGGCCTTGCGCCGCGGTGCTTCAGACGATCAGACGATCAGATGATCGTGACGCTTCTGGTCATGGTGACCGGCGCCTTGCCGCCTGCGCTCGCGCTCAGCTCGACCCGGTACACGGTGCCGGCCTCGCTCGCACCAGGGATCGGCAGGTTCAGCGACTCCTTGCTGCGGCCGGCCTCGACGGTGCGGGTGGCCAGTTCGGCCATCGGGAACGTCACCGGCGTCTCGACGCCGCCCGCAATCACGAACAGCTTGCGCGAAAACACCACATTCGCTTCGGCACCATCTGGCGTGAGCACGTCATACACCGAATCGACGGCGATGCTTTCGCCGGCCCTGGCTTGGCTCGGCATGGCCATGTCGCGCAGGTGCAGGGTAGTGCCTTCGGCCGCCGAGTAGCGATGCTCTTTTTTTACCTGCGCATACGACTTGCCCGGATCGCGCACCAGGCTCGATTCGCTGATCCAGCCCGGATTGAGCTTGCGGCAAGTATCGATCGCCGTATAAAACGCAGTCGCCAGACCGACCCCGCCGCCGCCCACCGCCCCCACCAGCGTGGCTTTCAGGGCCTTGTCTTTTTTGCCGGACAGAAAAGCGCCGCTGAGCCCGGCCAGGGCGCCGATCATGGCGCCCTTGGCGGTCAGCTTGATCTGTTCATTCCTGGTGCAGGCGTCGAGGTCGGCGTACGCCGACTCCTGCGCCGACGCACTCGTGGTGCAAAGTTGCAGGACTGCGGCAAGGGCGGCAGTACGGATAGCGGGGTGAAATGCTGGCATGGCTTCTCTGAATGTTGGACAGGTATCGATTGTTGAGTCAATCGTGTGCGCTTATCCTGTTTGTGCAGGCTGTGCGCATCGGTGAGTTTTATTATTAGTTGGCAATCTTCACATATTCTATTAATCAACAACCTATCGAATTGTCACAAAGAAACAAAATTGCCGTCTTGAACAACAGCGCTGCCGGCACACGGCGACAATGCCGGAGGTGGCCAACGCCCCAGCGTTTCCATGGCCCGCCCCGGCGCAGCATGAAACGCCGCCCCCGGATTGCGCGAAAGTTTTCCCGACAATTCAAGACGCCTTGCTACATCTGCAACGCCGCATCGCATAATTGATGAAGTATAATTTTGGGTTCAGCAAGCTCCGCCAATTTACATAATGACCATTTCGAAGTACGCAACAGGGGCGCTCGCAACGCGGGCCACCCCATGATTTCACCGCTGATGCTGCGCGGTCTGTGGGCCTATCGCGGTTTCGTGCTGGGCAGCGTCAAGCGCGAATTCCAGTCGAAGTACACCAACGCCATGCTGGGCGCCGTCTGGTCGGTGCTCAGTCCGCTCGCCATGATCCTGGTGTACACCGTGATCTTTTCCGAGGTCATGCGCGCCAAGTTGCCCGGCAACGATTCCAGCGCCGCCTATTCGATCTACCTGTGCGCCGGCATCCTGACCTGGGGCCTGTTCGCCGAGATCGTCGCGCGCGGCCAGGGCATGTTCCTGGACCAGGCCAACCTGCTCAAGAAGATCAGCTTCCCGCGCATCTGCCTGCCAGTGATCGTGGTGCTCAACGCGCTGGTCAATTTCGGCATCATCTTCGGGCTGTTTACCGCCTTCCTGGTGCTGTCCGGGAACTTCCCGGGACTGGTGTTCGCCGCCATCGTGCCGGTGCTGGCGCTACAGGTGCTGCTGGCGATCGGGTTGGCCATGGTGGTGGGCGTGCTCAATGTGTTCTTCCGCGACGTCGGCCAGTTCGTGACGATCGCGGTGCAGTTCTGGTTCTGGCTGACCCCGATCGTGTATCCGGCCTCGATCCTGCCCGAGCAGTTCTGGCCGCTGCTGGACTACAACCCGATGGCGCCGATCATCCAGTCGTACCATGCGATCCTGGTCGAGGGCGCCATGCCGCAGTGGCAGCGCCTGCTACCGGCCGCCGTGCTGGCGGTGCTGTTGTGCGTGCTCGGCATGCGCCTGTTCCGCAAGCGCGCCGGCGAAATGGTGGACGAACTCTGATGGGCGCGATTACCGTTTCCGGCCTGGGCAAGGCCTACAAAAAATACCCGACCCGCTGGTCGCGCCTGGCCGAGTGGATGCTGCCGTTCACGCGTCAGCGCCACAGCCTCAAATGGGTGCTGCGCGACGTCAGCTTCCAGGTGGCGCCGGGCGAAGCCGTGGGCCTGATCGGCATCAACGGCGCCGGCAAGAGCACCCTGCTCAAGCTGATTACCGGCACCACCCAGCCCACCACCGGCAACGTCTGGATGGAAGGCAGCGTGGCCGCCCTGCTCGAACTCGGCATGGGCTTCCATCCCGATTTCAGCGGGCGTCAGAATGCCTACATGGCCGGCCAGCTGCTGGGCATGACGGTGGCCGAGCTGGACGCGCTGATGCCGCAGATCGAAGCCTTCGCCGACATCGGCGACTACATGGACCAGCCGGTGCGGGTGTATTCGAGCGGGATGCAGATGCGGGTCGCGTTCTCGGTGGCCACCGCGCGCCGCCCCGACATCCTGATCGTGGACGAAGCGCTGTCGGTGGGCGACGCTTATTTCCAGCACAAGAGTTTCGACCGCATCCGCCAGTTCCGCAAGCAGGGCACCACCCTGCTGCTGGTCTCGCACGACAAGCAGGCGATTCAGTCGGTGTGCGACCGCGCCATTTTGCTCGACGGCGGGCGCCTGGCGCGTGAAGGCCGACCTGAAGAAATCATGGACTACTACAATGCCCTGATCGCGGAACGCGAGAACGACACCGTGCGCCAGGCCGAGACCGGCGATGGGAAAGTGCAGACCGTCTCCGGCACCGGCGAAGCGAACGTGGCCGACATCGCCCTGCTCGACGAGCACGGCGCGCGGATCGAAGTAGTCGACGTCGGCAGTCCGGTCACGCTCGAGGTGCGGGTGCGCGTGAACGCCCCGATCCCGCGCATGGTGCTGGGCTACATGATCAAGGACCGCCTGGGCCAGCCGATGTACGGCACCAACACCCACCTCAAGGGCCTGCCGCTGGACGGCGTGGCCGCCGGCGAAGAAGTGGTGTACCGCTTCGCCTTCCCGATGAACCTGGGACCCGGCAGCTATTCGGTCGCCACCGCCATCGTCAGCACCGAGACCCATCTCGTCAACAACTACGAATGGCGCGACCTGGCCCTGGTGTTCACCGTGATGAACATGCGCCGGCCCCATTTCGAAGGCTCGGCCTGGCTCGACCCGGCCATTGACATCCAACGCATATGACATTCGTTTCCTATTCCCAGAACGGCGAGGACGTACTGCTGTGGCGCGCACTCGGCCACGTCGCCGACGGCTTCTACATCGACGTCGGCGCCAGCGACCCGGTCGAGCACTCGGTCACCAAGGCGTTCTACGAGCGCGGCTGGCGCGGCATCAGCATCGAACCGCTGCCATCGTTTCAGCAAGAGTTCGAGCGCCAGCGCCCGCGCGACATCAACCTGGCGCTTGCCGCCGGCGCCGAGAACGGCGAGCTGACGCTGTACGACACCCCGGAAGTACGCGGCTGGGCCTCGCCCGATCAGGCCGTGGCCGAGTTGCACCGCGCCGAAGGCCACCGCATCGCCGAATTGACGGTGCCGGTGCGCACCCTGGCCTCGGTGTGCGAAGAACACGTGCACGGCGCGATCCACTTCCTGAAGATCGACGTCGAAGGCTTCGAGGGCGATGTCCTGCGCGGCATGGACTTCGCCCGCTGGCGCCCGTGGGTGCTGGTGATCGAGGCCACGTTGCCGAACAGCCGCGAGACCAACCACGCCAGCTGGGAGCAGCTGGTCACCGGCCAGCGCTACCGCTTCGTCTGGTTCGACGGCTTGAACCGCTGGTATGTGGCCGAGGAACATCCCGAGCTGATACCGCACTTCGGCATCGCGCCGAATGTGTTCGATGACTACATCTCGCATCACCTGGACAAGGCCTGGCGCAATGGCGAGGCGCTCGACGCCGCAATGCGCGACCTCGATGCGCGCGCGCGCCAACAGGCCGAGCAGGCCGAACTGCGTCTGAAGCAGCTCGACGCCGAACTGCGCGACCTCGATGCGCGCGCGCGCCAACAGGCCGAGCAGGCCGAACTGCGTCTGAAGCAGGCCGACACCGAACTGCGTGCCGCCAACGCCGCCACCGCGCGTGAAGCGCTGCGCGTGGCCGAGGAACAGGCGCGCCTGGCGCAAGAGCAATCGCGCGCCGAGCACGACCGGCTCCAGGCCGAACAGCAGATCGCCGCGCTGCACGAAAGCGCGCGCCGCCTGTCCGACTGGGCGCACGGCCTCGACGAGCACCTGCGCGCGACCCTGGCGAGCACCTCATGGAAGGTCACCGCGCCGCTGCGCCGCGCCGGCGCCGTGGTGCAGTCGCTGCGCCGGCCCGGCCTGGCGCGGCGCGTGGTCAAGCGCGTCACCTCGAACGAGCGCCTGCGGCGCGTGCTGATCCCGGTGCTGCGCCGCCATCCGGCCCTGAACGAGCGCGTCGTCAGCTCGCTCGCCAGCATCAAGCTCGACCTGCCGGCGCAAGCGCCGGGCGGAGTCGAGGTTCCCGAAGAACTCAGGGGCTTGCCACTGTCGGCGCGCAAGGTGCTGGCCGACCTGCGGCGCGCCCGCGGCACCCCGGACACAGGTAGTGAATAAGGTAGTCAAGTTATGCGTATCGTCCTCGATTTCCTGAACCGCCCGGTCACCCCGCAAGCACTGGCGCTGGCGCAGACGCTTGCCGGCGAGCTGGCGCGCCCCGCCGTTGGCCACCAGCTGTGGCTGGCCACGCCCGCCGACGAGCCGGGCGCCACCGACCGCCTGCGCCAGGCCTTCGCCGGCCTGGTGCCGCGCAGCCATGTGCGTCCGTTCGCGCTCGGCCCCGACGCCGGCCTGCATGCGCTGCTGCGCCGCCATGCGCTGGCCGGCCTGGCGCCGGATCTGGTGCTGACCGCCGCCGGCGCGGCGCCGGCCGGACTGGCGGCGCCTGCGCTGACGCTGGAAGGACAGGACGCGGCCACGCTGCGAAAGCAGGTACAAGCCGCCATGGCTGCTGTCAGCGCCGCTGCGGCCACCCTTGCCGCACCCACCACACGCCTGCGCCTGGCGTACATCTCGCCGCTGCCGCCGCAGAAGTCCGGCATTGCCGACTACAGCGCCGAGCTGGCGCCGGAACTGGCGGCCTGGTACGACATCGAGCTGGTCGTCGACCAGGATCCGGTGACCGATCCGCGTTTGGCGCCGTTTCCGCAACGCAGCGTCGAATGGTTCCGCACCCATGCCCACGAATTCGACCGGGTGCTCTACCACTTCGGCAATTCGCCGGTGCATGGCCACATGTTCGACCTGCTGCGCGAAGTGCCAGGCATCGTGGTGCTGCACGACTTCTACCTGTCCAACCTGCTCAATCACCTGGAGCACGAGGGCATGCTGGCGCACGGCTTCGCGCAGGCGCTATACGAGTCGCATGGCTATACCGCCCTGCTCGATGCACGCCAGTCGGGCCGCGAGCGGGCGGTCTGGAAGCATCCGGCCAACCGCGGGGTGCTGGACCACGCCACCGGCGTGATCGTCCATTCCGACTATCCGAAACAGCTGGCGGCACAATGGTACGGCGCCGCGGCCGGCGCCGACTGGCGCAGCGTGCCGCTACTGCGCGGCAAACCCGAAGGAGCCGCCACGCCGGCGGCGCGCGCCGCCGCCCGCCAGCGCCTCGGGCTGCGCGAGAAAGACTACCTGGTGTGCACCTTCGGCATGCTCGGCCCGACCAAGCTCAACGAGGAGTTGCTGGACGCCTTTCTGGCCTCGCCGCTGGCAGCTGACCCGAATTGCCAGCTGGTGTTCGTCGGCCAGAACGAGGGGGGGCGCTACGGCGCCGCGCTGGTGCGCAAGATCGAGGCCAGCCAGTGTGCCGGGCGCATCCGCATCACCGGCTTTGCCGACGCCGCCGCCTACGCCGACCATGCGCTGGCGTGCGACACGGCGGTGCAGCTGCGCGGCGCCTCGCGCGGCGAAACCTCGGCCGCGGTGCTCGACTGCCTGCTGTACGGCGCGCCGACGATCGTCAACGCCCACGGCGCCAGCGCCGCGATCGCGCCCGACCTGGTGCTGATGCTGCCGGACGCATTTACCAGCGCCGAACTGGCCGCCGCGCTGGCGCGCCTGCACGGCGACCCGGCGCTGCGCCGCGCGCTGGGCGCGCGCGCGCTGGCCTTCATGGAACGCGAGCACACGCCGGCGCACGCGGCGCGCCTGTGCATGCAGGCAATCGAGCACCTCGCCACGCACGGCGCCAGCGCTGGCTATCGTCCGCTGCTGGCCTCGACCGCCGCGCGCTGCGCGCCGCAGCACTTGCCAGCGCTGGCCGAAGCGATCGCTTTCAACCTGGCGCCGCCGCCAATGCGCCAGTTGCTGGTGGACGTCTCGGCCCTGGTGCAGAACGACCTCAAGACCGGCATCCAGCGCGTGGTGCGCAGCATCGTGCAAGCGCTGATCGCCGCCCCGCCGGCCGGGTTCCGGGTCGAACCGGTGTTTACCACCGGCGGCAACCGACCCTACCATTACGCGCGCCGTTTCGGCATGACGCTGGTAGGCGAGGACGCGCTCGCGCTGGCGCTCGAACAGGCCCCGGTCGAACTGCGTCCGGGCGACGTGTTCTTCGGCCTTGACCTGTTCCTGAGCGGGGTGGCGCAAAACGAACAGCTGCTGCTGTCGATGCGCGACCGCGGGGTCGAGATCTATTTCTGCATGTATGACATCCTGCCGGTGCTGCGCCCCGAGGTGTTCCCGTTCGGGACCGACGAGGGCTTCGGCGATTTTCTGCGCACCGTGCACAAGGTGTCCGACGGCGTGCTGTGCATCTCGCGCGCGGTGGCCGACGAACTGGCCGAATGGATCGCGCGCCAGGGCCTGCAGCGCAACTTGCCGCTGCAGCTGGGCTGGTTCCACCTTGGCGCCGACATCGACGCCAGCATGCCCAGCGCCGGCCTGCCGCCGGACGCGCCGCTGGTGCTGGACGCGATCAAGCGCCGCCCGAGCTTCCTGATGGTCGGCACGGTCGAGCCGCGCAAGGGCCACGCCCAGGCCCTGGCCGCCTTCGACCTGCTGTGGCAGCGCGGCGTCGACGCCAACCTGGTCGTGGTGGGCAAGCAGGGCTGGATGGTAGACGCCGTGACCGAGCGCATGAAGACCCATCCGGAACTGGGCAAGCGCTTGTTCTGGCTGGCCGGCATCTCGGACGAGATGCTGCTCAAGCTGTACGCCGGCGCCGCCGCGCTGCTGGCGCCGTCCGAGGGCGAAGGCTTCGGCCTGCCGCTGATCGAGGCGGCCCAGCACGGCACGCCGATCATTGCCCGCGATCTGCCGGTGTTCCGCGAAGTGGCGCGCGAATACGCCCACTATTTCAGCGGCCTGGCGCCGGACGACCTGGCCGTGGCCCTCGACGCCTGGCTGGCGCTCGCTGCGGCCGGCCAGGCGCCGGCATCGACCGGCATGCCGTGGCTGACCTGGGACCGGAGTGCGCTGCAGGTGGTGGACAGTCTGGTGCACGAACGCTGGTACCGCACGCTGCCCGGCGCCGACACTGCCGACCAGGCTGGAGCACGACATGCATGAGCAAAATGTCCGGCCCGGCGCCGGCGCACGCCCGCTGGTAATCGACCTGGACGGCACCCTGATCCATTCCGACCTGCTGTGGGAATCGATCGTGCTGTTCCTCAAAACGCACTTCCTGCGCGCCTGGCAATTGCCACTGTGGCTATTCCTGGGCAAGGCCGGCTTCAAGGAGCGCATCGCGCGCGAGGTCGAGCTCGACCCGGCCGCCCTGCCCTATGACAAGACGGTGCTGGCCCTGATCGCGCAGGCGCGCGCCGAAGGCCGCACGGTGGTACTGGCGACCGGCGCGCAGCGCCGCTTCGCCGACCTGATAGCGGCTCACCTGGGCCTGTTCGACCAGGTGCTGGCTACCGAGGATGGCGTCAATTTCACGTCGCACAACAAGGCGCGCCAGCTGTGCGCCCTGTTCGGCCAGCGCGGCTACGACTACGTCGGCAATTCGCGCGCCGACCTGCCTGTGTGGCTTGCCTGCGAAGACGCGCTATCGGTCACCCGGAAACCGTTCCGCCTGTCTGACGGACGCGCCACCACCCATTCTGGCAGCGTGCGCGGCGGCGCCCCGGGCGCCTTGCTGAAGGCGATGCGCCCGCGCCAGTGGCTCAAGAACCTGCTGGTGTTCGTGCCGATGCTGGCCGGCCACCAGCTCGACCTGTGGACGCTGCAAATGGCCTGCACCGCCTTCATCGCGTTCTCGCTGTGCGCTTCCAGCGCCTACCTGCTCAACGACGCCCTCGACGCCCAGGATGACCGGATGCATCCGACCAAGCACCGACGCCCGATCGCGTCCGGTGCCCTGCCGCTGCCGCTGGCGCTGCTGGCCAGCCCGCTGCTGGCACTGGCCGCGATTGCGCTGTGCGCGTGGACCAGTCCGCTGCTACTGGGCGTGGTCACAATCTATTTCGCCAGCACGGTGGCGTATTCGGTGTACCTCAAGCGCTTGCTGATGATCGACATCGTCACCCTTGCCATCCTGTACAGTTTACGGGTATTGGGCGGCAGCGCCGTAACCCTGATCGCGCCTTCGTTCTGGCTGCTGGCGTTCTCGTTCTTCATCTTCCTCAGTCTGGCCATGCTCAAGCGCCATAGCGAACTGTTCAACCTGCAGCGCGACGGCAAGGAAAAGACGCGCGGGCGCGGCTATACCACCGCCGACAAGACCCCGATCGGGATCATGGGCGTCAACACCGCCTTCGTGGCGGTTTTGATCATCATGCTGTATTTCAATTCTGACAGCGTGCTGGACCTGTACGCAACGCCGGCCTGGCTGGCCGGCACCCTGCCGCTGCTGGTGTTCTGGCTGGGGCGCCTGTGGGTGCTGTCGTTCCGCGGCCAGGTCAACGAGGATCCGGTTTTATACGTCAGCAAGGACAAGGTCAGCCTGGTGGTGATCGCCCTGTGCCTGCTGCTGGCCACCCTGGCTTCGGTGTAATCCCATGCATTCCACCGTCCCGACTCCGATCGTCGCTGCCCTGGCTGGCGTCAGGTCAGCCTCCGCCCCGCGCTGGCGCTTCCCGCTGGCGCTCGCCCTGCTGCTGGCGCTGCTGGTAGCGCTGACCCCGCCCGCGTACCGCGGCGACGGCGTCGAATACACCGTCGGTACGGTCGCACTGGCCGACCACGGCAGCCCCGACATCCGCCTGGAAGACATCGCGCGCACCCGCGTTCTGCTCGGCGCCGAGTATCGCGAACCGCTCGACCTGCTCGAGCGCGGCATGCGCGCCGGCGAGCGCGACGTGTATGCAGCGTTCACCCGCGGCCGCCACGGCGACGTCTACATGGTCCACTTCTTCGGCTATCCGCTGCTGGCGGCGGCGCCGTTCAAGGTGTTCGACCTGCTGGGCGTGGCGCCGTTCAAGGCCTTCTTGGTGGTCAATCTGGGCGCTGTGTTCGTACTCGGCCTGGCGCTGCGCCGTTTCTTCGCCAGCGAGCGGCGTGCCTGGGCCGCGCTGGCGCTGTTCATGCTATGCGGGGGCGCCCTCTACTGGCGCTGGTCGAGTCCCGAATGCGTCAGCGCCGCGCTGCTGCTGGCCGGGCTACTGCTGTTCTGCTCCGGGGCGCCGGTGCGCGGCGCCGTGCTGGCCGGGGTGGCCTCCTGGCAAAATCCGACCATCCTGTTCTTCTTCGGCTTCGCCCCGCTGCTGCTCCTGTGCCTCGACTGGCGCCGCGGCGCCGGCCTGAGTGCCAACCTGGGCGCGCTGGCCACCCGCCGCAACCTGGCCGGACTGGGGCTGGGCGTGGCGGTATTTGCCCTGCCGCCGCTGTTCAACCTGCTCGAATATGGCGTGCCGAACATTATCGCCAAGAAATTCTCCGATCCGGGCCTGGTCAGCGCCGAGCGCCTGTTTTCGTTCTTTTTCGACCTCAACCAGGGCATGGCGATTGGCCTGCCCGGCCTGCTGGCCGCGCTGCTGCTGTGGACCGGTGCCATGGACCCGCGCGCGCGCCGGGTAGTGGCCGCCGCCCTGCTGTTCACGCTGGCGCTGGCGGTGCCGGCGCTGGCGGTGCTGAACTGGAACTCGGACGCCGCCGGCATGATGCGCTACGCATTCTGGTGTTCGATGCCGCTGCTGTTCGTGCTGCTGGCCATGCTGCGCGAGCGCGCCTGGCCGGCGCCGCTGGTGCTCGGCGTAGGCCTGGCGCAGCTGCTGGCCACGGCGCACGCGGCCAGCTATTCATACGTCGCGTTCAGCCCGCTGGCGCGTCAGGTGCTGGCGCATGCGCCGTCGCTCTACCATCCGGAACCGGAAATCTTCGCCGAGCGCGCCGGCCACCACGACAACTACATCGAGCCCGCCAAGGTGTACAGCTACCGGATCGACGGCGCCACGGTAAAGACGCTGGTCAACCTGGCCAATCCCGAGCGCGACGCCGCCCTGTGCGGCAGCGGCGCCACGATCGCGCCTGACAATACGAGCGTGGACAGCACGCGCGGCTGGAGCTACATCGACGGCCCGGTGCGCTGCGTGGCCGGGGCGCTGGCGCAGCGCAGCTTCCGCTTCGACGAGTTCCACGACCCCGCCCAGGTGCTGCTGGAGGCCGGCTGGAGCACGCCCGAAGCCAACGGTCCCGGCTGGAACGGCGTCTGGTCGGACGGCGCACGTTCGCGCCTGGTGCTGCAACTGGGCGCTCTGCGTCCGCAAGAACTCCTGATCGGCGGCGCCTATTTCGAGGACCAGGGCCGCACCCGGGTGCATGTCAATGGCGTCGACCTCGGCTGGCACAGGCTCGACCGCGACGGCGTCTTGACGCTGGCGCCGACCGCCACCGCCACCGCCACCGACAGTGCACGCCTGGTCATCGAGCTCGAGCACGAGTCGCCGCGCTCGCCCGGCGCGGCCGACCCGCGCCGGCTCGCTTTCTTCTTGCGCGAAATCAGCGTTCGCGCCTTGCCCGCATCGCCATTATGACAACCACTACTCTACTTGTTCGCGAGCTCGCGTCGGCCACCGCAGCAGTACCCGCCGCCATGATCGCGGTCGTGATCCCGAGCTACCGCGTCACACACCATATTCTCGGCGTGATCGCTGGCATCGGCCCCGAAGTCGCGCGCGTCTACGTAATCGACGACAAATGCCCCGACGCCAGCGGCGCCTTCGTGCGCGCAAATTGCGCCGACCCGCGCGTGACGGTGCTGGAACACGCCGAGAACCAGGGCGTGGGCGGCGCCGTGATGACCGGCTACCGCGCCGCCATCGCCGACGGCGCTTGCGTGATCGTCAAGATCGACGGCGACGGCCAGATGGACGCGGCGCTGCTGCCCGACTTCGTGGCGCCGATCCTGGCCGGCGAAGCCGACTACACCAAGGGCAACCGCTTCTTCGACCTCGAGCAGATCCGTTCGATGCCGACCGTGCGCCTGTTCGGCAACGCCGTGCTGTCACTGATGACCAAGCTTTCGTCCGGCTACTGGAACCTGTTCGATCCTACCAACGGGTATACCGCGATTCATGCCGACTGCGCGCGCCACCTGCCGTTCGACAAGATCAGCCAGCGCTATTTCTTTGAGACCGACATGCTGTTTCGCCTCAACACCCTGGGCGCGGTGGTGGCTGACGTGCCGATGGACGCCAAGTATGGCGACGAGGTCAGCAACCTGAAAGTATCGCAGGTGGTAACCGAGTTCGCGACCAAGCACGCACGCAACCTGGTCAAGCGCCTGTTCTACAACTATTATCTGCGGAATATGTCGCTGGCTTCGCTCCAACTGCCGCTTGGTCTGCTGCTGACTGCATTCGGCGCCGTGTACGGCGCGCTGCACTGGATCGGCTCGGCCGAGAGCGACATCGCGACCCCGGCCGGCACCGTGATGCTGGCCGGCCTGCCGGTGATCATGGGCGTGCAGCTGGTGCTGGCATTTCTGGCCTACGACATCGCCTCGGTGCCGACCAGGCCGCTGCACAAGAAGACGCTGTTCCGGCGCCGCGCCCATGACTGACGCCAAGATGGGCGGCGCGCCCTTCGACCGGCGCCAGTTCGCCGTGTTCCTGGCCGGCGGCGCCCTGTGCGCGCTGATCGACATCGGGCTGATGCAACTGCTACTGTCGCTCGGCGCGCACCATGCGGCGGCGGCCAGCGCCGGCTTCGGCGCCGGGCTGATGGTGAACTATGTCTTTCATACGCGCGTCACGTTCGGCGCCAGCACCAGCGCGACCAACTTTGCGCGCTACCTGGCGGTGATCGCTGTCAACTACCTGATCACGCTGGCCTGCGTGGCGCTGGCCGCCGCCTTCCTCGACAACCCGCTGGCCGGAAAACTGTTGTCGCTGCCACTGGTGGCGATCAACGGCTACCTGCTCGGCAAGCACTGGATCTACGCCTGATGCGCTTCGCTCCCATCGTCCACGACGCCGCCACCCTGGAGCGCTACGGCGCCCTGTTCGCGGCCTGCTTCCCCGGCGTCGGCAAGTTCACGCCGACCTACCTCGGCTGGCTGTACGCGGCCAACCCTGACGGCCTGGCGGTCGGCTTCGACGCCTGGGACGGTGAGCGCCTGGCCGCGCACTATGTCTGCATCCCGGCACGCGCCTGGGTCGAAGGGCAACAGGTCACGGTGCTGCTCTCGCTCAATACCGCCACCCACCCCGACTACCAGGGTCGCGGGCTGTTCACCAAGCTGGCGGCGATGACGTTCGAAGCCGGCGCAGCGGCCGGCTTCGACGGCGTGTATGGCGTGGCCAACGCCAACAGCACCCCCGGCTTCGTGCGCAAGCTGGGCTTTCAGCTGGTGCGTCCGCTGGAAGCGCGCATCGGCGTCGGCCACCTGCGCCACCGCGCCGACCCGGCCGCGTCTTCGCTGTCGTTCGCGCGCAGCTGGAGCGAGGCGGCGCTGGCCTGGCGCTGCGCCAATCCGCACAATCCGGTGACGCGCCGCGCCGGCGCCGGACGGCGCCAGTTCCACGCGGCCGCGTTCGGCAACTGGCTGCCGGCCTACGCCGAGCTGGGCCCGGACGCGGCCGTAGCAGCCGCGCCGCGCGGCGCGCCGCTGTCGCCGCTACGCCTGTTCATCGGACTGGCCCCGGACGCCGGCGCCGACTACGCCAACTACGCCAGCATTCCGGCGCGCCTGCGGCCATCCCCGCTGAACCTGATCTACCGCTCGTTCACGCCGCGCCTGACGACGCTCGATCCAACCCGCATCCGCATCAGCTTCCTCGACTTCGATGCCTACTGATACCAGTCGGGATAGTGGCGGCGCGGCGCTGTTCCTGTTCGCGCACCAGGACGACGAATTCGGCGTGCTGCAGCACATCGCCGCGTATCGCCGACGCGGTGTGCGCGTGGCCTGCGCCTACCTGACCGACGGCCAGACCGCGCGCGTGGCGGCGGTGCGGCGCGACGCCGAATCGCGTACCGTGCTGGGCCGGCTCGGAGTCGATCAGGCCGACATTGCCTTTGCCGGCGCTGCGCTCGGGATCGGCGACGCGCGCCTGCCGCTGCACCTGGCGGCAGCCGATGCCTGGATCGGCGCCTGGATCGAACACCACGGCGCGATCGCGGCGCTGCACGTCACCGCCTGGGAAGGCGGCCACCACGACCATGACGCGCTGCACGCGCTGGCCGTGCGCCAGGCCGAAGCGCGCGGCCTGCTGGCGCGCACCTGGCAGTACTCGCTGTATCAGGCCGCCGGCCTGCCCGGTCCGCTGTTCCGGGTGCAGGCGCCGCTGGCCGCCAACGGCGCGGCGGTCGCGCTGCCGGTGCCGTGGCGCGACCGCCTGCGCAACCTGCGCTGCTGCCTGTCCTATCCGTCTCAGCTGACCACCTGGATCGGCCTGTTCCCGCTGGTGCTCTGGCATACCGTGCTGCGCGGCGTCGAAACGCTGCAGCCGGTGTCGCCGGCGCGCCTTCAGCAACGTCCGCATGCGGGTCCGCTGTATTACGAAAAACGCGGTTTCTTTACCTGGGAACGCATGCAGGATGCGCTGCAACGCTGGCGCGCCGGGTGCGCGCCGCCTTGACGCCTGGCCGCGTCCGATCACCATCCCGCCATCTGCCCCGCAGCCCCCCCTTTCCGGCCTTTACCGAACCCACATGACTGCATTCGACCGCCAACAATACGCTTCCATGACAGGGAGCGCGCGCGCGACCTCAGGCCGCGCCCGGCTCGCGATCGTGGCGCTGTTCGCCCCCATCGGCGCCTACCTGCTGCTGCGCACCTGGGGTACCCAGCCGCAGATCATGGCCGACGAGTGGTACTACAGCCGGCTGTCGCGCCTGCAGGATCTGAGCGAATCGATCGTGCCGTCGTACCTTTACCTGTGGCTGGCGCGCGGCAGCAACTTTTGCGGCGCCCGCTTCTACGACTGCATTCACATGGGTAACGTGGCCTTCATGATGGCGGCCGCGCCGTTCGTGTACGCGATCGGGCGCCAGGTTGCCGGGCGCGGCGTGGCGCTCGGGATCGCGCTCGCCGCCACCCTGGCGCCGCTGAACCTGTACACCACCTATTTCATGCCCGAAACCGCCTATTATTTCGGCTTCTGCGTGCTGAGCTGGGTCGCGCTGGCGCGCAGCGGCTGGCACTGGATCCGCTGGAGCCTGGCGCTGGGCGCGGTGCTCGGCCTGATGTCACTGGTCAAGGTGCATGCCCTGTTCCTGCTGCCGCCCCTGGCGCTGTTCATGCTGTACGTGCGCTGGGCTGGCGGCGGCGCCTGGTTGCTGCCGGGGCTGGCGTCGGTGGCGCTGGCAATGGCCACGGCAGCGGCGCTCAAGTTCGGCGTCGGCTGGCTGCTGGCCGGTCCTGCCGGCCTGCAGCTGCTTGGCGGCTTCTACCAGGCCAATGCAAATTCTGCGGGCGCGCGCACCCTGGCCAGCACGGTCGGCCCGGTGCTGATCAGCGCCCAGGGCCACTTGATGGTGCTGGCGATGCTGGTGCCGCTGCCGCTGGCCGTGATCCTGCATGCACTGCTGCGCAAGCCGGCGCGGCCGCAGCCGCGCAGCGCGGCGGACAGCGCCGCGCTGCTGCACGCATGGACGCTGCTGGTGCTGGGCGCAACCGTGTCCGTCACTGTCCTGTTCACCGCCTCGCTGGTCAACCCGGGCGCTTCCGCCGATGAGGGCCTGCGCCTGCACATGCGCTATTACAGTTTCGTCCTCCCACTGCTGTGGCTGGCTGCTGGGGCGACCCTGGAACGGCGTCCGGAAGCGGGTCGCACGCCTCTGCGCTGGGCCATCGCCGGTGCGATCGCGCTGTGCATGCTGCTGGCACTGGCCAAGCTGCCCGGCTACGCCTTCAACCCGGTGGACGGCCCGGACATCGCCAAGTTCAAGCCGGACCGCTGGCGCGGCCAGGTACTGATCGCCGTCGGCCTGGCAACGCTGCTGGCGTGGGCAATGGGCAAGGCGCTGGCGGCGCGCCTGTTCCTGTACCTGGGGCTGCCGCTGGCGCTGCTCGGCGGGCTGGCCTCATCGCATGCGATCACCGCCAAGTTCAATCACCGCGAAACCGCAGCTGACCGGGCTGGTGCGGCAGTACTGGCGATGGTGCCGCGCGCCGAGCGCAAGGACCTGACCGTGGCAGGTACCGACGCCATCGAAATGATCCGCGCCCAGTTCCACATCGACGACAAGGACAGCGAGCTGCTGCTGCTGCCCGAGAACGCGCCGGTCGGAGAAGACGTACTGCCGACCCACCGCAAGTGGCTGTTGGTGATGCGCAGGCACCCATTGCCGACGGACTACAAGCCGACCCTGGTCACGCCCGAGTTTTCACTGTACCGACTGGACATTCCCCAGCAACGCATCGGGCGCATCGATTTCAGCAAGCCGCTGGACGGCGTCGTGGCCGAAGTCCGGGGCCTGTCGAACGTCGAATCGTTCGGCCGCTGGTCGGACGGCAAGCAGGTCGTGCTGCGCCTGAACACGGTGCTGCCACGCAAGGTGCGGTTGACGATCCGCGCGTCCAGCTATGCCGGAAACGCCGACCTGCCCTTTGTGCTGCGCATCGGCGCGGCCAGCGCCTCGTTGCGCGTGCCGCATCACCCGATGAAAACCCAGGTGGTGACGCTGGAGACCGACGGCGCCCAGAGCAGCATCGTGATCGAGGTGCCGCATCCGGTGTCGCCGATGGAAACCGACGGCTCGCCCGACCAGCGCCAGCTGGGCATCGCGCTGGGCGAGATGATCATCGCCACGCCGCTGCCGTGACGCCAGGCGGGCACGGGCGCCTGCACATCTTTTGTACGTTCACGTACCGAAATCGCGCCGGACCGTAGGCTATATTGGTTCCACACTGGCGCGCTGGCGATTCCGCGCGCCCCCCACGATCAGGCAATACAAGGACACCATGGTACTCGGACCGGACAACGACGATTCACTCGACAGGGCGCGGGACGTGCAGGGCGGCGGCCAGAGCGCCGGCGTGCCCGCCGACGCCCAGGTCGAAGGCAACGCCTACAACCCGATGGGCGGTCTCGGCGTTAACCACTGGCAGGCCAGCTACGTCGAGCGCGACGGTCTCGACCAGCGTGGCAACATCTTCTTCGCCGCCGTCGAAATGACGCGCATGCCGATGCTGATCACCGATCCGCGCCAGCCCGATAATCCGATCGTGTTCGTCAACGGCGCCTTCGTCGACCTGACCGGTTATCC
>Ga0265780_10002924_pt1 | contig 22823 bp, 19 predicted proteins | sample P1T30metagenome_FD_192432 | JGI IMG/M metagenome (GOLD analysis project Ga0265780, IMG submission 192432) | Plant litter microbial communities from East Loma Ridge, Irvine, California - P1 T30 | ecosystem: Environmental > Terrestrial > Plant litter > Unclassified | place: USA: California...
CGCGCTCGAGACCGCGCGGATCAACCTCAAGTTCACCACTGTGCCCGCGCCGATCACCGGCAAGATCGGGCGCTCGCTCTACACCGAGGGCGCACTCGTCACTTCGAGCCAGACCGATCCGCTGACCGTCATCCAGCGGCTCGACCCAATCTTCGTCGATATCCAGCAGGCGAGTGCAGACCTGTTGCGTCTGCGCCGTGCGCTGGCCGGCGGAGGATCGTCCGCGGCGGGCCGTGCGGACGTGCGCCTGACCCTCGAGGACGGCAGCGACTACGGTCAGGTCGGCGACGTGCAATTCTCCGAAGCGATGGTCGATGCAACCACCGGCACGGTGACGCTGCGCGCGCGCTTCCCCAATCCGCAGGGCCTGCTGTTGCCCGGCATGTTCGTCCGCGCCCGTTTCGCGCAGGCGATCGACAACAACGCGTTCCTCGTGCCGCAACAATCGGTGTCGCGCGATGCCAAGGGAAATGCGACGGTGTTCCTGGTCGGCCCCGGCAACAAGGCGATCCAGCGGAACATCACCGCCACACGTACCGTAGGCACCGACTGGGTCGTCACCAGCGGGCTCAAACCGGGCGACAAGATCATCACGCAAGGCGTCGGCAAGGTGAAACCTGATCAGCAGGTCCGCCCGGTCCCTGCCAACACGCCGCAACAGATCCGCAAACCGGGCAAAGACACCGCCGCCGACCAGAAAAAGAACTGACGCGACATGCTCTCGCGCATCTTCATCGACCGGCCGATCTTCGCCTGGGTCATCGCGATCATCATCATGCTCGGCGGCATCGGGGCGATCTACACGCTCCCGGTCGAACAGTTCCCCGACATCGCGCCGCCACAGGTCAACATCCGCGCCACCTACCCCGGCGCGAACGCCCAGACGCTGGAAAATTCGGTCGCGCAGGTGATCGAGCAACAGCTGACCGGGATCGACGGTCTGCTGTACTTCACGACCAACTCGACATCGCGCGGACAGGTGACGATCGCCGCGACCTTCTCCAAGGGCACCGACCCGGACATTGCGCAGGTGCAGGTCCAGAACAAGGTCCAGCAGGCAATCCCGCGCCTGCCGCAACAGGTCCAGCAGCAGGGTCTTACCGTCACCAAGTCCAACCCGGACTTTCTGCTGATCGCCGCGATCTACGACACGACCGACAAGACGACCAACCAGGACGTCTCGGACTATCTGGTCACCAACCTCCAGGATACGATCGGTCGTATCAAGGGCGTCGGCGACATCAACGTGTTCGGCGCGCAATATGCGATGCGGATCTGGCTCGATCCCAACCGGCTTGCCAGCTTCAGCCTGATGCCGTCGGACGTTTCCACCGCGATCCAGGCGCAGAACGCCGAAGTCGCGGCGGGTGAGATCGGTGGCGTCCCCAACACGCCCGATCAGGTGCTCAACGCGACGGTGACGTCGCAGTCGCGGCTTTCAACGCCCGAACAGTTCCGCGAGATCGTCCTCAAGACACAGCCCAACGGCTCGACCGTGCGGCTCTCCGACGTCGCGCGGATCGAACTTGGCGCGGAAAACTATGGCGTCACCAGCCGAGTCAACGGACATCCTGGCGCGGGCATCGCGGTCAGCCTCGCCCCTGGCGCCGACGCGCTCGGCACCGCCGAACTCGTCAAGGCCGAGATCGAGCGCCAGTCCAAGGCCTTCCCCAATGGCTACGCGTTCAGCTTCCCACAGGATTCGACCGAATTCATCAAGCTGTCGGTCGAGGAAGTCGAAAAGACGCTGTTCGAGGCGATCATCCTCGTCGTCATCGTCATGTTCGTCTTCCTGCAGAACTGGCGCGCAACGCTGATCCCGACGATCGCGGTGCCGGTCGTGCTGCTCGGCACGTTCGGAGTGTTCGCCCTCGCCGGGTTCTCGATCAACACGCTGACGCTGTTCGGGCTGGTGCTCGCGATCGGGCTGCTCGTCGACGATGCGATCGTCGTGGTCGAGAACGTCGAGCGTCTGCTCGAGGAAAACCCCGACATGACGCCGCGCGACGCGACGATCCAGTCGATGAACGAGATCACCGTCGCGCTGATCGCGATCGCGCTGGTCCTGTCCGCGGTGTTCCTGCCGATGGCGTTCTTCGGCGGGTCGACCGGCGTCATCTACCGCCAGTTCTCGATCACGATCGTCTCGGCGATGGTGCTGTCGGTCGTGGTCGCGCTGGTGCTGACGCCCGCGCTCACCGCGACGCTGCTCAAGCGCAAGAGTGAGCACACATCCGACGGCTGGTTCGCGCGCAAATCACAGCGCGCGAAAGACTGGTTCAATAACGGGTTCGATCGCACGGTCGATCGCTATGGCAATATGGTCAAGAAGGTCATCGACCGGAAATGGCTGTTCCTGCTGATCTATGCCGGCACGATGGCGGTGCTCGCGCTGCTGTTCCTGCGGCTGCCGACCGGCTTCCTGCCGACTGAGGATCAGGGGATCGCGCAGATCCAGTACAATCTTCAGCCGGGTGCCACGCTCAACCAGACGCGCGTCGCGCAGTTGGAGATCGAGAAATACTTCACCGAACAGGAAGGCAATAACGTCGCCGGCTATCTGACCGTCGCGGGCGGCGGCGGCGGCGGCGGCGGCGCGAATGCCGGACGTGGCTTCATCGCGCTCAAGGACTGGGCCGACCGCAAGGGCGTCGAGAACGGTGCGGACGCGATCACCGGCCGCGCGACCAAGGCGCTCAGCAGCCTGCGCGACGTCGAGTTCTACGCCACCGTCCCTTCCGCGGTGCGCGGTCTCGGACAGTCGAACGGCTTCACGATGGAGTTACAGAACTCGGGCGGCCTGACGCGCGAGGAATTCAAGGCGGCACGCGACGGGCTCCTCGCCGCGGCGCGCGCCGACGCGACGCTCGCGGCGGTCCGGCCGACCGACCTCGAGGATCAGCCGATCCTCAAGGTGGATCTGGATTCGCAGAAGCTCAGCACGCTCGGGCTCACCCAGACCGGCGTCAACGCGACCTTGTCGACGGCCTGGGGTGGTTCGTACGTCAACGATTTCAACGATCGTGGCCGCGTCAAACGCGTGTTCGTCCAGGGCGACGCGCAATACCGGTCTTCGCCCAATGACCTGTCCAAATGGTTCGTGCGCGGGTCCACGGGCACGATGGCGCCCTTCTCCGCTTTCTCGACAATCTCGTGGAGCAAGGCGCCCCCGTCGCTCGCGCGCTTCTCAGGGATCTCGTCCTATGAGATTTCCGGCCAGGCCGCGCCCGGGCAAAGCTCGGGCGAGGCGATGGACCGGATGACCGAACTCGCGGCGAAATATCCGGGCACGAGCGTCGCCTGGGCGGGCCTGTCCTATCAGGAGCGGCTGTCCTCGGGCCAGGCGCCGTTCCTCTACGCGATCTCGCTGCTGGTCGTGTTCCTGTGTCTTGCGGCGCTGTACGAAAGCTGGTCGATCCCGGTGGCGGTGCTGATGATCATCCCGCTCGGCCTCGTCGGCGCGGTGTTCGCGGTTACGCTGCGCGGGTTGCAGAACGACGTCTATCTGCAGATCGGGTTGCTGACGACGATGGGCCTCGCCGCCAAGAACGCGATCCTGATGATCGAATTCGCCGAGCAGGCCGAGAGCGAAGGCAAGGGCGTGATGGAAGCCGCGCTCGAGGCCGCGCGCATCCGTTTGCGCCCGATCCTGATGACCAGCTTCGCGTTCATCTTCGGCGTGCTGCCGCTGGCGATCTCGACCGGTGCGGGCGCGAACAGCCGTATCGCGATCGGCACGGCGGTGATCGGCGGGATGCTGACCGCGACGATCCTCGCGATCTTCTACATCCCGTTGTTCTTCGTGCTGATTCGCCGCGGTACGCGCGACGTGCTCAAGCACTTCCACCACGACAAGCCAGACGAGACGCCTGCGGAGCCTTACGGCCCGCCTGCCCCCAATGCGTCGAACCGCCCGGAGGCAACGGCATGATCCGCAAAGTCCTGTTGGGCGTATCGCTCGTTGCGGTCTCCGCTTGCTCGATGGCACCGAAGTACGTGCAGCCCGAACTGCCGGTCCCGCCGAGCTGGCCGACCGGCGACGCCTACCTCCGCCAGAGCGAAGCGACGTTGCCCAGCGTCACCTACCGCGACATCTTCCGCGACCCGCGGTTGCAGGCGATCATCGCGCAGGCGCTCATCAACAATCGCGACCTGCGCGTTGCGGCGGCGAACATCGAGGTCGCCCGTGCGCAATACCGCATCCAGCGCGCCGAACTCTTCCCCGAAATCGGCACCACCGCGAACTATCAGCGGCGAGACAATGGTACCGGCGGGGTCATCAACAACACCGGCACGGGCACCGGAAACGGCGGCGGCGTCGGTACCATCGACCCCACCACCGGCACGGGTACCGGTACCGGTACCGGTACCGGTACGGGGGTCGGAACCGGCAATACCGGCACCACCATCACCACCGGAAACGGTGCCCGCAGCAGCTTCTCGGTCAACGTCGGCATCACCGCGTTCGAAGTCGATCTGTTCGGCCGGATCCGGTCGCTCACCACCGCGGCGCAGAACCGCTACTTCGCAACCGAAGCGACCGCGCGCGCGACCCGGCTGACGCTGGTCGGCGACATCGCCACCGCCTGGCTGACCTACGCGTCCGACCAGAGCCTGCTGCGGATCGCGCAGGAGACCGCGACGAGCGCGCAGCGCAGCGTCAGCCTGACCAAGATGCGGCTCGACGGCGGGATCGCGCCGCGCACCGATCTGGCGCAGGCGCTGATCGTTCTCCAGACCGCACAGTCCGACCTTGCGACCCAGACGACGCTGGTCGCGCAGGATGCCAACGCGCTCCAACTGCTCGTCGGCGCGCCGGTCGACCCTGCCCTCCTCCCCAAATCGATCGAGGAAGTCGCGCCCACGATCGCCGAACTCCCTGCCGGGCTCAACTCGACGATCCTGTTGCGCCGCCCCGACGTTCTGCAGGCGGAATATGAACTGCGCGCGACCAACGCCGAAATCGGCGCTGCGCGTGCGGCGCTTTTCCCGCGCATCTCGCTGACCGCGCTCGCCGGCCTCGCCAGTACGTCGCTCTCGAACCTGTTCACCGGCGGGGCGTTCAACTATTCGATTTCGCCGAGCGCCAATTATTCGATCTTCCAGGCCGGCGCCGCACGCGCCGGGGTGGCGCAGACCCGCGCACAACGCGACGCGGCGCTGGCGACGTATGAGCTGGCGATCCAGACCGCGTTCAGCGAAGTTGCCGACGGACTCGCCCGCCGCGGCACGATCGACCGCCAACTGGCCGCGCAAGTCGCGCTGTCGGCGGCGGCAACCGACAATTACCGGCTGTCGGATGCGCGCTATCGTGGGGGAATCGACACGTTCCTGCAGAGTCTCGACGCGCAACGGTCACTATATTCGGCACAACGGACGCTCGTAACGACCCGACTGACCGGCGCGACCAACCTCGTTACCCTGTACCGCGTGCTCGGCGGTGACTCGCTGCTGGACGCAACCGCCAACGGCCCGCGTCCCGTTGCCGCACAGCCGACGAACGGCCCTGCAGCAACGATCAGGTGACTTTACAGACGGCTGCTGTAAAGATTGCGGCGGGGCGATGGTGACCGGGCGGTACTGGCCACTCGGTAAATCGGCTGGGATACGACCGATATGAGCCACCGCATCCGCCGTTTCACTGCAGCCGACCAACCCGCAATGATCGCCTTTGCCGAGCAATTACCGGAACATGACCTGCTGTTCCTCGGGCGGGATCTCAAACACCCCCGGGTCGTCGCCGCCTGGGTCGAGGCGATGACCGCGGGCTATATCGACGGTCTGGTCGCCGAGGAAAATGGCACACTGGTCGGCACCGCCGCGCTGGTCTGCGACCCCCTCGGCTGGAGCGCGCACGTCGGCGAAGTCCGCCTTCTCGTCACCCCCACCCGCCGCGGCGCGGGTGTCGGACGCGATCTGCTCGAAGGCATCTACGTCATCGCACGTGAGCGCGGGCTGACCAAGCTGATCGCGAACATGACGCCCGACCAGATCGGGTCGGTCATGTTGTTCGAAAGCCTGGGCTTTCGGGCCGAAGCCTTGCTGCGCGACCACGTCCGCGACCGCGACGGTGTACCGCACGACCTCGCGATCCTGAGCGCCGATATCACGCGCGACAGCGGGGCAGAGAATATCTGATTCACAAGGTGTTCCCGCGCAGGCGGGAGTCCAGGGTACCATGCAGGTCTCCGCTCACCCTGGAACCCTGCCTCCGCAGGACGTCACATACCAGGCATCAGCCCTTGTTGCCGCGCACCATTCCCACCGTGTCGCGCCCGAACTGCAGGATCAGCTCGCCGATCTCGCGCGCCTGATTCATGTTGCGGTTGCTCTGTTCGCGGATGAAATCGCCCTGGATCTTCATCACTTCGGACAGGTCCTTCGCAGACGCCGCCTGGCGCATCGCGTTAAACGCTTCGCGCGTGTTGGTTTCGGCCTGATCAAGCATCTTGAGACTGACGGCCGACCCATTCTCGGCCATCTTCCCACCGGCGTCGCGGAGCGCCTCGCCAGCTTTCTTTGCAGGATCGACGACCTTTTCATTGAAAGCGTCTCGCATACCGTCGGTCATCCCTTGAGTCCTTCTGCTTCGATGCCGTTGTCCGAACGGCCGGTCCCGACATACTGCGCCGGTATCATGTCCGGGCTGTCGACCTTGCCGACACGCCCCTAACCATAACGCACGAACGGCCATTTCGTACCGTTACAACAGTTGCGCCGCATAGCTCGCCGGCGCAGGCGGCAGGATGACCCGCGCGATCGTGCCGGTCGCGGTAACCGCGATCAGCGCGAATCCGCCCGCCAGCCATTCGCGCCGCGAAAACCGCCGATCCGCCACCAGCAGAACGATCGCGAGCATCGTCGAAACCATCGACCACAAATGATAGCGCAAGTCGGATGCGATGCTCAGCACCAGAAAGCTCGCCTCCAGCAACACCGCCGACACCAGCAACGCCAGCGCCAGATCCCGCGCCGCGCCGCCAGCCCGTCGCAATGCCATCATCAGCCCGACCGCCGCGACAGCCAGGAACGCAATCGGCCAGCCAAGCGGGGTGTCGAGCGTCCATCGCTCGACCTGCTGCCATATCCGCGCCCCAGCACCCGGGCTTCCCAGCCCGAGATCGTTTGCCTCGCTGACAACCGGTGGCAGTGCCCCCGGCTCGCCGCGCCCGACCAGCCAGCGCTCGGTCGAGTTCCAATGTGCCAGTCGATGCGCAAGATACGCGCCCGGCGCGCGCGCGATCGCCGCCGCCAGCATCCGGTACAGCGTGCCCGGCGGATAGCTTTGCAGCACCTCGACCTCCGCTGCGCAGCGCGAGGTCTCGCCAAGCGGATCCCAGAAATACGGTTTGACGCAATGCCGCTGGGCAATCGTGCGGACGGCGGCTGCTGACAACCCGGTCGCTACGCCAGGCGCGCGCACCGCGATCGCCGACAGGTCGTAAATTGCCTCGGTCCGTTCAACCCCGCTCTCGGCCGCGCCCAGCACCCCGCGATTGATCCACGGCGATATCGCCAGCACCGCGCCAACGCCGACCAAAGCAATAACGCCGCGCGCCCACCAGTTGCGGGGTCCGACCAGCATGACGATCAGCGCCACCGTCGCGAAGACTGCGTTCGCGCGCACCAGCGTCGCATATCCCAGCAACACCGCCACCAGCATCCACGCCCAGCCCGGAACGCGCACGCCGCGCAGGCGCCACCAACCGACGACGCCGACCGCAGCCAGCATCGCGCCTAGCATCTGCACGTCCTTCAACACCGTCGCCTGCCAACCAAGAAACAGCGGCATCACGCCGATCGCCAGCACGGCAACGCCGCACCGCGCCTTGCCCGTCCGCGCAAGCGCAGCCGCAATCAGCCCCAGCCCGGTCCAGAACAGTACTAACTGCAACACGAGCATCGGCGCGGCTGCTCCGCCGAAAACGGCATGCAGCACTCCCCACAGCCGCACCATGACCGGGGGATGCCAGTCGTCGAATTGCCCCGACACAAGCTGACGATATTGCGCAACCGTGTCGTACGTCGCGACCCCCGGCCAGAACAGGCCAAGCGCCGCCACGCACAGCATTAGCGCCGCCCCGGCCAGAAACGCGGGGCGGTACCGGTCGGCAATCATGTCAGAAGTGGATCGCCCTGCCGTATGCACCCAGCACGCTCTCGTGCATCATCTCACTGAGCGTCGGATGCGCGAACACCGTTTCCATCAGTTCGGCCTCGGTCGTCTCCAACTGACGCGCGACGACATAGCCCTGGATCAGCTCGGTCACTTCCGCGCCGACCATGTGCGCACCCAGCAGCTCGCCGGTCTTGGCGTCGAACACCGTCTTCACGAAGCCCTCGGCTTCGCCAAGCGCGATCGCCTTGCCGTTGCCGATGAACGGGAATTTCCCGACCTTGAGCTCGTAACCCGCTTCCTTGGCCTTCGCCTCGGTGTAGCCGACGCTCGCGACTTGCGGGCGCGAATAGGTGCAGCCCGGGATGTTCCACTTCTCGAACGGATGCGGCTTCAACCCCGCGATCGCCTCGACGCAGACGATCCCCTCATGGCTCGCCTTGTGCGCCAGCCACGGTGCGCCGGTCACGTCGCCGATCGCGTAAATCCCCTCGACGTTGGTGCGCGCATAGCCATCGACCTTGATGTGCCCGCGCTCGGTCTCGATCCCGAGCGCCTCGATCCCGATGTTCTCGGTGTTGGGCACGATGCCGATCGCGACGATGACATGGCTATACTCTTCCGAGGTAACCTTCCCGTCCTTGCCCTTGATCTTGGCGGTGACGCCCTTGGCTGAGGTCTCGATACCTTCGAGACCGGTCCCGACCAGCAGCTTGATCCCCTGCTTGGTCAGTGCCTTGTCCATGAACGCGGAGACTTCCTCGTCCTCGACCGGCAGGATCCGCGGCAGCATTTCCACGATCGTAACGTCCGCGCCCATGTCGTTGTAGAAGCTCGCGAATTCTACGCCGATAGCGCCCGATCCGATGACCAGCAGCTTGGTCGGCATTTCGGGCGGGACCATCGCGTGGCGATAGGTCCAGATCCGCTCGCCATCCGCCTTGGCAAATGGCAGGTCGCGCGCACGCGCGCCGGTCGCGACGATGATGTGCTTGGCTTCGAGCTCGGTCGTCTTGTCGCCCTGCTTGACGGTCAGCTTGCCCTTGCCGGTCAGCGCGCCGACGCCCTCGAACACCTGGATCTTGTTCTTCTTCATCAGGCCTTTGACGCCCGCATTGAGCTGGCCCGCGACCTTGCGACTGCGCTCGACCACTTTGTTCAGATCGAACGACACGTTGTCCGCGCTGAGGCCGTAGCTCTCGGCATTCTGCATGTAGTGATAGATTTCGGACGTGCGCAGCAGCGCCTTGGTCGGGATACAGCCCCAGTTGAGGCAGATGCCGCCCAAGCGCTCGCGCTCGATGATCGCGGTCTTGAGGCCAAGCTGCGCCGCGCGGATCGCGGCGACATAGCCGCCGGGGCCGGAGCCGAGGATGACGAGATCGAACGTATCAGCCAAGGGAGGATCCTTCTTCTTGCAAGGGTTGCGGACGATCGTCCGCGCCCATCGAAACCAGGGTAAAGCGCCCATTTGCAGCGCGCTCGGTATGTTCGCCGTGGCGGTCGCGCCGCCAGACGGCGACCGCAACGGTCATGGAAGTACGCCCGGTGGCCGTGAGTTCGGCGTGGAAGCTCACTTCGTCGCCAATCTCCACCGGCGCGGTGAAGCTGAAGCCGTCCGCCGCCACCACCGGCGCCCGGCCGCCACAATGGCGCGACGCAACCGAACCGGCCGCCAAAGCCATCTGCCCCATCAGCCACCCAACGAAGATCTTGCCGTAAGGATTGGCATCGCACGCCATCGCGGTCGCACGGATCGTGGGAGCAGCGCTGGGGGGTGCCTCAGCCATGCCGCGCGTCACCACGCGAAGCCCGGTCCCGCGCCAATGCCTGCCGGATCGGACTGATCCCCATCAGGACCAGCACGACCATCGACACATAGGCGACACCCCAGATCGAATCCCGCGACGACGGGACCGACCAGGTTGCGAGCGATGCGAACACCGCCGCGCCGATCAGCCCGGCGACGATCCACAGCGCCTCGATCAGGGTGCGCCACATCATCTCAGGCGAGCATCCCCAGCGGCGATTCGACCAGCGCCTTGAACGCCTGCATCAGCTGCGCGCCGTCCGCACCGTCGATCGCGCGGTGGTCGAAGCTGCCGGTCGCCGACATCACCGTCGCGACGCTGAGCTGGTCGTCGACGATGTACGGGCGCTTCTCACCCGCGCCGATCGCCATGATCATGCCCTGCGGCGGGTTGATGACCGCCTCGAACTGCTTGATCCCGTACATGCCCATGTTGCTGAGCGACGCCGTACCGCCCTGATATTCCTCGGGCTTGAGCTTGTTGTCGCGGGCGCGTGCGGCAAGGTCCTTCATCTGCGTCGAGATCGCGGCAACGCCCTTGGTGTCGGCATGCGAGACGATCGGCGTGATCAGGCCCGACGGGGTGGACACGGCAACCGAGATGTCCGCGCGCTCGAAGCTGATCAGCTGGTCGGGCGTGAACATCACGTTGCACTTGGGCACCTGCATCAGGCTGGCGGCGAGCGCCTTGATCAGCAGGTCGTTGACCGACAGCTTCACGCCGCGGCTTTCGAGCCCCTTGTTCATGTCGCTGCGAAGCTTGAGCAGCGCGTCGAGCCGGATATCGACCGTCAGATAGATATGCGGAACCGTCTGCTTCGACTCGGTCAGGCGACGCGCGATCGTCTTGCGCACGTTGCTGAGCTTCTCGGCGGTGTGCGGAATGTCCGGGATCGCAGCGGGCTTGGCGGCGGGCGCAGACGCAGCACTCGGCGCAGGTGCAGCGGCAGCTTCGCTCGACGCAGGCGCAGCGGCCTTGGCCGAACCGGCCTTGGCCCCTTCCAGATCGGCACGGACGATCCGACCGTTCGGGCCAGAACCCTGCAACGCTGCCAGATCGATGCTCTTCTCGGCGGCGATACGGCGCGCGAGCGGGCTGGCCTTGACGCGCTCGCCATCCTGGCGGGGTGCAGGAGTCGGCGCAGGGGCGGCCGACTTCGGCGCAGCGCCACCTTCTGGGTTGCCGTGATCCTCGGCCTGTTCGGTCGTGCGCTCGACGGGCTTGGCTTCGCCGCCGGTCTTGTTGGGGTCTTCCGCCGACGGCTTGGGTTCGGATTCCTTCGCGGCAGGCGCCGGCGTCGTGTCGCCTGCGCTCTCGCCGTCTTCGAGCAACGTCGCGATGACCGTGCCGACCTTCACGTTGTCGGTACCCTCGGCGACGAGGATCTTCCCGATCGTGCCTTCGTCGACGGCTTCGAATTCCATCGTCGCCTTGTCGGTCTCGATTTCGGCCATCAGGTCACCGGATTTGACGACATCGCCCTCCTTGACCAGCCACTTGGCCAGCGTACCTTCCTCCATCGTAGGGGAAAGCGCAGGCATTTTGATCTCGACCGGCATCGACACGTCCTTGTTTTGACCGAATCCTATGGTCGCAGTCCTTCGCGCCCGATCACCGCCCGGTCAAGACCGACGCTTGCGTCATGCGGCAGTTAGCCCCACTTATCGGCAGGGGAGAGCCGGCAAAAATGCGTATCTATCTGGTGGTGATCGACGAAACGCCCGAAAGCAGCATCGCACTGCGCTTCGCCGCCAGGCGCGCGGTAAAGACCGGGGGCGGCGTGGAAATCCTGGCGTTGGTGCCCCCTACCGAATTCACGCCGTTCGGCGGCGTCCAGGCGACGATCGAGGACGAAGCGCGCGACCACGCCGAAGCATTGGTGACCGGCGCGGCGGGTACGCTAATCCAGGAATCGGGCCTGCGCCCTTCGATTACTGTCCGCCAGGGCGAAGGCCCGAAGGTAATCCGCGAGATGATCGCAGCCAACCCGGACATCGCAGCCCTCGTGCTGGCGACTGCAGCCTCGGGCGCACCGGGGCCGCTGGTCGCGCATTTCGCGGGCCAGGATGCGGGCGGCTTGCCGATCCCGTTGATGATCGTGCCGGGCTCGCTGGACCGCGAGGCGATCGACCGACTGAGCTGATCAGGCTGCCACGCAGCCCGTTTTAAGTCCGCTTTCATCGTTCACCTGCGAAGGCAGGAACCCAAAGCCAAGCAACAACTTCTTACAGTTCGCTCGGCTCTTGGCATCCTGGCTTCGCAGAAGTTTCGTTATACCGCAGAGGCCGTCAGAACTTCTCCGGCATCATCGGTCCGCCACGCGCCTGCGCCCGCAGGAAGCCCGGCTGTGCCTCGAGCCGATCGAGATAGGCAACGAGCGTCGGATATTCGTCGAGCAGCTTCGCCATGCGCGCCATCGCGAGGAAATAGCTCATCTGGATGTCCGCCAGCATCGCACGCTCCCCCATCAGGAACGGCTTGTCGCCCAGACCGTCCGCAATGTAGCCGAGCGTGGTCTGCACCATCGGCAGCGTACGGTCGACGGTGGCCTGATCGCCCTCGCGCTTCGCCAGCAACACCGTCACCACAGGCCCCGCAGCGGTGCTCTCGACGAAATCGAGCCACTCTTCGTGCAGCGCGTGTTCCGTCGTCCCGGCCTCCGGGGAGAAACGGTTCTGGCCATAGCGGCCATCGAGATAGCGCAGGATCGTCGCCGATTCGGCCAGCATCAGGTCGTCGTCCACGATAACCGGCGACTTGCCAAGCGGATGGACCGTCTTGAGTTCGGGCGGTGCCCGGAATTCGGCAGTGCGCTCATACCGGACGAGGTCGACCGGAAGCCCCAGCTCCTCGATCAACCAGAGAATGCGCTGCGAACGCGAAAAGGCGAGATGGTGAAGAGTCAGCATCGATAGAACTCCTTGAAGAAGGGGAGACTCAGGCGCCAGGGGGCACGCCCTGATCGCGCGCCGAAACCGGCGCGTGGACCTCGTGACAGATCGTACGAAGGCCGGGCTTGAGCCCTTCCTCCAGCGTCGGATGATAGAAGGGCAATTCCAGCAAGCTCGTCGCGGTCTCCCCACGCATGATCGCCAGCGCGAGCAGATGCGCTATGTGATCCATCCCCGGACCGATCATCGCGGCACCCGTCAGCTTCCCGTCGGGCTTGCTCGCATAGATCCGCACCATGCCCTCGGCCTGCGCCATCACGCGAGCACGCCCCTGATCGTCATAGGGCGCACAGCCGATCACGCTGTCCTCGTCCGCTGGCGCACCCAGCGCCGCGACCGGCGGGTCGGTAAAGGTGATCGTAAACGGCAGATCGCGCTCGACCGGCACGACATTCGGGAAGCGCGCGGCGTTTCGACCGGCGATGGTTCCCTCGTTCGACGCCTCGTGGAGCACCGGCCGATCCGCATCCGCGTCTCCGGCGATGAACACCGGCGCATCGCCGCACTGGAGGGTGGTCTTGTCGAAGCACGGCACGCCGTGGTCATCCAGCGAAAGCCCCGCCTGATCGAGTCCCAGCCCGTCGAGCATGGGCGCACGCCCGGTCGACACCAGCACGCGATCGAACCGCTCGCGACCGCCATCCCAGCCGAGCACGACGCCCCCCTCTTCTGCCGAAGGCGACGCCTCGACGCCAAGATGCACGGTCATGCTCGTCCGCAGGATCCGCAGCAGTTCGTCGTGCACCACCGGGTCCTTGACCCCGCCGATGCGGTCCCCGCTTTCGAACACCACCACGGTAACGCCGAGGCTCGCAAAGGCCTGCGCAAGCTCGAGCCCGAGCGCGCCGCCGCCAACCACGCCCAGCGATTTGGGCAGTGTCTCGCGTTCGAAGATCGTCTCGTTGGTATCGATCAGATCCCCCAGCGCGCGAAACGGTTCTGGCACGATCGGCCGTGATCCCGTCGCGATCACCACCGCACGTGCAGACACGGTTCGCCCGTCGTCCAGCGTCAGCGTGGAGACGCCGGTGAACCGCGCCCGGCCATGGACCGCGACACCCTCCGGCAGGTCGTCAAACCCCTTCTTGGTCGCCGCAACAAAGTGATCCCGCTCCCGCCGTACCCGCGCCATCACGCGCGCGCCGTCGATCTCCGGGGTTGCGTCGATCCCGAACACCGACGCGCGCCGGACCGACTTTGCCGCCATCCCCGCCGTCACAAGCAGCTTGGACGGCATGCACCCGACGGTCGCACAGGTCGTCCCGACAAAGCCTTCGTCGATCAGCAGCGTTCGCGCACCCTCGGCGCGCGCAACGCGCTCCGCGGCCAACCCCGCGGTCCCCGCGCCGATCACGGCGACGTTGCACGTCAGGTCGGCTGCTTCAGTGTCTGCCATCGGATGTCCTTGAAAAGCCATTGCGACCTGCACAACGCCGGGCGCGCCGGATGGGGCCGGGCTCCTTCGGAATAATGGCGTCGTGAGTCGCGCGGTGCATCTTGCCGACACAAGCCCTTGATGCGCGGCCGCTTCCCCGCCACGATACCCCGATGCGCACCCTTCCCCTGCTCGCCCTAGCGATCCTCGCCACCCCCGCCTTCGCCCAGAACGCCCCCTCGCAAGCCCCCGACCCGGCCCGTTTGAAGGCCAGCGTCGAGAAGCTCGTCAGCTTCGGCACCCGCCACACGCTCTCTCCCGCCGACGACCCCGTCCGCGGGATCGGCGCTGCGCGCAAATGGGCGGGCGGCGAACTCACCCGCATCGCGGATGGCTGCAACGGCTGCATCACGGTCGCCAACATCGCGCAGACCGTCACCAACGCGCGCGCGCCCAACGGCGCCAACATCGTCGACGTGCTCGGCTTCCAGCAGGGGCTCGACCCCAAGCGCGTCGTCATCGTCGGCGCGCATATCGACAGCCGCGTCACCGACGTGATGGACATCACCAAGGACGCCCCCGGCGCGAATGACGACGCATCGGGCGTGGCGCTGGTGCTCGAGGCGGCACGGCTGTTGTCGAAGGAAAAGTTCCGCGCGACGATCGTCTACGCGGTGTTCACCGGCGAGGAACAGGGGTTGCTCGGCGCGACCCTGCTCGCCGACACCGCCAAGCAGCGCGGCTGGACGGTTTCGGCGATGCTCAACAACGACATCGTCGGCAATACCGTCGGCCAGAACGGCGTCCGCGTCGCCGATCGGGTGCGCGTCTTCTCGGAAGGCATCCGCGCGTCAGAGGATCTCCCCGCGCAGATCGCCCGGCGCGGCAATGGCGGCGAGGACGATGGCCCCTCGCGCAGCCTCGCAAAGGCGATCGACGGCGTCGCGCAGGGCATCCCCGGCGGGCTCGACGTGATGCTCGACCGCCGCCCGGATCGCTTCGGGCGTGGCGGCGATCATGAGCCGTTCCTGAAACTCGGCTATCCCGCGGTGCGCTTCTCGGTCGCTGCCGAGAATTATACGCAGCAGCACCAGGATCTCCGGACCGAGAACGGCGTGGTCTACGGTGACACCGTCGACAAGATGGACTTCCCGTATCTGGCGAAAGTCACCGCGATCAACGTCGCGACGATTCGCCGCATCGCCGCCGCCCCCGCCGCACCGACCGGCGTCACGATCGCGGGCGCGCTCGCGACCGACACAACGGTCAAGTGGGAGCCGGTCGCCGGCGCGGTGCGCTACCGCGTGCATTACCGCCGCAACGACGTGCAGGACTGGCAGAAGACTGTGGAAGTGGCCGCACCCGCCGTCACCGCTGTGCTGAAGGACGTGATCGTCGACGACACGTTCGTCGGCGTCGGCGCGGTCGGCGCGGATGGGGCGGAAAGTTTGGTGACGTTCGCCGGGCCGGAGCCGCGCAAACGCTGAGGCGAGGTATTTGCGAACTGGCTTTAATTTGAAGACCGCTTCCCCGGCGAAGGCCGGGGCCCAGTAGCGAAGGCCGTGGTAACGAAGCGCAACCGCCGCCATCCGCCGCCCGCTACTGGGCCCCGGCCTTCGCCGGGGAAGCGCAGCGGGTGGGGATCGTCAGGACTGCTACCGCCGCCGCACCCGCGCCCGCTTGCGATACCGCGGTGTAGCCACCGCTTCAGGATATCCATAAGACGGGCCGCTCTGCACCGTTACGACGCTGCTGCCCCCGGCCTCATACCGTCGCCCAGCGCCGCCAAGATACACCCCGTTGGTCGCATAACTGGTCACCCCGCCGCGCGAAACGACCGGCGGCAACACGACCACCGGCGGCTCGTCCAGATAGCCATAGCCGCCATTCCGCTCGGCCCGGTCGGCGGCATCCCGCACGATCTCGCTCGCGTCGACATACACCGGCGGTGCCGCATCCTGTTGCGGCGCCGGTGCGCGCGTCCGTTGCGCCTCGCCCGCTGTCGCGCCGAACAGCGCCGCCATCGTCACTGCCAAAACACCCAGACGTACCATCACATCACTCCCAGCAGCGCCTGCCTGCCGGAGCAACGTGAAGACTCAGTAAACCCCAGCCCCGGTCAGCCCGCGATCCGTGGCGCGAGCAACGCCATCAGCGCCTCGCACCCGGCGGCATCCTGCGCATCGAACCGCGCCGCGCTCGGGCTGTCGAGATCGAGCACGCCGATCAACCGGCCCTCATGCACGATCGGCACGACCAGTTCGGACCGGCTCGCCGCGTCGCACGCGATATGCCCTGGGAACGCATGGACGTCCTCCACCAGCTGCGTCTCCAGCGTCTTCGCCGCCGCGCCGCACACCCCGTCACCGACCGCGATCCGGATGCACGCGGGCTTGCCGAGGAACGGCCCGACGACGAGCTCGCCCGCGACCATCCGGTAGAAGCCCGACCAGTTGAGATCGGGGAGATATTGCGCGATCAGCGCCGCCGCATTCGCCATATTGGCGATCGCATCGTGCTCGCCATCGGTCAGCGCGTCGAGCGCGGCGTGCAGGTCGCGATAGAGTTCGGCCTTGGAGTCCGCGGACACCGCAAATTCGTACATCGTCTTCTCCGTCGCGCGGCTCGCCTTGCGCGCGCGTCCGCTCTTGGCAAAGCGCGGCACGCGGAACAACCCGCCAAACCCGCCGTCAGCCAATCGACCCGCCCGCGCCTTTGGATTAGGAACGCCCCATGGTCGCCATCCCCGTCACCCGCTCGATCAGCATCGACAGCGAAGAATTGCAGGAATCGTTCACCCGCGCGGGCGGTCCGGGCGGGCAGCACGTCAACACCACCGACAGCGCGGTGCTGCTGCGCTTCGACGTCGGCGCTTGTCCGACCTTGCCCGATGCGGTCAAGAACCGGCTCGCGGTGCTCGCGGGATCGCGGCTGACGCGCGAGGGGGTGCTGGTGCTGCGCAGCGAAGGCGCACGATCGCAATTGCTCAACCGCCAGGAAGTGCGCGAGCGGCTGCTCGACATGATCCGCGAAGCCACGATCGTCCCCAAGCGCCGCCGCCCGACCAAGCCGTCCAAGGCCGCCAAGACCCGGCGAATGGAAGGGAAGACCAAGCGCGGCACGGTCAAGTCGCTGCGTGGTCGGGTGACGGATTGACGGGCCCTCAGGTCTGAGGCGATCCCCCCACCCGTTCGTGCTGAGTAGCGACCGAATAGCCCCTCTTCGGGGCGTATTGAGGGCGCGTATCGAAGCACCGTTCCGCGCGCCACCTGTCCTTCGATACGCCGCTTCGACTGCGCTCAGCAGCTACTCAGGACGAACGGGTGGGAAGCCCCTCCGCGTCGAAAGGCTCGACCAACGGGGCGGCGTCGCTGTCCTACAACCCGCAAAAATGCTAGGTAGCCACCGCTCTTTCAAACCGTCAGCAACCAATCGCAAACCGGCCACGCGCCAGGTCGGCACGCAAACCGGTCAACGCCGAAACGCAAACCGATTCCGCCTAACTTTCCCCTAACCTTCCGCACCGCAGCAAGCGTTCAGCCCTCGCTGAACCCTGCCGCAAGAAACCGCTCCGGCAGCGGCGCCTTCGCCACGATCGGCTCCTTGCCCGCCCGCGGGATCGTCAGTTCGGCGGCGTGAAGCAGGGTCTGCCCGCCGCCCTTGCCATAGACCGGATCGCCCACGACCGCCGCACCGAGCCCTTCCAGCGCATGCACGCGGATCTGATGTGTGCGACCGGTTTCCGGAATGAATTCAACGAAGCTGCGACCGTCCTTCACAGACAATAGCCGCCATGCCGTGCGCGACGGCTTGCTGCCCTTCGCCGCCTGCGGATCACCGACCATGCGCCAGCCGTCCTCGACCGTGCTGACCTTGGCCAGCGCCAGATCGATCAGCCCACTGGCCCCCTCGACCCCGTCGCCAATCACGCCGTCGAGCACCGCGAGATAGCGCTTGCGCACCAGTCCCTGCTCGAACGCCTGTTGCAGCTTGGCGTGCGCCTTGGGGTTGCGCGACAGCAACAGGCAGCCCGACGTATCGCGGTCGAGCCGGTGGACCGGGACCGGCCAGCGCTTGAACCCGAAGGTCAGCCCGTCGAGGTGGTTTTCAAGGCTCAGCGAACCGTCACGGGGACGGTCGACCGGGAGCCCGGCGGGCTTGTCGATGACGAGCGCCTCGCCGTCGAGGACGAGTACATGATTTACCAGCATGCGCTCCTCTTGCCACCGCAAGCCCCGTCATGCCAGTGCCGCCGCGGCACCGGGCAGCGAGAAGACGTGTTTTGCGGAAGTTAAAGTCGGCGGTGATCGCCGCAGCGGCGCTCGCGCCGGTCGTCGTCCCGCCCTCCGCAAGTGCGACTCCGCACGCGCCCAAAACCGCCGTGCTGGTCGCGGCGGCGGATGGGCGGATGCTCGGGCATTTGCCGTACGGCGATGTTCCGACGGGAGAATTGGTCGCGGTTCCGGCGGGGTTCTCGGTCGGCGCGACCTGTCGCCTCAACCGCGCGGTGCTCCCCGATCTGGAGCGGCTGCGCACCGCCGCCGCCGATACCCCCGGGGTCGGCCCCAGCCTGCGCGGGATTTCCTGCCATCGCAGCATCGCGCACCAGACCGCGGTTTTCTGCCACGGCGCGCATCACGCGGCGTGCGTCGACGCGATCGACCGGGCCCGCTCGGTCGCGCCGCCGGGGTATAGCGAACATGCCACGGGCTATGCGATCGACTTCGGCCTCCGCCCGACGCGTGCGTGTCCCGACGTCAATTACTGTTTCGCCTCGACCCCGGCGGGGCAGTGGCTGCTCGCGCATGCGCCCGATTACGGGTTCGAACTGTCGTTTCCCGCGGGCAACGCACAGGGGGTGACGTGGGAACCGTGGCATTGGCGCTGGGTCGGAACCGGGCCGGACGTTCCCGGAGCCGCCGCCGCGCGATCGCTGTTCGCGCGAGCGCGCGGTACGTTTCCCGCACGTCCTGCGGTGCGCGACGTGCGAGCGGCCAATGCCGCGGTCGTGCCGGTGCCGGCCGGCAGGCTCGCCCACGCCGCCATACCCCTGCCCGACATCAGTCGAGCAAGGGTCCGTCGTCGATAGTGTTTCCCTGCGAAAGCAGGGATCCAGGGTAACGAACGCTGCCGCCCGCAACCCTGGGCTCCTGCTTTCGCAGGAGAACATATCATAGTAACCTACGCGTTAGGCTCAGAACTTTCCGGCCAACGAGACGCCGATGATGCGCGGATCGTTAAACACGGCGGCGTTGTAATTCTCGATCACGCCCTTGAGGTTCTTCTCGTTGGTCAGGTTTCGCACGAACACCGCGAGCTCGTAATTATTGTCCGGCGCGACATAGCCCGCCTTGAGTCCGGCCTCGAACGTACCGTCCGAGGTGAACTCGGCGGTCTTGTACAGGACGAAGCTGGTGTACCCCTGCACATTGGCATCGCCCGCCAGGAACAGCGACCCGCCATTGCCGAGCGGCACGTCATAGCGCGCGGTCGCATTGAACTGATATTTCGGCGCATTCGGCAGCGGGTTGCCGTCGATCTGCGCGAAGGTGTTCGCGCCGACCTTGATCGTCGGGTCCTGCACCGTGCAGGTGATCACGCCGCCGAGGATGCAAACCTGCGCATAGACGCGCGGATCGTTGATCTCGGTGTGGAGCACGCTGCCGCCCAGTCCCAGCGTCAACTGGCGCACCGGACGCCACGTCAGTTCGGCCTCGCCGCCCCACGCCTTCGCCTTGTCCGCGTTGAACAACACGCCGTTACCGAACGAATCGTTGCCGTTCAGCTGGATGTCGCTGACCTCATAATAGAAGCCGGTCGCGTTGAAGCGCAGCGTGTTGCCGAACAGGTTCGACTTCACGCCCGCCTCATACGACATGATCGTCTCGGAATTGGCGGTGGTGAAGTCCGCATTGAACACCGCCGACCGGCCCTGGATCGTCGGCCCACGGAAGCCGCGCGCAACGCGCGCATAGACGCTGACGTTGCGGTCGAACTGGTACAGCGCGCTCGCATCCCAGCTCGGCTGCGTGTCCGACAGGCGGACGTAGCGGCGCCCGGTATAGGTCGATACGCCCGCCGCATTGGCGTTGGCGACGAGCAGCCGGGTCGACTTTGTGTCGTTGGTGACGCGCACGCCGCCGGTCAGCGTCAGCTTCGGCACGATCTCGTAGCTCACCTGCCCGAAGCCGGCGTAGGACGTGTTGATGTCGCGCAGCAGCACGCGGTTGTTGGGGTTGGGGCGCGTGCCGTTGAGGTCGGGCTGCGTCAGAAACACCCCGCGCTGCGCGAATTCGGTGATGTCGCGGGAGTCGAAGTACATGCCGCCGATCTGCCACTTGAACCGCCCGGTGCCGTCGTCGGACAGCCGGACTTCCTGCGTCAGCTGGTCGAGATCGCGGATCCGGCCCTGGCTCTCGCCATAGAAGCGCGTGCCCGCGAAGTTGGTCGCGGCACCGCCGTCGGTGTCGCCACGGCTGTAGCCCGACGTCGTCTCCCACGCGCTGATCGAGGTGAGCACCACGCCGCCAAAATCGTTCTTGAGGTTCAGCGATCCGCCATAGGTCTTGTACGCCTGCGGGTTGTTCGCCGCTTCGTCGAGCGCGACCGAGGCGCGCGGCGCGGCGCTGACGTCGTTCGATCCGCGCTTGAGGGCACCGCGATGGAAGATCGTCGAGGTGCCGCTGTAATCGCGCGCATGTGCCGACAGCAACCCGGTGAAGCCGGTGTCGGGCGGGGTCAGCATCAACTGGACGCGGACGTCGCGCTCATCGAACCCGCCGAGCTTGTCCTTGCCGCCGACGGTGCCGTCCGCGCTGACGCCGGTGTAGGTGTTGTCGACCCAGTTATCGCGGTGCTGGACCAGCCCCGAGACACGGAACGACAGCACGTCCTTGACGATCGGCCCGCCGACGCCAGCGTCGAGCGTCGCGGTATTGTAGCTACCGTAGGACGCCGATGCACGGCCGTGGAAGTCGTTGGTCGGGCGGTTGGTGTCGAACTTGATGATGCCCGCGGTCGTGTTGCGACCGAACAGCGTCCCCTGCGGGCCACGCAGCACTTCGACCTGGCGGACGTCGAACACCGGGTTGGACTTGAGCACGACATGCTCGAGCACGACGTCGTCCTGGATGATCGACACCGGCTGCGATGCGCCAAGGTAGAAATCGATGTTGCCGAGGCCGCGGATATAGAAGCGCGGGAAGATGCGCCCGGTGGTCGTCTCGGCGTAAAGGCCGGGCACGCGGTTGGCGAGTTCGAGCACGTCACCACCGCCGCTCTGGAACGCGCGCAGATCGTCACCGCCGACAACGCCGACCGAGATCGGCACCTTCTGCAGGTTTTCGGTGCGGCGTTCGGCGGTCACGACGATGTCGCCGAGCCCTTCCTCGGTTACGGCAGCACCCACCGTTGCAGTCGCGGTCGCGGCAGGATCGCTCGCGGTCTGCGCCCAGGCGGCGCCTGTTGCGAACAGCGCGGTGCCTGCGGCTCCCGCCAGCAGCAGCGACTTTACGACGGTCTTCTTCACAAATAGTCCCCTTGATCGTACCCGGAGCACTGCCGATCGACATCGCGGCGCGCACCAGCGGTGTCGCATCCAGGTCGGTTCGGTCTGAATGGCAGCGCTTCCCCGTCGGCGGCGCTAGGGACGGATTGTTGCTGATTCATGACAAAGCATGGCCAAACAAGGGCATAAGCTCAGGTCTGCGATCGACTGTTGCCCGGATGCACCACCTCCGCATCGCCATCAGGGGTCGACGCGACCGGACCGGTAACGATAGAGACCGAGCGATGACCGAACGCCCTGCCCTGCTTGCCGTCGACGACGCGCTGACTCGTCTGCACGCCCTTGCACCGAAGATCGCATCTGAAACCGTCCCGCTGCGCGCCGCCGCGGGGCACTGGGCCGCGGCGGACGTCGTCGCGCGCCGGACCCAGCCCGCGCGCGACCTGTCCGCGATGGACGGCTATGCGGTTCGCTTCGACGATCTCGGCGGACCGTTGCGGCTGATTGGCGAGAGCGCCGCGGGGCACCCGTTCGACCACCCGATCGGCGCGGGCGAGACGGTCCGCATCTTCACCGGTGCAGCCCTTCCGCCCGGGGCGGACGCCGTGCTGGTCCAGGAGGAAGCAGCACGCGAGGGGGACGAGGTCCGCCTCGCAGGCGACGGGCCGGTCCGCGGCGGCAACATCCGGCGGGCCGGGATCGACTTCGCGCAGGACCAGACGCTGATCGCGACCGGCGACCGGCTGACCCCGGCGCGGATCGCGCTGGCTGCGAGCGGCGGTTACGGGACGCTCAGCGTCGCGCGGCGGATCCGTGTCGCGATCGTCGCGAGCGGCGACGAACTCACCCTGCCGGGCGCGCCGCTGAGCGACCGGACCTTGCCGGAATCGAACGGCGTCATGCTCGCGGCGATGCTGGCGGACCTGCCCGTCGACGTCGTCGATCTCGGCATCCTGCCCGACCGGCTCGACACGATTACTGACGCGTTCCGCACGGTCGAGGCCGACATACTCGTCACCACCGGGGGAGCATCGGTCGGCGATCACGACCTGATCCGACCCGC